>Ga0315902_10006818_pt1 | contig 15738 bp, 12 predicted proteins | sample LakEriMetagenome_9_FD_203523 | JGI IMG/M metagenome (GOLD analysis project Ga0315902, IMG submission 203523) | Freshwater fungal communities from buoy surface, Lake Erie, Ohio, United States - Buoy 12 MA117 | ecosystem: Environmental > Aquatic > Freshwater > Lake > Lake biofilm | place: USA...
ACTAAAAACCATAAAACTTTAAGTCATGTCAGTCATTGAAAATCTCTTATTGAATAACAAAGCTTGGGCTGAAGATCGTATTGAAGAAAACCCAGATTATTTCAAAAAATTAGCAGCACTTCAGACTCCTGAATATTTGTGGATCGGTTGTTCAGACAGCCGCGTGCCTGCAAACGAGGTTACAGGTACTGCCCCAGGTGAGATATTCGTGCACAGAAACATAGCGAACATGGTGGTTCACACCGACATAAACCTGCTAAGCGTTTTAACCTATGCTGTTGATGTCTTAGAAGTAAAGCACATCATTGTTTGTGGACACTACGGATGCGGTGGCGTAAAAGCTGCTATGGGCAACGATTATCTCCCGCTAATTAACAACTGGTTGCGCAACATCAAGGATGTGTATAAAGCGAATAGAACCGAATTAAAATCGATTCAAGACGAAGAAAAGCAATTCGATCGCCTTGTGGAACTAAATGTATTGGAACAAGTTCATCACTTAGCAGAAACAAACATCGTTCAAGGTGCTTGGAAAAAAAGAGATATGCCATTGATTCACGGCTGGGTTTACGGACTAAACAACGGTATCATTAATCCACTCATTACCATTGGTCCTGACAGTGAAATGGATCCGCTTTACAAATACAACAATCTATAACGGGTAACGACTGAGCGGAACCATTTTCAGATTTGATGTCTGATTTTCTTTCATTAAATAATGTGCTGCTACTCCTATCATTGCTGCATTATCTGTGCAATATTTGAACGGTGGAATAAATACTTCAACATTGTTCTTCAACCCATATTCAATCAACTGTTTTCTCAACTCACTATTCGCGGAAACACCACCGCAGATTGCAATCTGATTAATTTCAGTTGCATTTATCCCACGTTGAATCTGTCTGAGTAAATAAGTGACAACTGTATGTTGAAACGAAGCGCAAAGATTCGCTCTTTCCTCTTCAATAAAATTCTGATTTTCCTTTTGACTGTCTCGCAAGAAATAAAGCAACGAAGTTTTCAATCCTGAAAAACTAAAATTCAAACCTTCAACTTTTGGAATGGGGAAACTGAATTTCTTCGCATCTCCTGTTTGAGCCATTTTATCTAACAAAGGTCCTCCAGGATAATCCAATCCTAAAACCTTAGCCGCCTTATCAAACGCCTCCCCTGCAGCGTCATCAATGGTCTCTCCTAGCACTTCCATTCGTGTTGGAGAATGAACCACCACCAATTGGGTATGTCCGCCACTCACAGTTAAATTCAAGAATGGAAACGCGGGATGCTTTTCGCAATCTTCAGCCAAATGAGCAAGAATGTGCGCTTGCATGTGATTCACTCCAATTAACGGAATATCCAATGCTAAACTCAAACTCTTCGCAAAAGAAATTCCAACCAACAATGACCCCATCAATCCAGGACCTTGCGTTACGGCTATGGCCTCTAAATCTTTCAACTCTTTATTGGCCGATTGCAATGCTGCGTGCACAACGGCAGTTATCATGGTCTGATGTGCACGACTCGCTATCTCTGGAACAACTCCGCCGTATTGGGCATGTTGCAACTGAGTAACGACTTCATTCGATAAAACTTTGGTTCCCAACAATACCGCAGCTGAAGTTTCGTCGCAACTGCTTTCAATGGCTAAGATTAATTTCTCTTCCATTTTATTGGTTCGAAGGAGATACCATCATCTTATTGAAATTCTCGGTTGATGCAGAAGCTCGCTCGGAATCTGACTTCATGAAATAAACCAACGACTGAATATCGCTTTCAGCATTGGCCTCATAAAAAGCGCCAATTCCTTCCACACCCATGACCATGAAAGCCTCTGCAAAAACATAAGACTCAACAATAGTCTTGGCGGACACATAACTCTGATACATTTCGTTCTGAACGGGTGAAAGTGTTTTCGGATCGAGCAAAGACAATTTGTTTCGAGCATCGAATGTTGCGTAGGCGCGATTCACAACGCGTAAAAGATTACCTGTGTTTTGCCCAGATGTTTTCATATCCAACACATTCAAGCTATCTACTGCCGCTCCAAATCCGGCATGCCACACATCGGTCTTCACTACGGCTTGCTTTACAGAAGCGTTCTTTTCTTTCAAATACTCAACAATCTTATCAAGTACGATTGAACTTCCAAATTTTAATAAATCAATTTGAACCTTTGGATTGTTTTTTCTAATGCGCGTCGACTTGTACATTCCATTTTCTTCAACGTCTTCAACATCTACATTCGCCGCATACATTCCCGTAAAGACTTTCAAAGAATCTAAGTTCGGAACTTTGGGTGTCGGATTCAATAGCTGCGGAAGCCATGCGACTTGCGCAGGTGACATTGTAAAATCCCAACATCCACCCGAGCGGTAATTGAATTCTCTTGCCATAGTTAACATCACGCCCATGATTCGATTGTAATCTGTAAACTCAAAAAATCCTGTTTCAGCATTCGCGTAATTGTATAGCATACATGTGCTATTCGGATTGCTCGCATCTATGTGCATGCGAACCGCGTTTTCAATAGAATCAAAGGCAAATGAATAATCTGTTGTGTCTCCCACTACACTCACGGTGTATTTCATTCCCAAAAAATCGCGATCGTAATCTCTTCCAATCAATCCATTATCTGTCGTGCTCTTATTTCCACAAGACTGAAGAAGTACGCTTCCACATACGAGCGCTAAAAACAGGAAAGACACATTTTTTTTCATGACACAAAAATAATCTGAATAACTTTACTTCATGCGGAATACTTCAACAATCCTCAACTCTTCAATACTGGCTTTATTGCTTTGGATTGGTTCAACATCATTTGCTCAAATTCCTGAAACAAACAGCAATTTCGTTCATCCCGATTACGATTATTTTTCTGTTGAAGCTCACGCGAAGAACGCAGCACTTTCAGGCCCCTTTTTAAACTTGTTTAGTAACGATGCTATTCAATTTGAATTCGACGTCTTCACTTCTCCAAACGATGATTTACATTACTCAATTTTTCACTGCGACCCGTATTGGAATATTGACGACAGCAATCCAATGGATGTCATTCAAGGATTTACAAGCCAACGTCTTCCCTTTCCTGAAAACTCGATTCATACCACAGCGGCATTTGATCACTATCGATTTGAGTTGCCCAATAACATGACCAAGTTTATTCAATCTGGAAATTACTACGTGGTCGTTCATGAGGGAAGCGAATACTCTGAATCGAATGTTCGACTTGGGTTTCGCATGGTGGTTTATGCTGAAGGACTTCATGGGTTGAATGCTGAACTGAACATTAAACGAGCTTCGACAATCCAGCATCTACAGTCTCATCAGGAAGTTGATTTTTCCATTTCTTTGGCAAACACTCCCGTTTACGACATGAACAAAGTTCTTCCTGTCATTCTTCAAAATGGAAGATGGAAAAATGGGAAAACTAATTTTCAACCCACCTATATTGCTCCAAACAACGTTTTGGTTTACGACTATTCTAGCGGTGAAAATGAATTTCCAGGCGGGGGCGAATGGGAAGCCTTTGAAACCAAAGATCTGCGTGTAAACGGATACAACGTTCAAAACAACATTCGTGTTGAAAATGAAAACCACATCTACCTTTACCCCAGTCAAAATGAAATGAATCTTGCCTACACGAGTCGTTCTGACTTGAATGGCGCCTCTCTCATTTCAAGTGAGTTGTACGAAGACGATGATTTAACCAGCGACTACACCTATGTGCATTTCGAATTGAACTCACCTGAATTACCCAACAAAGTTTTTCTTGAATGTGGAAATGAATGGAACACTCCTGCTCTCTGTGAATACAGTGAGATTAAAAAAGCGTATCAAACTACCCTGTATCTAAAGCAAGGCGTTTACAACTATCGATTTCGAATTGAGCCATCCAATACAAGTGAAGAGTTAAACTTTGCTGAAGGCAATCATGCCGCGACTGAAAACAACTATCAGTTGTTGGTCTATTACTACGACCGCAATGCTGGGTTTTACAAATGCGGAGGAGTGTTTACACAGAACACGCGTAGAAATTAATCTTTGTCGTAGTTGAAGTCCTCGTCCTTCCACTCTCTTTTTCCGCGCTTCCAAATTTTATATTGTTGAAATTCCTCTTTCACAAATATGAGGAATTCATACTGGGAACTCTGACGAATGAATTCATCGCTGACATGCATGAAATCGATGAACGCATCGAATTCATCATTGGTCAATTCAATAATATCAAAGTCGACATACAGATGAAAGAGCTCCTTTAACAGCGCACGCTTTCGATCCTCATACTCCATTTTTGCCACTGCAAGTTTACTGCGTTCACGCTTACTAAACTGCTCGTATAAAAATGTAATTGGGCTGCTCACATTTGCAGTTTTGAATTGATTCTCATCGAAACCCAAACTCATTAAGTCTTCTTCAATCGCCTCCAAATCTCGTGGAGAAATAAATTCAACAACAGGAAGCATGTATGTCCTGTCGTCTAGAAATATTGTTGGGTGATAGACATCTTTCATCACAGAGTCCTTCATACACAATTGACGTGTATAATAACTTAACGCAGTTATGCTCAAAGTGTCGCTCTTATCGCAAACAATCGAATAAAAGCCACTTGAATTTCCAAAACTACCTGTCTTAGTTCTATTGTTCACTATGATAGCATTCGGAATTCCCTGCCCATGAGGATCACGAACTCTTCCTTCAATTCGAATAGTTTGAGAATACGCATGAATTGAAAGAAAGACGAAGAAAAAAAGACTGATACTCCTCATATAGCGAAGGTAACGAAGAATTAAAAACTATATTGAATCGTCACTAAATTCGCAGCATGAAAAAGTTCTTCTTCCACATAACTGTAGTTATTGCATTAGCAAGCTGCACCATTCTTTCTCACGAAAAAAAATCAGCTGATTCAATTCCGAATTTAAAAGCTGATGTCTCTGTATTGGCAAGCGATGCATTTGAAGGACGAGCTATTGGGACTCCAGGAGCAGATAAAGCTGCTGGATACATTCAAGATCAGTTCTTAAAAATCGGATTACTCCCCAAAGGATCATTGGGTTTCTTCCAAGCTTTTTCATTCATTCCGCAAGGACATGGACAAGTGCACCAAGTTGGAGATAGCCTGAAGATGGGTAAATCCTTGGTGAAAGAAATTAACGGTAAAAATGTTGTTGGTTACATCGACAATGGTGCTGTGAACACCATCATTATTGGTGCCCACTACGACCACCTCGGTTGGGGTGATGAAAACAGTTTATGGACTGGAGAGCGTGCAATTCACAATGGGGCGGACGACAACGCGAGTGGCGTTTCTGCCATGCTCGAGCTAGCACGCAAATTAAAAGCAGACCAATCTGCTTCAACCAATAAATACAATTACCTCTTTATTGCCTTCAGTGGGGAAGAAAAAGGATTGTGGGGAAGTAACTATTTCAGCAAGAACCCGACTATTGATTTGACAACCGTGAATTGCATGATGAACATGGATATGGTTGGAAGATTAAATGCAGAACACGCTCTATCAATTAGTGGCACAGGAACTTCTCCAGAATTTGAGAACTGGCTTACAAAAAACAACACAACGAATTTCAAATTGTTGTTCGATAAAAGTGGAATTGGGCCAAGTGATCACAGTTCTTTTTACAATGTAAATATCCCTGTATTGCATTTCTTCACTGGCCAGCACAGCGACTACCACAAACCAAGTGACGACTTCGATAAAATCAATTATGAAGGGTTGAATGAAGTAGTGAATTACATGTATGCGATGTGTGTTGAAATGAATGCGCATTCAAAATTGGAATTCACAAAAACAATAGATCCTAAACCAACAAACTCAGCATTTAAAGTAACATTAGGCGTAATGCCTGATTACATGTTCAGTGGGGTTGGAATGCGCATCGATGGTGTGAAGGAAAACCGTCCTGCTGCATTAGCAGGATTGAAGCAAGGCGACATTGTTGTTCGCCTTGGTGAGAATAAAATTGCTGATATGAGCTCCTACATGGAAGCCTTAGGCAAATTCAACGAAGGTGATTCAACCGAAGTTGAATTTATTCGTGATGGAAAATCAATTGTTTCTCCGGTGACATTTAAGTAATATGAAGAAAATATTTTTTTGTGCAGGGTTGGTGTGTTTCGCCAACCTTTTGCATGCTCAGACGCGCGTGCTCTTTATTGGAAACAGCTACACTGCAGTAAATAATCTTCCTCAGTTAACTGCAGATTGCGCGTTAAGTATCGGCTTTGCAGGTTTCCCTATGGAAATTGCAAGTAGCACTCCCGGAGGAACTACTTTCCAAGTGCATACCACCAATACAACATCACAAAGTTTAATCAATCAAGGCAACTGGGACTATGTTGTACTTCAAGAGCAAAGTCAACTTCCCTCCTTTCCCGATGCGCAAGTGGCCGTGGAGTGCTTTCCATTTGCTGCTACTTTGAATGAGCAAATCTTAGCAGCAGATTCATGCACAGAAACAATCTTCTACATGACTTGGGGAAGACAGAACGGTGATGCCTCTAACTGCGCGTCTTGGCCGCCTGTATGTACTTATGAAGGAATGGACAGCCTGCTCAATTTGCGTTACAGGCAAATGGCTATTGATAATGACGCAATACTCTCACCTGTTGGGGCGGTGTGGAAGTATATTCGAACAAACTACCCTGAAATAAATTTGTACGCTGCAGATGGAAGCCATCCATCTCTCGAGGGTACGTATGCTGCGGCATGCAGCATGGTAACAGTTATTTTCAGAACAGACCCTACCCTTATCACATATAGTTCTAAACTAGATCCTGTGGTTGCAGAAAAAATTAGATTAGCAGCGCAAGCAGTAGTGTTCAACAACCTTATGGAATGGCACGTCGGTGAATATGATCCAGCGGTGCTTGTTAATACGTCATCCAATGGCTTAACCCTTCAACTAGACAATCAATCTGCTTCGAGTTGGAATTTCACGTGGGATTTTGGAGATGGCAATACTTCAACAGATTTCTCTCCACAACATACCTATGCGAACGCTGGCGTTTATTCTTTAAGCTATTCAGCCATTGACGACTGCGGTAGAACTTCCCAAGGCTATTGGGAAATACAGCTTCTTGACAATGGCGTTTCAGAATTCGAGAAAAAATATGTTGTTCGAAATTTAGAGAACGAATATGCAATTGACTTCTGTTCTCTAGCATCAGACATTCGCATTTTTGATCTAAACGGAAGATTAATTCAAATATCTTCAAACAATCACTCTTCATTTTATATAGCAAAATCGAACAGCCCAAGAATTATTCTATTCACTATGAACGGAATAAGTCACCGAATTTTACTCGGAATAGAATAAGCATCTAGATGTTCAAAACTCAAATGGAATTTTGTTTGAAAGAACTCGAGTAATGACGTACTTTCGCGCCCGTTAAGTCCATTTGCAGCTTCTGCTGTGGGTCTTTTTAGTTAAGGTAAAGCAAACCCTCGAAAACGTTCGGGGGTTTGTTTTTTTTCTATACTTTTCACTTTAAGCATTCAAGTAATTTTCTTGCATAAAAAAGGCTGCCTTTCGGCAGCCTTTCTCTAAAGTTAACCTAATCAAATGAATTATTGAACTGCGATTTGTACAGCAGTCTTGTCTAATCCGTTTGACAATTCAATAGCATAGATTCCGCTAGCAACACCTTCAAGGTTTACACGTACTTGGTTGTTTCCAGTTGGAAGGTTACCCAAGAACTGCGTAGAAACTACCTGACCTAAGTTGTTCATTACACGAACAGTGATAGGAGCAGATTTCACTTGACCGAAAGAAAGCGTTACGAATTCGTTTGCTGGAACTGGGTAAGCATTCAATACTGTTAAAGCCATCGCTTCTTGAACACCGATAATACAATCTGCGCATGAATCAAAACATACAGTATTTAACACTTCAGCAATACCAGTGCGTGTATGAATACGGTTGTAACCACCAACACCATTTGCGATACCGCATTCGATGATACCAGTACCCTCTTCATTCGCAGGAGCGTTAACGTCACCATTCATAAACTTGTATTGAATATCAGCAGAACCGCTGATGTTCACTGTGCACTCATAAACATTGTCGCCATCAGCGTCAGTCATTTGAACTGCACCTGCTTGCCATGCTGGGTTAGTGAATCCACCAATCATCCATACGCCTGCAGCATCTGGAGTTGTGTTCAACATATTCACTCGGAAGGTGATGTCAGCTGGATCTGGATCAACAACACACTCTGCTCCACATTGGTTGTAACAGAAATGCTCAACAACTGGATCAGCAGCAACAACAACTTCACGGTTACCACCTACGTTACAATCAGCAGGCAAAGACTCGTTGCCATCAGCCCACTCATTTCCGTTTACAAATTTGTACTGGTAAGTACCTGGTTGAAGTAAAAGAGTTACTTCATAGATATTGTCACCGTCAGGGTCAGTCATCAATGTACCAGCATCACCAGGATTCCATCCTTGGAAAGAACCTGCAACGTGCGGACCATCAGCATTAACAGTTTGTAAAGTCATATCAACTCGGAACAACACCGGGGTTGGAGCTTGACAAGGACCACAAGCACTGAAACAAATAACGTCTGCAACAGTGTTAGCATCAACTACATCAATTACACGATTTCCAAAAGCACTGCAATCAGTAGGAACGCCTTCAGCAAAAGCCCAGTCGTTACCGTTAATAAACTTGAATTGAGCAGAAGTAGCTGCACCGATAGAGAAATAACCCTCGAAAGTACCATTTCCGTCTGGATCAATCAATTGTGATCCTGCTGGATTCCATCCTTGGAAGTCACCTGCAACGAAGATACCTGCTGGGTTAACACCTGCAGCTTCTTGAGTCATGTCTACACGGAAACGAACAGCGTTCTCTCCGCAAGCAGCACATGATGCATAACATACAGTCATGCTCTCAGTTGCATTCAATCCTGAAATAGACCAGAAACGGTTATCGTTTCCGGCAACTTCAACTTGACAAGCTGGTGGAACATCTTCAGCAAAAGGCCAATCGTTACCATTGATGAATTTGAACTCATAACGCTCTGCAATTAAGTTCAAGGTTACAGACCAAATACCATTTCCTTGATCAGCTAATGCAATAGCAGAAGGGTTCCAGTTAACGTACGCTGCATTTTCAGCAGTACCGTCGTAGTTAACGTCGTTGAAATTTCCAGCCATGTGTACGCCATTTGCGCTAACAGTTTGACCAGTCATGTCCACATTAAACGTCACGGCAACTTGGGCTTGAGCCATCATTGCAGATAACGCTACGAAACAGAATGTAAAAATTTTTTTCATAGGTTTTTAAATTAGATTACTGTAGTTCGTGTACTTTTAACACTTTCCAAATATATATCGAAAAAGTGTTTCACACTCCTCTTAGACGTAAATCATGAAAAAAAGTTCCCTATACTTTTCCACAATTCTAATGTTTATCTCCACATTTGCATTGGGACAGCCAGGTAACTGGTTTGAACGAACCACACCTCCCAATATTGAACGAATAGATCCTCCCAATTGGTTCAGTGGCCTCTATAATAGTGAGGTTGAATTATTATTTTACACCAAAGAATCGAGTGACCTGAGTATTTCAATACATCCTGAAAGTGAAAAATATGCGTCTTTACTCAAGGTTGAAAAATCAAAATTGAATAACTACTACTACGTGAGTCTGGAAATAAAAAAACAGCCCAGCGATAATAACATTTTTTTCATTGTCAATGCAGCGGGGTCATCAGGAAGAGTAATGATTCCCTATTCAATTACCCCTAAATCCGCCAATCCTCAAGGTCTCTCCCAAGCCGATGCGATGTATCTGGTCTTCCCCGATCGCTTTGCAAACGGCGATGCGAGTAACGATTCTGTAGCGAATTATTTCCAAGGTGCACATCGCGATGAATTAAAAGGTAGACGTGGAGGCGATTTGAAGGGAATTCAAAACCATCTCGACTATATCGCTGACCTAGGATTCACTGCACTTTGGATAAACCCGATTGTTGAGAACAACGAAAAAAGAGACTCATACCACGGTTATGCAACTACCGACTCTTACTTAATTGATCCCCGCATTGGAACGCTTGAAGAATTGTATTCCCTGACTACAAGTATGAAGAAAAAGGAAATAAAACATGTTTGGGATGTCGTGTATAACCACTGGGGAGATCAGCACAGACTTTTTCGTGAAATGCCCGACAGTAATTGGTTTCATTGGTTCCCCACCTACACCAAGACCAACTATCGTGCTGAAACTATGATGGATCCTTACGCAAGCGAATACGATAAGAACCTCATGGCGAATGGTTGGTTCGATAGGCACATGCCCGACCTGAATCAGCAAGACCCCCACCTTTCCAAATACCTCATTCAGAATTCAATTTGGTGGATTGAAATGGGGAATATTGATGCGTTTCGAATTGACACTTATAGCTATCCCGATCAACTATTCATGTCGAATTTGAACGCGGCTGTTAAAAGAGAGTATCCAAATTTCTTTTTATTTGGAGAAACATGGGTACAAGGATCAGCGGTTCAAGCGTGGTTTACTGAAGGGAAAAAAGTTGGCCAAAATTTCGATTCAAATTTAGATGGCGTAACCGATTTCCAGTTGTATTTCTCCATGACCAAAGGACTATCAGAGCCTTTCGGTTGGGAAGAAGGATTGAGACGCATTGAGTTAGACTTGGCGCACGACCATCTCTATGCGAAGCCAGAAAACTTAGTTACGTTCTTGGACAATCACGACTTAGCTCGAATTTATTCCCTACTTAATAAAGATTTCGAAAAATGGAAAATGGCGCATGCTATGCTCTTAACAATACGAGGCATTCCTTGTATTTACTATGGAACAGAAATTCTCATGACGGGATTCTGCGACCCCGATGCGCATGTTCGAGAAGAATTCCCAGGCGGATGGCCAGACCACAAAGTGAACGCCTTCGAAAAGAAAGGAAGAACTGAAATTCAAAATGAAGCATTCGATTTCATTCAAACACTATTGAATTATCGGAAGAAGAATGAATGGCTTGCAACGAGCAGACTCACTCAGTTCGTACCGAATGACAACACTTATGTGTACGCAAGAAAATCTGCAGATGGAAAAAAAGCAATCCTTTGCATGTACAATCTGAATGAGACAGCGTTCGATTTTTCAATGGAATCATTGAAGGAAATCACGAAGCAGGTCACATGTGGAAAGAACATTCTAACTGACGAAAAAACATCTTGGGACAAAACCCTATCGATTCCTGCTAAAGGATTTTCTTTGATTGAAATTTCACTCTAATTTTGAATTCAAATAATAATAATTACATCATGAAATCTTTTTTTTCACTCCTTACCGTTTGCTTGTTCAGCGCAATCTCTTTCGCACAAGTGCAGAAGAAAAATCATGTTACTATTATTAAAATAGACACTTCAAGCACAGGGCAGTTAGATACCCTTATCTTTAATTTTGAAGGTGATCAATTGGAAAACATGAAAGACATAATGAAGCAATTTCCTGACATTGACCTTTCCATTATGGACTCCTCGTTCAATTTCAGTTTCGACAACAATTTCAACTTCGACAACAATTTCCAAATGCCTGAAGGAATGGTATTCGGTTTGCCCAATGAAATGCCTTTCGGATTTGGTGCTACAGACAACAGTGCTAAAATTGGAATTACTCCCGCTCGCTCATTCAAAGGAGAAGGTGTAATGATCGAAACTGTATCTCCAGTTAGCCTTGGAGCTGCACTTGGTCTGCAAACAGGTGACGTCATTGTAGAATTGAATAAGCAAACTATAAACGATTTTGATGAATTAGTTGGAACCCTTCAATTGTATTCAGTTGGTGACGAAGCGAACATTACCGTACTTCGCAACGGCAAAAAGAAAAAAGTAACTGGTTACTTCATACCTGCACAAGCAGGCAACAATATGCAACGCGAAATCAGAATAACTCGTCCTTAAACTGAACACTTCGAAGAAAATACTTTTCGCAGCGCTCGATTGGGGCTACGGACACATGACTCGCGGAAGCGAGCGTATTTCCCAATTCATTCAAGAAGGAAACACAGTTGAAATTGCGTGCTCTGAAAATCAAGAATCCTTTTTCAAAACGAAATTTCCGTCACTAAAAATACACGTCACTCTTCCCAATAACCACATTCAAATTGAAAGTGGAAAGGGATTGTTTTTCAAATTGGGACTGCGTGTTTTCGAGTTTAAATCGAATTGGAAAAAAGAAAACAATTGGTTAAATAAGCATCTTGAAAGCAACTCTTACGACGTAATTTATTCCGACAATCGTTACGGCTTTTACCATCCGAATGTTCATTCGGTATTGCTTACGCATCAACTCACTTTACCCGGGCCAAAGATACTTTTGCTACTACCCCAAATGGTTCTCAATAAAAATCTAAACCGTTTCAACGAAATTGAAATACCCGATTTTAATGAAGAACCTAAACTGAGTGGGAACTTGAGTAGAACAACATCTCGCGTTAACGCCACATTTATTGGTCCATTGAGTCAAATCAAAAAGATTCAAACTCCAACGAAAAAGCAATTGCTCTTAATTCTTTCAGGACCTGAACCTCAGCGTTCTCGATTTGCCAAAGACATCGTTGAAGAAACCCTTCAGCTTGGATTTCAAATTGTTGTTGCAGGAGAAAGTAAGTCAATTCCAAAATCTCAACTGGTGACGGAATTGGGCTATTGCAACAGCGTTGAACTCGAGAAGCTCATGAACGAATCTTCGCACATTGTTTGTCGCTCTGGCTATAGCACCCTCATGGAACTAGCGGCCATTGGCAAGAAGGCTCTACTCATTCCTACTTCCGGACAATTCGAGCAAGAATACCTTGCGAAATATTGGGAAGAACAATTTAACTTTCCCACCGCAAACGAAAATGAAATCTCTACCAAAGATTTCGTGAATTATTTAAACGACTCCACACATTTTGAACGACGCTAACAAAGACGAATTTTACATGAAGATGGCCATTAAAGAGGCCATTTACGCATCAGAACAAGACGAGGTGCCGGTAGGATGTGTGATAGTTGCCGATGACCGAATTATTGCGCGTGGACACAACTTAGTTGAGCGCCTGCACGACTTCACTGCTCATGCTGAAATGCAAGCCTTCACGGCCGCTTCAGAGTATCTTAGTGGCAAGTCATTGGATAAGTGCACCCTTTATGTAACACTAGAGCCATGCGTTATGTGTGCAGGTGCAGCATACAACACCCGAATTGGTCGAATTGTGTTCGGAGCCTTCGACCAAAAAAGAGGCTTTTCCATCTTTCAAACTGAAGATAAAAAACTGCTACACCCTAAGACTGAATGGATTGGAGGTGTGATGGAAGACGATTGTGCTTCCATTCTGAAACAGTTCTTCGAAAACAAGCGCAAGTAGCACAAAGCCTACTTTTCCACATTTATTAACATTCCTTTTCGAAGCGACGCAAGCCGTTTAGATTTGTGTGTTCGGTGCGAATTTGTCGCACCACACATGACCTAAACTTTTTCGTATGATAACCCGAATTATTGGGATAAACACCAGCACCTATGTGAACGCAGAAATGCGTTTAGATGATTGCGATTCTTTGCAATTGGTAGGTCCTAACAACGTTGGTAAGTCAACCCTTATTTACACTCTGAACTTCTTGTTCATTGTAGATGGATCGAAGATGTCCTTTTCTGGACAGCGCCGCGGAGACAAGGAAACCATTCATCACTACTTCCCTACTCACAACCAGAGTTACATTATTTTCGAAATCAAGAAGAACGATTCCAATTATTGTATCCTTGTTAAACGTGACAGCGATGGTGAATTGGAGTACTTCCGTTTTTCCGGAGAATACAATTCCGACAACTTCTTTAAGAGTGAAGGTGCGCACCAACGCATTCGCAAATGGGATGAAGTGCAAGACGAACTTAAAACTGCAGGCGTAGACCTTTATTTATTCAAGAGTAAAACTGAAGTCTTCAATACTGTTTACTCAAGAGGAAGAAAAAACGATGCTGCTATCTGGTTAGAGGACAGCGTTCGTACAGATGGGCTTTCAAACAACTTCTCAAAGGTTTATCGTTACTTGATTAACTCGAAGTTAATCACGAACAAAACCTTAAAAGAAAGTTTGATTGTTGCGGATAACCGTGAGAATGAAGGCTTAAGTTTTTCTCAGAAAAACAAAAAAGACATCAATGACTTACTTCGTATCAACGAAGAAATCCGCACGGTAAAAAGCATTCAAAAAGAGTTCGAAGAATTCCGTGAAGTGGTGAATTTGTTCAAAGCAAAAACACGAATCGTTAGCGACTTGGTTTATGCCTTCGACAAACAATACAACGGAGTTATTAATGAACTCGACAGTTCTCGTTTGGAAAAAGAGAAGCAATATCAAACAACACTTCTCAATCTGAACGAAAAACTTAAACCTAAGCAAGAAGAGTTAAACCGTGAAATCGGAAAACGTGAATTGGAAGTTGAAATTCAGGAAAAGCAATTCATTAGTTTGCAAACGCAACTCGATGAAATTGCATCTTTCGAAGGAAAGAAATTCTTAGAAGAATCACTTTTAAATCTCGATGCAAAACGTCGCGAATCGGAAGTACGTATCACCATGGTTGAGAATCAAAAATTAGATTCGAAAAACTTGGAAGCGAAGCTTCAGAAGATTGACATGACTTGCGGTAAGCTTGAAGCCCAAATTAAAAATTACGACGATCAGTTAATCCACAAGATCACTGCGAAAGATGACATTCGCAAAATCTTGAACACTGTATTTTCTCAAGAATTCGCGGCGCTTCCAAGCAAGTTGGTGAAGAAAAAAATCACCAAAGCGGGAACCACGTTAAGCATCTTCGATGGTGAAATTACTTTACCAAAAGACTTAGTTCTCGCAGACATTCCTTCAGTAAAATCATTGAAAGATGAACTCCAAGAATTGAAGCGTGAAAAAGCAGAACTGGAAAAACTTTGGGCAGTTGCATTAAACTTCGACAAAGCTCAAAAAGAGCTCGACACCATTCTTGCCGACATTGAAGAAGTGAAAGCAAAATTAAACAAGCTTAAAAACAAACCAAAACTTGAAAAAGAAGCCGAAGCGGTAGGAAAAGAACTACGCACAATGAAGGCTGAAAAAGAAAAGTGCGAAGGAGATTTAAGCAAGTTGAAAAAGGAACTTTCCGATAAAACTCTCCTACTCGATTCATTGCGCGAAGAAACGCGTCGCAGCGAAGAGCGTTTGATTGAATTGAAAAGAAGAAAAGCCGAAATTGAAACCTTCGGAATTATTCCAACAGAATTCGATACAACGGAATCGTTGGATGAGATTTACGGAAAAATCAAAATCTCGAACACCGATCGCGACACGCTGAAAGGCAACAAAGACCGCATGTTCGACCACTTGCGTTTCAAAACGAATTCAGCAATGGCCGATGAAGAAGAATTCATCAAGTATGTGGAAGATGAAATTGCTTGTATCAACGATAAAGTAAAAAGTATCGATGGTCTATTGGGAAGTATCTCTACCCAGTTTGCAAACCCTGCATTCAACCTTCGCAAGCGTTACGAAGAATTCAAAACGTTCGTATACAATCGCTTCAACGAGAGCTTGGCAAAAACAAGAATCTCGAACATTGAATCGCTTCGCATTGAACTCGTAGATAACAAACGTGTATTGTTCGATCTAGAAAGAATTGCTTCGATTGAAAATTTGAATTCGCAATTGGCTTTCGAATTTGA
>Ga0315902_10006819_pt1 | contig 15737 bp, 14 predicted proteins | sample LakEriMetagenome_9_FD_203523 | JGI IMG/M metagenome (GOLD analysis project Ga0315902, IMG submission 203523) | Freshwater fungal communities from buoy surface, Lake Erie, Ohio, United States - Buoy 12 MA117 | ecosystem: Environmental > Aquatic > Freshwater > Lake > Lake biofilm | place: USA...
CGAACCCGTCCCCGCCTACCGCAACCTCTTCGGCGTCCTTGGCGCGAAAAAACCGCGCACCGAGAAATTCGACGGCTTCCACGCGAAGAACGGACTCCTCTACGCCGACTCGCCGTCCATCTTCACCCAGGACCCGCAGCGCCTCATGCGCCTCTTCCAGCACGCGCAGGTGCGCGGACTCGACCTCTCGCCCGAACTGCGCGACCTCGTGCGGCGCCGACTCGCGCTCGTCGACCGCACTTTCCAATACTCGCGCGGCGCCCGGGAAGTGTTCCTCTCCATCCTCTCACGCAAGGGCCAGGTTGGACGCATTCTGCGGCTCATGCACGAGACGGATTTTCTCGGACGCTACCTGCCGGAATTCGGACGGCTCACCTGCCTCGTGCAGCATGAATTTTTCCACCGCTACACGGCCGACGAACACACGCTGGTCTGCATCGACAAACTCGACCAGCTCATCACCAGCGAGGATCCGAAATTCACCGGTTACCGCGACCTTTTTCAGGAAAACGACGACCCCGCGACCCTCTACCTCGCGCTGCTCATGCACGACACCGGCAAGGCCGAGCACCGCCGTCACCACGAGGAAGCCAGCGCCATGCTGGCCACGCGCGTGGCCAAGCGGCTGCAACTTTCGTCGGCCCAGCGCCGTGCGCTGATCCTCCTTGTCGACAACCACGGACTCCTTTCCAAGACCGCCCAGTCGCGCAATCTCGACGACCCCGCGACCGTCGAGCATTTCACCGACATGATCCAGTCCGTCGAGGATCTCGACGCGCTCATGCTCGTCACGCTGGCCGACGGACAAGGCACGAGCGATACGAGTTGGTCGGACTGGAAAGAAGGTCTGGTATGGCAACTTTACCGCTCGTCCAAATCCTACCTGCAGGAAGGCGCTGCGTTCTTCGAGAAACGGCGCGTGGATTTCGAGGGATTGAAAAACGAAGTCTTGCGCAAGCTCGCCTCGGACTACGGCGACGACGCCTCGGCCCACTTTACCCATATGCCCGAGCGCTACTTCCGGACGTTCAGCGCCTCGGAAATCGCCGGACACGTCCGCCTCTTCCGCAAATTCTTTGCCACGCAGAGCAAAGAAGGCACCAGCGGCGTTTGCCCCGCGGTCAAGTGGATGCACCATCCCGAACAAGGCCACAGCGAAGTTCTGCTCTGCGGATGGGATCACCCCGGGCTCATCGTCCGCATGTGCGGCGCTTTCCTCGCCGCGCGCGTCAACATCCTCAGCGCCGACATCCACACGCGAACCGACAACCTCGTTCTCGACATCTTCCGCGTCTGCGACGAGCGCCACGAACCGGTGGCCAGCGAGCGCGACCATCGTCTGTTCGAACGGCTTCTCGACGAATCGTTGCAGGATCCCGATTTCGACTTCGCCCCGCACATCGCCAAAGCGCGCGCGCGCAGCGGTTACCGCATGTCGCAGGAGGCCGATATCCCGACGCGTATTACGGTGGACAACCGCAGCCATCCGTCCTTCACCATCGTCGACATCGAAACCCCCGACCGTCTCGGCTTGCTCTACGATCTCTTCGCCGTGCTCGACCGGCAGGATCTCAATCTCGAGCTGGCGCGTATCACCACGGAAAAAGAAGTCGCCATGGACACCTTCTACCTCAGCCGCGCCGCGGATGGCGCCAAGATCTCCGGTGATCATGACGTGCGCGAACTGCAACGCGCCCTGCATGACGCGGCGGTGTCCGTGCCCGGAACGGACCCATGACGCGCCACTGGCCGTCCATCCTGCTCCGGCAGGTGCTGCGCCGCGCCCGGCGCCACAAACTCCTCGCCGCGCTCAACATTCTCAGCGTGGCCCTCGGCGTCTGCGTCTTCCTGGCGATCATGATCGCCAACCACAGCGCCAACCGCTCGTTCCGCGCCGGCGTCGAACTTCTCGCCGGCAAAGCCAACCTCGAAGTGCGCGGACCACTCGACGACACCCTCTTCCCCGCCCTCGCTAAAATTCCCGGCATCTCCGCCGCCACCCCCGTCGTGCAGGGCATCCTCACGCTTCCCGACTACCCCGGCGAATACATCCGCCTCCTCGGCGTCGATCCTTTCACCAATCCACCGTTCGAAACCTTCCGCATGGTCTGGCCGGACGGATCGCCCGTCGATGTCGAAGCCTGGCTAAGCGAGCGCGACGCTATCGCGCTGACCCGCGCCTTCGCGCAGAAGCTCGGACTGCAACAAGGCGACATCCTGCGCGTGAACGCCAACGGACGCCCCGCCGAGCTCCGCGTCCGCTTCGTTCTCGAACCCGACGATCCCGCCGCGCTGTCCGACATCCGCTCGGCCTCGATGGACATCGGCTGGGCGCAGGAATTGCTCGGGGCCGTTAGCCGACTCGACTCGGTCCAACTTCTACTCACCGAAGATGCCGACCCATCCACCGTGACCGCTGCGGCCCGCGCCCTCGTGCCCGCCGATGTCGTCGTCGCCGCGCCGCAACAACGCAGCGAGCAGATCGGCAAAATGCTGGCCAGCTTCCAACTCAACCTCACCGCCCTCAGCCTTGTCTCGCTGCTCGTCGGCGTGTTCCTCATCTACAACACGGTCTCGGCGGCCGTGGTGCGCGGACGCCGTGAAATCGGGATCCTCCGTGCCATCGGCACCTCGCGCCGCGAAATCCGTGCTCTCTTTCTCGGCGAAGCCCTCGTCTTCGGGATTCCGGGAATAACCCTCGGCATCCTCACCGCCTTCCCGCTGGCCGGACTCCTCGTCGGCGCCGTCGGTGAAACCATCAGCTCGCTCTACGTGCTGGTCAGCATCGAGAGACTCGCCGTCACTCCGTGGCAAATCGCCGCCGCCGCGTTGGCCGGACTCGCCTCCGTGCTTGCCGCCGCTTGGATCCCGTCCGGCGAAGCGACCAAAGTCCAAGTGACCCGCGCCCTCCACCTTGGCACCGCCATGGAACACTACGTTACCATTCCGAATCGTTGGTTGGTTTACGGACTAGCGTGCCTCGTGCTCGCCTTCGCCGCGTCATGGTTCGCGCTGCACACCGGCCCCGCCCTGCTCGGCTTCGCCGCTGCGTTTCTTGTCATCATCGGCTTCGCTTTTCTGGTCCCCTCCGCCACCACCGCTGTAGGACGTCTTGTCTCCCCGCTCTTCAACCTCCTCCCGCAGGGCACCGCTTGGCGCCTCGCCGCGCGCAATCTGGTCCGCGCCATGCACCGCAACTCGCTGACCACCGCCGCTCTCATGGCCGCCATAGCCATGACCGTCGGTGTCTCCGTCATGATCTATTCCTTCCGGGCCAGTGTGGACACTTGGATCAACCGCACCATCCAGGCCGACCTTTTCGTCACCCTCGCGGCCAATGAAGTGACCGGATTCCAAACAACCATCCCCGATGAAGTGATCACGTGGCTGGAAAATCATCCACTCGTCGAGTCCGTCGACACCTTCCACGAAAAACGCGTCCCCTTCCGTGGCGAAGAAGTTTTTCTCGCCGTCATCCGCGGGCGCATGCGCGGCGAACTCGAATTCACCGGCGGTGACAGCGAGGGCAAAACGCAGTTGCTCCGCTCGCCCGGACACGTCGCCGTCTCCGAAAGCTTCGCCCGTCGCCACAAAGTTGCCGAAGGCGACGCGATCGAACTCGCCGCCCCGTCCGGACCGCAAACCTTCCGCATCGCCGGCATCTACCTCGATTACACCCGCGACCAAGGCGTCATTCTCATGGACCGCGACAACTACGTTGCCCATTGGCCAGCCCCCGGCGCGCACAGCAGCGGTGTCCATCTGCACGATCCAAAAAAAGCCGACACACTCGGCGCTGAACTTCGCGGAAAATTCGGACGCGAGACCGAATACGCCATCTACTCGAACGCCTCCCTGCGCCAACGCATTTTCGAAATCTTCGACCAAACCTTCGCCGTCACCTACGTCCTGCGCACCATCTCAGTGATCGTCGCCGTGCTCGGAGTATCGCTCACCCTCACGACACTCGTCACCGAACGCGAACGTGAGATCGGCATCATGCGCGCCATCGGCAGTTCGTCCGGACAAGTCCGCCGTGCCTTCCTCGCCGAGTCCGCGCTCATCGGGCTTCTCGCCAGCCTGGTCGGCCTCGCCGCCGGCGCCTGCCTGGCCATGGTCCTCACCTGGGTGATAAACCTCGCCTTCTTCGGTTGGACCGTGCAGTTGCGCTACCCGTGGGATCTTATGGCATGGACCCCGGTCTGGATCATCGCCGCTGCGGCCGTGGCCGGACTCCTCCCCGCGGGCCGCGCCTCTAGGATTCGACCGGCGACAGCGCTGCGGTCAGAGTAGGCAACTTTTCCCCTTCCGCGAGCGTTCCGTCAGTGTAAATTTGGAGAAATGTCGCGCGTCAAAATCGACCCGGAATTGCACAAGGCCAAGAAGCCGGACTGGATCAAGGTCCGCCTGCCTTCCAATCCGGTGTTTTTTTCGACCAAAGCACTGGTCTCGGATCTCCGCCTGCACACCGTCTGCGAAAGCGCGCAATGCCCGAACCGCTGGGAATGCTGGAGCCAGGGCACAGCCACTTTCATGATCGCCGGCGACCGCTGCACCCGCGCCTGCGGATTCTGCGCGGTGACCACAGCCAAACCCTTCGCCCTCGAGCACGACGAGCCGCAACGCGTGGCCGAAGCGGTTATGCGCATGAAATTGAAGCACGTGGTCATTACCGCCGTGGCCCGCGACGATGTGCCGGATGGTGGGGCACTGCATTTCGCCCGGACGATCGAGGCTATCCGCGAGCGCGACCCTGAGATCATCATCGAAGTCCTCGTCCCTGACTTCAATGGCAAGGACGATTCATTGCGCACTGTGCTCGAGGCGGCTCCGCACATCTTCAACCATAACCTGGAAACCGTCGAACGCCTCACGCCGGTTGTGCGCTCGCGGGCCAAATACAAACTCTCCCTCGAATTCCTCGCTAGCGCCAAGGAGCTGCGCCCGGATATCACGACGAAGAGCGGCATCATGCTCGGGCTCGGCGAAACGGAGACGGAAATTTTCCAAGCGATGGACGATCTGCGCGAGCACGGCGTCGAGGTGCTGACCATGGGCCAATACTTGCGCCCCACCCCGCAGCATCTTCCGGTCGTCGAATACATCCGTCCCGAGGTCTTCGATCTCTACGGCGAGATCGCCCGCAAGAAGGGTTTCACCCACGTAGCCAGCGGCCCGCTCGTGCGCAGTTCTTACCACGCGGCTGATTTTAATCCGCTCGAGAAGAAGTAAGGCGAAACGCGATGTCGCCATCGCGTTTTGTCATCTCGAACATCGCGCCGGGGACGGCGCGATCCACCTTTTGACTCATGCGAAAAGACGGACGCAACATCGTCATCACCGGCATCTCGCGCGGATGCGGGCGGGCACTCGCCGAATACTACTTGTCCAAGGGACACCGCGTGGCCGGTTGCGCGCGGTCGCAGGAGATCGTCGAGGAACTCCGCAAAGAACACGGGCCCTTGCATCATTTCACTTCAGTCGATGTTTCTGATGACGACGCCGTCCGAATCTGGGCCTGCGATGTGCTCGCACAGTTCGGTGCGCCTGACCTGCTGGTCAACAACGCGGCTGTGATCGCCGAGAATGCCCCGCTCTGGGAAATCCCCGTGCAGGAATTCGACGACGTCATCGACGTGAACATCAAAGGCACCGCGCATGTGCTGCGCCATTTTCTCCCGGCCATGATTCATCGGGGAACCGGCGTGGTCGTCAATTTCAGTTCCGGTTGGGGACGCTCGACCTCGCCGGAAGTATCGGCTTATTGCGCGAGTAAATGGGCGATTGAGGGCATGACGCAGGCGCTGGCGCAGGAACTTCCGAAGGGCCTCGCCGCCGTCTCGCTCAATCCCGGCATCATCAACACCGACATGCTGCAACGCTGCTTCGGCAAGGTAGGTGCCGCGCAATACCCGTCAGCGCAGCAATGGGCGGAGGCCGCAGGCCCGTATCTGCTGAAGCTTGGATCCAAGGACAACGGACACGCCCTGACCGTTCCGGGGATTCCGGTGGATTGACCGCGGGCTACGCCCCCGTATGCTGGAGCCATGATGATGATCTCTTCCAAAATGCAAAAGGCGCTCAACGCGCAAATCGGAATGGAATTCGCCGCCGCCATGAAATACGACGCGATGGCCGCGCACTTCGAGGCCGAGTCTCTGCCACAGGCGGCCAAGCGTTTTTTCAAACAGGCCGGCGAGGAGCGTGAGCACGCGCACAAATTCCTCCGCTACGTGCTCGATGCCGGCGGACGCGTGCAAATTCCTGAAATCCCGGCGCCGCCGCATACCTACAAGTCTTCCGAAGCCGCGGCACAGGCCGCGCTCGACAGCGAGCTGGCCGTGACCAAGTCAATCAACAAGATCATGGATCTGGCCATCGAGGAGAAAGACCACGCTACGGCCGCCATGTTGCAATGGTTTGTCACCGAGCAGGTGGAGGAAATTTCATCCGCCGATCAATTCCTCCGCCTTGTTCAGCGCGCCGGCGAGAAAAACATCCTCGCGGTCGAGGATTACCTGGCCGACACGGCGGAAGGCGACTGATCCGTATCAGGCGGACAATCCGAACCCTGCGTGCACGGCCTTGGCCGCGTCGGCGATACGATCTTCGTCGAGGATCACGGCGATCTTGATCTCCGAGGTGGAGATCATCTGGATGTTGTAGCCACCTTTGGCCAAAACATCGAAAAGCTTGGCGGCCACGCCGGAGTGCGTGCGCATACCGATACCGACAACACTGAGTTTGGCCACGCCGGCGGTCTGGGTGACTCCGCGAGTGCCAATCTCGTCGGCCACCGCTTTGAGCACGGGCTCGGCCTTTTTCAGTTCGTCTTTGTTCGTGGTGAAGGAGATGTCCGTTTTTCCCTCGTGCGGGGCGGTTTGGACAATGACATCGACCACGACATTGGCCGCGGCCAGGGAGTTGAAGATTTTCGCCGCAGTGCCGGTCTTGTCGGGCACGCCCTCGATGGTGACTTTCGCCTGGTTGCGTTCGATGCTGACGCCGCGGATGACGACGTCCTCCATGCCTGGTGCTTCTGCTTTCACGATGGTTCCCGGATTTTGGTTGAAACTGCTGCGCACTTCGAAGAGCACGTCGAATTTGTTGGCGAACTCGACCGAGCGCGATTGCATGACTTTCGATCCGCTCGAGGCCATTTCGAGCATTTCCTCGTAGCTGATTGTCTCGATCTTCGTGGCGTCGGGCACGACACGCGGGTCGCAGGTGTAGACGCCGTCGACATCGGTGTAGATTTCGCATTTGTCCGCCTTGAGCGCAGCGGCCAGCGCGATGGCGGTGAGGTCGGATCCACCCCGGCCGAGCGTGGTAATGTCGCCTTGCGCGGTCTGACCTTGGAATCCCGCAACGATGACGATCGATCCGCCGTCGAGGTGCTCGTGGATCTGCTTCGGGGTGATGTTGAAAATCTTCGCTTTGGTATGGACGCCGTCCGTCACGATGCCGGCTTGCGCACCGGTCAGGGAAACCGCCTTGGCGTCCATTCCTTGGAGCGCCATGGCCAAGAGCGCGATCGTTGTCTGCTCACCCGTGGCGAGGAGCACGTCCATCTCGCGCTCGCTCGGACTCTCGCAGACTTCGCGCGAGAGCTTGATCAGTGAATCGGTCACACCCGACATCGCCGAGACAACCACGACGACTTTGTTGCCGGCTTGCTGCGTTTCGAGCACGCGACGTGCGACATTTTTGATGCGCTCGGGACTTCCGACCGATGTGCCGCCGTATTTCTGGACAATCAGCGCCATATCAATCCACTCCCAAAACCTGCGCGACCGCTTCCATGGTGACATCTGCCTCCAGCGCTTTGAATCCGTGCACCATGGGAGCTTCGGGATCTTTCAGCCCGTGTCCGGTGACCGTCAGCACAATCTTCGCGCCTTCCGGATACTTGTGGAACGGACACGTGGCGCAGCGGTCGTTGGAGAAACATTTGAGCAATCCGGCGACCGAGGCGGCGCTGGCCGGTTCGACGAAAATTCCTTCCTCGGCGGCGAGCCAACGCTGTGCAGCGAGGATTTGTTCGTCGGTGACAATGTCGATGCAGCCGCTGGAGTCTTTGACCGCATCGCTCGCACCTTGCCAACTGGCCGGGTTGCCGATGCGGATCGCCGTGGCCACCGTCTCGGGTTTGTCGACGACGTGACCGAGGAAAATCGGGGCCGAGCCAGCCGCTTGGAATCCGGTCATGCGCGGACGCTTCGTTGCTTTGCCCAGCTCGCGGTATTCGCAGTAACCCTTCCAGTAGGCCGTGATGTTGCCCGCGTTGCCCACGGGCAGAATATGAATATCCGGGGCATCACCGAGTTCCTCGATGATTTCGAACGAGGCTGTCTTTTGACCTTCGATTCGGAACGGATTAATCGAATTGACGATTTCAAAGCGTCCGTCGGCGCCGAGTTCGCGGACGAGACGAAGGGCATCGTCGAAGTTACCGCGGATGGCCACGACTTTCGCGCCGTAGATGAAAGCTTGGAGAAGTTTGCCCGCAGCGATTTTTCCGGCGGGAAGCAGGACGGCGCAGGACAGATTCGCACGTGCGGCGTAAGCAGCGGCGGCAGCCGAGGTGTTTCCAGTTGACGCACAGATCACCGCTTTGGCCCCGCGCTCGACCGCCTTTGAGATGGCCATGGTCATACCGCGGTCTTTGAAGGACCCCGTCGGATTGAGACCCTCGTATTTCACGTAAACCTCGGCACCGCGGCCGACGAGATTGCTCAACTTCGGCGAATAGATGAGCGGAGTGGATCCCTCGTTGAGCGAAACCACGGGGGTCGCGTCGGTCACCGGCAGATACTGCCGGTAGCGGCTGATCACGCCGCGGTCGTGCAGATTCTTCACGCCGACGCCTCCACGCGGTAAAGCGCCGGTTCGCCATGCACGCAATCGAGCGCGCGAATATTTTGCAATGCGGAAAGGACGCGTCCGCGCGGCGCGTCGTGGATCATAAGGACGAGGGCGGCCAATTCGCCTTCGTGGGTCTCGGGCTGGATGACCGAGGAGATGCCAATTCCCGCTTCGCCGAGCACGCCGGCGATGCGCGCCAGCACGCCGGGTTTGTCGTCCACGCCAAGGCGTAGATAGAACGGGCTGACCACCTCGTCGGACGGACGCAGCTTTCCGTAGAGCGCGTGCGGGATGAAGCCGAAGGATTCGCGCGGGGATTCGAGAGCAATGGCCGCATCGGCCAGATCGCTGATCACCGAACTGGCCGTCGGATCTTGTCCGGCCCCGCGCCCGTAAAAAAGCGCATCGCCGACCACGTCGCCGCGCACGGCGATGGCGTTGAAGACGCCGCGGACCGAGGCAAGGATGTTGTCGTTCGGCACGAGTGAGGGTTGCACGCTGACTTCAACCGATCCGTCCGTGCTGGCATCGATGAAGCCGAGCAGCTTGATCGTGTAGCCGAGTTGGGCGGCGAAGCGGATATCACCCGGTGTGATCTTCTCGATGCCCTCGACGAGGACGTCTTTCGATGGCACCCAGAATCCGTAGGCGAGCGAAGCGAGAATGATCGCCTTATGCCCGGCGTCCCATCCGTTCACATCGAGCGTGGGGTCGGACTCGGCGTAACCTGCGGCCTGCGCTTCGGCCAAAGCCGAGGCGAAATCGAGTCCGCTCTCGGCCATACGCGTGAGGATGTAATTGCTCGTGCCGTTGATGATGCCACGCACGCGGAGGAAATGGTTGGCGACGAAAGCTTCGCGGACAGCCTTGATGATCGGAATGCCGCCGGCCACCGCCGCCTCGTAAAAGACCGGGACGCGTTTTTCGGTGGCGAGGCGAAAGATTTCCGCGCCGTGTTCGGCCAGGAGGGCTTTGTTGCCCGTGACGACGATTTTGCCGCGGCGAATGGCCTCGAGGATGAGTTCGCGCGGTTCGTCGATGCCGCCCATCAGCTCGACCACGACTTCGACCGAAGAATCGTCGAGCAGGTCGCGCCAACTTTTGGCCAGAAGGTCAGGCGGGACGGGGATCGCGCGTTTTTTGGACGGATTCTTGACCGCGACTTTCCGGACGACGAGATCGCGGCCGATCCGTTCACGGAGGAGCGCCCGGTTTTTTTCCAGATTGTGGAAAACCCCGGCGCCGACCGTTCCAAAACCGGCCAAACCTATGCCTATGGCACGCATATTGCAGGCCGCGCATCCTGCCTACAGAGGACGGCTTGGGCAATTCTTAAGGGTTCAGCCGGGATGGCCGACCTCTGCGTCAAGGAAGCGCCTCAGGGGTTCGAGACCGTCTTTCTGTTGGGCCGAGATGGCCAACAAGGGAACGCCCGGGAATTCCTGCTCAAGGCGGGGGATATTTTCCGCAGCACCGGGCAGGTCCGTTTTGTTAGCCACGAGGGCCCATGGACGCCGGGCGAGGAGCGGATCGTAGAGGCGCAATTCCTCGCGAATTTTTTTGGCATCCTCCACTGGATCACGTCCCTCGCTGCCGGCCGCGTCGACAACCAAGAGCAGAGTGCGGCAACGCACGATGTGACGCAGGAAATCGTGGCCCAACCCGACGTCGCGGTGCGCCCCCTCGATGAGTCCGGGAATGTCGGCCACGGTGGCACGGCGGAATCCGGGAAAATCCATCACTCCGACCATCGGATGCAACGTGGTGAACGGGTAGGCTGCGACTTTGGGATGAGCCGCGGAAAGTGCGCCGAGCAAAGTTGACTTGCCGGCATTCGGATATCCGACGAGTCCCGCATCGGCAATCATGCGCAGCTCGAGGAAAAACCATCCCTCCTCGCCCGGCGTTCCCTCGGTGAATTGGCGCGGGGCGCGGTTGCGCGAGCTTTTGAAATGGATGTTTCCCTTACCGCCGCGCCCGCCCTGGGCGAGGAGAAACTCAGCCTCGGGCGAATCGAGATCGGCGAGCAGTTCGAGGTCCTTGGGGTCGATTTTTTTCCGGCGAGGTGATGAATCTTTGTCCTCCTCCTCGAAATTCAACGGGTCATGCGGCGCGACATCCGGCAGGCGATAGATCAGCGTGCCGACCGGAACGGGAACGATTTTGTCCGGCGCGGACTTCCCGTATTTCTGCTTCCCCATGCCGTTCTCGCCGCTCTTGGCGCGGACAATCGGCTCGTAGTAGAGCGTGACAAGCGTGTCGACCTGGGGGTCGGCGCGCAGAATGATGCTTCCACCGTCACCGCCGTCGCCGCCGTCCGGTCCGCCCTTCGGCACGAATTTCTCGCGACGGAAACTGGAACAGCCGTTGCCGCCGTCGCCGGCCTTGGCTTGGATGCGGATTTGATCGACGAACATGGGCAGGGACGCGCGGCGGCGAGGCGGCGCGCAGGTTTATTCTTCCTCGCCCTCTTCCCCGGACGGCGCTTCGCCACCTTGTTCCTTCGTTGCTTCGAGTTGCTTGAGCGCATCCGAGGCGTCGTCCACCTCATCGATCACGGTGCGGCTGACGAGAATGGGCGCTTTCTGCTGGATGGCCATGGCGATGCAGTCGCTCGGCCGGGCATCCAGCTCGATGATTTTCTTTTGGTGGAGTTCGTTTTCCGCCGAGACGATGAGACGCGCGTAAAACGTGCTGTTTTTCACGTCGTTGATCACCGCGCGTTCGACCTTCGCTCCGAACGCCGCGAGCACATGCGCCATGAGGTCGTGGGTCAGAGGACGTTCTTTTTCCGTGCCGGCGAGGAACATGTTGATGGCATGGCCGACGGTGGCATCGACATAAATGACGAAAGTTTTCTCCTCGGTGCCGAGAAAGAGAGCCGCGCCATTGGCCGTGGGGATGACGGCTTTGAGTTCGACCGGGATGACTTGCTGCTGCGGCATGGCGGCAAATTACGCGCGCCACGTCGGCAAATCCAGAGGCAAAAACCTACCTTCAGCGGCCGACTCCGCGCTCGCCCTCGGACGTCCGAGCGTTCAGCATGAAATGTGATGGAGGCGGTTATTCAATTCGTCAGCACCCATTGGACCGGCGCGGTCGAGATCGTGCTGCTGTCCGTGCTGCTCTATTACGGCTACCTCTACTTCCGCGGAACGCCGGGCGCGAAAATCCTCGTCGGCCTAGCTCTCCTTTTCATCAGCCTCACCCTGGCCTCGCAACTGCTCGACCTCCATGTCATCGGCTGGCTGCTGCGCAGTTTCTCGGTCTTTCTCGCCGTCGCGCTGGTCGTCATTTTCCAACCCGAACTCCGCCGCGCCCTGACCGAACTGGGCAGCCAGCATTTCTTCCGGTCTCCGCTGCAGAAAAAGGAATCGATCGACCTGCTCGTCGACACCGTCTTCGACCTGGCCCGGCGCCAATTCGGTGCGCTCATCGCGTTGGAACGCGACATCAGCATCCGTCAATTCGCCTCGACCGGCGTGGACCTCGATGCCGTTTTTACCAAGGAACTCGTCCTGACCATTTTCCATCCCAAAACCGTGCTGCACGACGGCGGCGTCATTGTGCAAAACGACCGCATCGCCGCGGCGGCCTGCATTTTTCCCCTGACCGCGCGCGAGGATCTCGACCGCAGTCTCGGACTCCGCCACCGCGCCGGCATCGGCATCACCGAGGAATCCGATGCCATCGCCATCCTTGTCTCTGAGGAAACCGGTCATGTTTCGCTCTGCCATCGCGGCATCATCGAGCGCAACCTCAACGTCGAACGCTTCCGCCGCCGCCTCAACCAGCTCCTCCTCCTCGAGAAGTATGAAACAGATTCTCCTGCACAACTGGAAGATTAAACTGACCTGCCTCGTGATGGCCTCGGTGGTCTGGTATGTCATCCAGCAGAACGTGAATCCGGGAAACGAGGGGCGCAGCCGCACCCCGGTCTCCGAGCGCGACAGAAAATGAAGCGTCGTTACTTCGGAACGGACGGCATCCGCGGCCGCGCCGGCGAAACACCGATCACCGCGGAATTCGCCGAAAAACTCGGCCGTGCTCTGGTCAAAGTGCTCGGCGTCGAACACCCGATTGTGGCCATCGGGCGCGATACCCGCGCCTCTGGGCCGATGCTCGAAGAGGCTCTCGCCCGGGGCATCACCTCCGCGGGTGGCGACGTGCGTCTGCTCGGAGTTCTCCCGACCCCCGGCGTGGCCGCTTGTGTCGTGGAAAACAGACTGGCCGCCGGCGCCGTTATCTCCGCATCGCACAACCCGGCGCACGACAATGGCATCAAGTTTTTCTCCGGGGACGGGTTCAAATTGCCGGACGAAACCGAACTGGCCATCGAGCAGCAACTCGACGCGTCCGCGCCGGGCGTCTCTCCGGGCGCCATCGGCAAAGTCGACGACGCCGTGTTACTCTACGTCGCCCACGCACTGAAATCCTTGCCCCCGGATTTCTCCCTGCGCGGACTCAAGATCGCCGTCGATTGCGCCAATGGCGCCGCCCACGAGACGACTCCGCAGGCGCTGCGTGCGCTCGGCGCGGATGTGCATGTTTTCCACGCTGCACCTGACGGGCTCAACATCAATGCGGACTGCGGGAGCACGGTGGCCGGCGAAATCAGCCGTTTGGTGAAAGAGACCGGCGCGCAGGTCGGACTCTCCCACGACGGCGATGCGGACCGCCTGCTTCTTTGCGACGAAACGGGAGATCCGCTCGACGGCGACGAACTGCTCGCCATGGCCGGACTCGATCTATTGAAACGCGGCGAATTGCCGGGCAAGACCGTGGTGGCCACCGTGATGAGCAATCTCGGACTCGATGAAGCCATCGAGAACACAGGCGGGAACGTGGTGCGCACCGCTGTGGGCGATCGCTACGTGCTCGAGGCGATGCGGGCAGGCGGCTTAGTCCTCGGCGGCGAGCAAAGCGGACACATGATTTTTCTGCGCCACGGCACGACCGGCGACGGTTTGGTTTCAGCGCTGCAAATCCTGCGCCTTGTGACCGAAAGCGGAAAGCCGTTGAGCGAACTGCGCAAGGTCCTGCACAAATACCCGCAGGCCCAACGCGCCGTGGCGGTGAAGTCCAAACCTCCTCTCGAGAGCGTTCCCGAGATCCAGACCGCCATCACTGCCGCCGAACAGGCACTCGCACCGCGCGGACGCGTGCTCGTGCGTTACAGCGGAACCGAACCGAAATTGCGCATCCTGCTCGAGGGCCGCGATGCCGCTGCGCTGGAAAAGCACGCGGATACGATCGCAAGCGCGGTCAAAAGCGCGCTCGGTTGAGACGAACTATTCGGCGCGGCGGTTGTCGCGCTGCGCGACGAAAGAATTGTTGATGATGTCGAGCACCCGCTGGCCCGAGAGCACGCGGTCCGAAATCTCGTCGAGATTGCCATCACGTCCTATGACAAATATCGCGAAGTCTCCCGCCACACCGTAGGACTGGGCGACCGCCGCGGGGTTGGCCGCCAGGACGAAAGGAATGTTCGAGCGGATCACGCCCGGTTCCTGGGTGAAAGCAGCGACCATGACAGCCTTGTCATTGCCGAGGAGTTGGTAGGTTCTCTGCAGTTGCTTGGCCTGCTTGCGGAATTTTCCGTGACGCGGGGAAGGCGCCACCACGAGAACGACCGGTTGACCGCGCAGCGACTTCAAAGTGGCGCGATTCCCTCCCGACTTGAGCCAGGAGAAGTCCGGCGCCCAGCGGACCACGTTGGCTTCCGCGCCGGAAAGAGCGAGGCAGCAGAAAGCAAAAACCAGCCAGCGACGGAAATGCCCGGTTGTCATCAGATCTTCATGATGTCGGCCTCTTTGGAAGCCACTTGGCTGTCCACCTCGGCGACGTATTTGTCGGTCAGTTTCTGGATCTGTGTCTCGCCGCTCTTGAGGTCGTCCTCGGTGAGGCCTCCCTCTTTCTGCATTTTCTTGGCCGAGTCCATGGCGTGGCGGCGGGCGGCGCGGATGCGCACACGCGTTTCCTCGGCCATCGACTTGATCGTTTTGACCAGGTCCTTGCGGCGCTCCTCGCTGAGCTCCGGGATAGGCAGGCGGATGAGTTTACCGTCGACCGAGGGGGTGATGCCGATCTTCGACTCGTTGATCGCTTTCTCGATCGGTTTGGTGGTTGAGGCGTCAAAGGGTTGAATGACGAGGAGGCGTGGCTCGGGTGTGCTGATCAGCGCGAGCTGCTTGAGTTTCATGACCGAGCCGTAGGCGTCGACATCAATGCCTTCGACCAGCGCGGGCGAAGCCTTGCCGGTGCGCACGCTGGAGAATTCGTGCTTCATGAAATCGAGGGCTTTTTCCATGCCCTCCTCCGCGGTGAAAAGTAGTTCGTCCATAAATGATCAGCCGCCGGTCACGAGCGTTCCAACCGGCTCGCCCATCGCGGCACGCTTGATGTTGCCGGAATCGGCCATGTTGAAAACCACAATCGGCATTTTGTTGTCCATGCACAGACTGAAGGCAGTCGAATCCATGACCTGCAAGCGGCGCTGGAGTGCTTCGGTGTAGGTGATGTGGTCGTATTTCTTGGCGCCCGGATTCGTCTTGGGATCGGCGTCGTAGATGCCGTCGACTTTGGTTGCTTTGAGGATGGCGTCCGCTCCGATTTCGTTGGCGCGCAGGGCGGCGGTGGTGTCGGTGGAAAAAAACGGGTTGCCCGTGCCGGCGACGAAAATGACGACGTAGCCCTTCTCAAGATGATGCAGTGCGCGACGGAGGATGAACGGTTCGGCCACGTTGTTCATTTCGATGGCGGTCTGCACGCGCACGGTCAGTCCGATGTCCTCGAGCCCGCTCATCAAAGCCATTCCGTTGATCACGGTGGCCAACATGCCCATGTAATCGGCCGTGGTGCGGTTCATGCCG
>Ga0315902_10006821_pt1 | contig 15736 bp, 12 predicted proteins | sample LakEriMetagenome_9_FD_203523 | JGI IMG/M metagenome (GOLD analysis project Ga0315902, IMG submission 203523) | Freshwater fungal communities from buoy surface, Lake Erie, Ohio, United States - Buoy 12 MA117 | ecosystem: Environmental > Aquatic > Freshwater > Lake > Lake biofilm | place: USA...
AATGGCGAGAGGCCGGAGGCAAGGCCGCCGACGAACGACCAGAGCTGCGAGGCGCCGGTCGCGCGAGCGACGAAGAAGAACGTGCCGGCGGCGAGCAGGTGGCCGAGGAGCAGCGCGGCGTTGAGCCCGCCGAAGACGCCAAAAACGTTGGCGAGGATCAGAAGGGCGAGGCCGTGGAGTTCGTCGAGGCTCGGCCAGTCGGTCCAGTTGGCGGTGAACGGCGCGTTGAGTCGGGAGACGGTCTTCCAGGAAAAGGGGACTGCTTCGCCCTCGGTGCCGGCTTTCAACAATCCGTATGTCCACATGATGTCTGACTTGGTCGGGTCTTCCACGTAGGTGTGTGGTTGGCCTACATCGGCGAGCGTCAATGCTCCCGTTGCGGAATACCACGCCCAAAAAACGACGGCCAGTAGTGCTGGGACGGTTGCGAAAGCGAAAGCACGCGACGTGGAGGGCTTCTCAGCCAAAAAAACGCGGGCTCGAGTGTTAGAATTCACTGAAGCACTTCCAGAGGAGAAGTCTTGTCTGATGATTCATTAAGCGAGCGAAGGGCCGAATCCACGATTTTGCAAGGAATCGTGCACCAGAATCGCGGGTGGTCAATCCTGCCAGCAATGCAGATTATGCCCGCCGGGCCGGAAAGAGGCGACTCTACTCGATGAGGAGTCGTCGATAAGCCATCATAATAATCCGGTTGATTCCTCTCGATCGCGGCTGGGAGCCCGGGGCAGTTGTTTACAAACATCAAAGACACGATCCTCGTAGAGTGTTCCGTTTCGGACATTCGCTTTCCCTTTCCCGCGCTCGGTCCCGGCTCCGATGCGAATAATGCTCACACTACTTACTCCAACCCCTACGTCGTTATCACTGACAGCGACGGGCACAAGGGCGTTGGCATCGGTTTCACGCTGGGCCTCGGCAACGACCACGTCTGCCGGGCCATACAAGAACTGTTTCCGCTGATCGAAGGCTGTCGTCTTGCTGACGTTGTTTCTGATTTCCGCGTTTTCTGGCGCCGGCTCGCAAATCCTCCCCAGCGGCGGTGGCTAGGCCCTTACTCTGGCTCGTGCTACATGGCGGCCGGTGCTCTCGCCAACGCGATCTTTGATCTGGCTGCCAAGCGAGAAGGCTTGCCACTCTGGAAACTGCTTGTTTCGCTGACGCCGGAGGAAACCGTCCGGCTGATCGACTTCCGATACGTCGAGCATCTGCTCACGCCGCACGAGGCGGAAGCGATACTGGCTGATTCCTTTGACAGTCGGCACGAACGCATGCTGGCGGTCGAAGCGGCCTGCCTGCCTTGTTATTTCACCACCTGGATCGGTACTGACCCGGCCAGCCTGACTCGTCAGATCGGCGAGACTCTCAGCGCGACCGGGATCCGCCACTACAAAATCAAAGTGGGGGTCGATCAAGCGGCCGACAGGGCCAAACTTGCGGCAATTCGGGCGGAGTTTGGCAACAGTGTGACTCTCTACGTCGATGCAAACCAAGTATGGTCGCCACCGCAGGCCGTGGAGTGGATGCGAGGGCTCGCGGATTATGGGGTAACGTGGATCGAGGAGCCGACGGCACCCGACTCGGTCGATGGCCACCGCTACATCCGCGAACGTCTCCGGCCGCTGGGCATCGATGTGGTTACCGGTGAAAATTGCCCCAACTCCCATCTCGCCGCTCACTTCATCGCGTCTGGCGCGGTAGACCGTTTCCAGATCGATGCCTGCCGCGTCTTGGGGCCAGCTGAGAACATGCTCATCATGCTGATCGCCAAGAAATACGGCATCCCGATTTGTCCACACGCTGGCGGCAGCGGGCTCGACGAACTTGTGCCGCACCTTTCTGCTTGGAATGCGATCGCACTGGCTGCCGGATCCGATTCGGCGATCACAGAGCATGTGGCCCTCTGCTCATCCCACTTCGCAAGCCCCAGTCGCGTGATCGCGGGCCGCCTTCAGTTGCCTGTTGAGCCCGGATACATCGTCGGCATGACCGACGAAGCGGCTGCCCGTTTCTGCTACCCTGATGGTTCAGCCTGGGCGTCCGAGAGATCGCCATGATCGCCACAGACCGAAAATTAATTCTGATCTTCGGCGCTGGCGCCATCGGGCGAGGGTTCCTGCCCTGGGTGTTTCCGGAGAATTGCTACCGGTTCGGCTTTGTCGATACGAACGAGCGACTTATCGAGGATCTCCGAAGTCGCGGCAGCTACACGACGTACATGGCTGACCCAGCCGGAGGCTTTCGCCAACGTTCGATTCCGGTTTCTGGTGCATGGCGGTTGAGCGACTTCGATATGGCGAACGTCGAAACGCCCGTCACCTGCTACGTGGCGGTGGGACCGCGGCGGGTCGTTGAGGCCGTCGCGCCGTTGGCTGGTTATCGGGGGCCGATCGTCTTGCTCGAGAATGACGACAAGTCGGTGGATGTCGCAAAGGCGACGCTCAATCAAGACAACGTGTATTTCGCCATACCGGACGTGATCGCCTCGAATACGGCCTCACCCGAACACCTCGCCGACGACCCGCTGGCTTTGCACACGGAAAATGGAACCTTGCATATCGATGCCAGGGCCGCGGTCGTCGAGGGAGAGATCGACTACTGCAACACAGACGAGTTACGAAAACAGTGGTTGGCGAAGTTGTATCTCCACAACACCCCGCATTGCATCGCGGCCTACCTCGGCGCGTTTTTGCGTCAGACGTACATCCACGACGTGATGGCAATCCCGAAGGCCGAGCGTATCGTGCGGGGTTCGGTGGAGGAGATGCTCAAGGCCCTGAAGCTTGGGTGGGACATTCCCCACGGGTTTCTCGACTGGTATGCAGAAAAGGAGCTGCGACGCTTTTCCAACGTCGCCCTCCACGACCCGATCGCCCGGGTTGCCCGAGAGCCCTTCCGCAAACTGCAGCTCGACGGGCGTCTGATCGGGGCGGCCCTCATGTGCATGAAGGCCGGTTTCATCCCTGTGAACATCCTGATGGGGATCGTCGCAGCCGTGCTGTTCGACGATGGCCGTGACCCCGACCGGCACATCATTTTCGCGAAGGATTTCCTGCCTCCTTCGATAGTGTTCAGCTACCTTCTCCAGCTCCGGCCGGGCGAACCTTTGCACGCGATCCTGGCAGACCATTTTTCGGACATCGTCGGTCGGCTCAACGCTCTGCGCGAATCGGTGGGCTCATGAACGTAAGCGAGCATCATGGCACGTGTGCCCGGACGGTCGGAAAAGCGCTGCTGTTCTTGGAGACCGTGTCGTCCCGTGACCTGACGTTCACGGAGAAAGAGTCACCAAGAGACCTCGTGTCGCGGGCCGACCTGGCGATTCATAACCTCATCGGTCAGGAACTGGAGCCCTATGGCGTTCCGGTGGTGTCCGAGGAAAACGTCTCTTCCCACGAGGCACAGGCGTCGAGCGTCGGCCTCCGTTGGCTGCTCGACCCGATCGATGGGACCACCAACTTTGCGAACCGAATCCCGTTCTATGGCGTCTCGCTTGGGCTCATGCAGGGCGCGGCGTTCGTCGGAGGGGCCTTCGGCATGCCGATGTCGAGAGAGTTGTTCTATACCGTGAGCGAGGATGCCTCGTATCTCAATGATGCGAGGCTCCGGGCGTGCCCTACCACGCTGGCGGCGAGTCTCGTCGGAGCCTGCTTCTCGTCTCGTGCGAGCAGCGCGACATGGCCGCGTGAGGCGGAGTTTCGGGCTTTCGGCCTCATCAATGACCGATCCCGAGGTTGCGTCAGGCTGGGATCTGCGGCTGCGAGCATCTGCTACGCGGCTGCCGGCAAACTGGGGGCCAGTTACGGCATCAACAGCAAACTCTGGGACGTAGCTGCTGCGCTGGCGATCGCACGCGCCGGTGACTGCCAGGTGCTTGTCGCGCAGGCGGCGGATCCGCTTGCGCTAAGCTTCGTGGTCGGACACGGAAAAGTCGTCGCGGAGATACAGTCGACGCTCCAGGCAGAATTGGGCATCACATCGTGGGCACAGGTGGCAGATGATCGAACCTGAGTCAGCCTCTGAAATTCCTGTCGTGATTCTCGCCGGGGGCGACCCTGTTGACCTTCAGGGACGACTCCAACCGAAGGCCTGCGTTTCGGTGGCGGGCCGGCCGATGCTGGCTCACGTCGTGTCGCATTATTCAGCGTACGGTTTTCGAAGGTTCATGGTCTGCTCGGGAGCCGGGCACCAGCAGGTTGTGCAAGCTGCCGAGGTCGCAAAAAGAAGCATGCACGTGACACGGGGCGACGATGTGGAGATGGGCGTAGTGTTTACCGGCGAGCGCGCGGGCACCGCTCGAAGGCTTCGCGATGCGCTGCGGGAATTGCCGCACTCCCGTACGGTCGCCGTGACGTATGTCGACATCGTGAGCGACGTTGACCTGACGGCAGTCCGAGAGACGCATGAAACAGAGCGCGCGGCTGCAACCCTGACGGCTGTAAACCTACCGACCCGCTTCAAGCCTTTGGGTGTCAACTTGTTTTCCGCTCGCGTGCGCGGGCTAGCCAACAGGCCAATTACCGAAGATACGCTCGTGGCGGGTGGCTACTACTTTCTCAACCGCGAGCGGTTTGCCGCTGTTGTGCAGGACTGGGGTGCGCACGAGAGCTTCGAGCAGGATACGCTCCCGTGCTTGGCAGCAGCTTCTTCCCTCGTATACCACAAGCATGACGGTTATTGGCAGCCTATCGACAGTGGACGTGATGTGCGGCTAGCGGAAACGTTTCTTGGCCGGGAAGGGTGACGAGATGGTTCAAGGCGAAAAGTACGCCAACGTCCTCGGCGATTGGCTCCGCGAAGAGGGCTTCACCCATTGCTTCATGGTCGCCGGTGGTGGGTGCATGCACCTCATCGACGCCTTTCGGTCCCGCTTCACGTGTATTCCGGTCGTGCACGAGGTCACAGCGGGCATCGCTGCCGAACATTTCAACGAGTGTCGTGAGACGGGAAGGGCGTTCGCGCTGGTGACGACCGGGCCGGGCCTTACGAACATCGTCTCAGCCGTGGCTGGGTGCTGGGTGGAGCGGCGTGAACTCCTCGTTATTGCCGGCCAAGTGAAATCCACCGACGTCCTGACTCCGCCATTGCGACAGCGTGGCATACAGGAAGTCGATGGGACCGCGATCATGACGCCGATCGCGGTAAAAGCGGTCTGCTTGCGAACGCCTTTGGATCGCGCCGGCTTCACCGCACTTGTACGGGCGGCACGCGAACCGCACCCAGGGCCAGTGTTCGTTGAGGTGTGCCTCGACGTGCAGGGGGCAAAGGTCGACCGTCGGAGCCTTGAATCCGCGCACACCTCAGTTGAAGCGTCGATCCTGGCTCCGCCTGCAACGGTGGGCGACGCGATCGTAAGAGAGATCGCTTCGGCCACGAGGCCGGTATTCCTCCTCGGAGGCTTGGTCTCCCGACAACTTGCTCATGGTGCGCTGTTCGAATTCGAGCGGCTGGGCATTCCCGTAATGACGACGACGTCAGCGATCGACAGAATTCCGAGTGATTCGCCGATCGCGGCCGGCCGACCGGGAACGTGGGGCGGGCAGCGATCTGCGAATCTATTGTTGGCTCAGGCCGACTTAATTGTCGTCATCGGCGCGCAACTGGATCTTCAGCAGACCGGTTACAACTGGCAAGAATGGGCGCCGTCAGCGAAGGTCATTCAGGTTTATCCCTGCGCGGCAGAACTCGCGAAGGGCCATCCCTTGATCGCAGCGGGATTCCTTGCTGAGCCTGATGTGGTCCTGCGTGAAATACTGACCCGCGCACGTTGGACCGATAGGGTCGAGTGGGGGGCATACGTGAGGCGCGTCCGCGAGCTTGTGCCCGTACTGGAACCCGCAAATGAGACAGGCTCGCCAGAAGGATCGATGTTTCGCTTTCTTCACGAACTCTCTAAAGCCACCAACGAGGACGATATCCTTGCGATCTGCTCAAGTGGCGGCACGTTCACTGCCGCGCTGCAGGTCTATGATGTGGCAAGGGGACAGCTTGCGTCGACGAGTCCAGCGCTGGCTAGCATGGGATGGGGCCTGGCGACTGCCATCGGGGCAGCGTTTGCGAGGCCCGGTAAGCGTGTTGTGCTCACCGAAGGGGACGGAGGCTTTTCGCAGAATCTTCAGGAGTTGGCCCTCATTCGACGGCATCAATTGCCAATCAAAATGTTCGTGATGGCAAACCGCGGGTATGCATCGATAAGAGCCACGCAACGCAAGTTTTTTGGCGGGGCATACGTGGGATGCGATGAGGCGACAGGCCTAGGGTTCCCTGACTGGGTTCGTCTGTTTCAAGCCTACGGGATTCCGGTGTCATCTCTCCGCGCCGGGGAGCGAACACGAACGCGACTCGCTGAATTGATGGCAAGTCCAGGGCCCGCTGCATGGATCGTCGACGTCGATCCTGAGCAGCCAAACTATCCCGCTGTTACCAGCCGGATTCTGCCAAATGGGACGATGGAGTCGAATCCATTGTGGCGGCAGGAGCCGCCGCTTTCCGATGAGGTCCAGAAAGCAGCTTCTCGCTATTTGTCTGGCGCCACGTAAATGAGTTGCTCGCACGTTAGGCAGTAGCCCTTGATGTCGCCGGACCAGGTGGTCCGAGGCGGGGCAGAGATGTGTAGAGATAAGCGGAATCAACGATTGCATAAAGGTGGAGTCAAGTGGAGTGCCTCATCCCGTGAGCATGGACGTCAATCCCACTATTTTCCGCAGGCGAGAGGCAGATTTACTGACGGGCCAACCCCTACGCGGCTCTGAAACCGTTGTAGATCTGGGCACTGTTCCGGTGCCGGGTTTGTTTTTTCCTAGTGATGCGGCTGCGGCGGCAGCAGTGGCGCCCGTGCGGCTGGTAAAGAGTACGGTGAGTGGGCTGATTCAGCTGGACGGCGACATCATTCCCGAGCTTTACACGTTTTATAAAACGGGGGCTGTAACAAAGGCCCATCTCGACTTTGTCGAAACACTTGCCGAGGCCCTCGCGAATCGATTTGGACGAGAGTCGCGGGTTCTGGAGATCGGCGGTAACGCTGGCCATTTGATGCGTGCCTTGAGAAACCGGGGATTCCGCTATCTCCATGTCATTGACCCGTCCGCCGAGAATGCAGATACAAACCAGTGGCGGGTCACACGCGGGCTCTTCCCGGCTGGATTGGCGGGCTCAGGCATGGCGTTCGACGCTATCGTCGGCCAGCACTTTCTCGAGCACAGCGATGACCCAGTTGGTGTGCTTCGGGCTGCGAGACAAATGTTGGCGCCCGGTGGTGAAATATGGGTAGAAGTCCCCGACATTTCTGAGTCAGCCCTTGCCGACGGCGGTATGTGGCTGAGCGTCGTTTATGCGCTTCACTCATCGTATTTTGACCGCGACACCCTGGCGTTAGCCGCAAATGTGGCCGGGCTCGCTGTGCGGGAAATCCAAAGCGTCAACCACTACGGAAAGTCGCTGTTGGCTGTTTTTGAGCTGGGGGAAGAACCGAATTCCTTGCTCGGGAGGCGAGCCTGTTCCGAAATAGCGGTGGTGGCCGCTATCCGTCGGTATTTTGAGAAGCTCAAATACTGTGGCGCAGAACTGCCCACGGGTGCGCTCTGCTGGGGCGCCGCAGAACGCTGCCTGACGGTGTTGGGGGGGCTCATGGCAGGCGGTTTCCGGCCAGGACAGATTATAGACAGTAATCCGAACCTCTGTGGACTGTATCCCTCGGGCATGTCGTCGCCGGTCCAAAGCCCCCGGAGTATGACAGGGCCGTTCGAAAGCGTTGTGATGCTGTCTCCGCTGAATGCCCGCGAGATCATCGCTACAAATGGGCGGCTGTTTTCATCTGGTACCAAAGTGTATGTGCCCAGTGTTCACGAGCCTTTCGGGAAACAACAACGCATTGAGATGTGATCGTTATCGCCGTTCGCCGTGTAACAAACAAAACAAAAGAAGCGGTCATTCTTGCGCACTCATGTTACGGGGTTCTCGACTGAGAAGTCTTTTCTTTTCGATAACGAGTGGCCGGTGCCTCACTTGCGTAAGCACGGCACCCACGTACTCGCCCACTAGTCCGATGAGGAAGATCTGTACGGAGCCCAGGAAAAACACGCCGATCACGATCGGGGCGTATCCAGCTGGAAGCGCGTGCCAAAACGTGAGTTTGAGGATCAGGAACGCGAGTGCAACCAGCAGCGATAGGCCGCTTAGCAGGAATCCCGCGATGGTCGCCACGCGCAGAGGCACCTTCGAATGGCTCGTCATGCCGAGAAGCGCTATGTCGAACAGCGTGTAAAAATTGTTCTTGGTTAGTCCACGCTTCCTTAGCAGCTGATCGTAGGGAATCGTCACGTAGGGAAGGCCAATTTCCGCAATCATGCCGCGGGCGTAGGGGTACGGATCGGCGAAGCCCCGCATGATCTCGATCACGCGGCGATCGTATAGGCCGAAGCCGGTCACGTGCTCGAGCAGTGGAACGTCGGCTATTAACCGAACAATCCGGTAATACAGCCCTCGAAGGGCAAAGAAGAGAGGGGACTCTTCGCTAGTCTTCTTCCTGCCGAGCACGAGACTTGCGCCGCGTTCCCATTGGTCGAGAAATTGATCGATAAGTTCCGGGGGATCCTGTAGGTCGGTGCACATGGTCACGACACAGTCGCCGCCCGATTCCATCATGCCGTGAAACGGCGACCGGATGTGGCCAAAGTTGCGGGCGTTGACGATCAACTTCACCCGAGGATCCCGTTCGATCAGCGCCTTCACCTTTGCAACCGTGCCGTCGGTCGAGGCGTTGTCGATGAAGAGGAGTTCGTAGGTGTACTGCGGTAGCCCCGCGAAAACCTTCGTCAGCCGCTCGTAGAGTTCATCGACATTGCCCTCTTCGTTGTAGCAGGGCAGCACGATTCCCACGTGGCTGCCGCGCCGCAGCGGTCCTTCTCGGCCATCGCTCCATGTGGCGAGTTCCGGCCTCGCCAGCCGGTGCGGCGTGGGCTCGATGGGGCGGTCGTGAAAGAGGGGTTTTTGAGCATTCATAGTGCCGCTGCCTCCGGGAAAACCAATGGTAACAAGGGCTCATGACCCCGCATGAAACCGCATGGTGCGGAGGATCGCAGTGTCGAGCGATGTGGCGGGAATCAGGCCAAGTTCGGTGCGGGCGCGGCCGCAATTCGGCACATATCGCTCTGCTGGAACTCCCGGCTGCGGCTGCATTGCGACCAAAACGTCAGGCCGGCCCCGCTTTGGCCACTCGGCGGCCGAGACCGCCGCGACCCGGTCAGCCAACTCCCGGATTGAAACGGCCGCCTCGCTTCCAACGTTATACGGGCGACCGGCCTGCCCATTGAGCAAGATCACGAAGAGCCATTCGACAAGGTCGGCCGCGTAGAGATAACTGCGATATGGCGTGCCGTCACCGCCGATCCGGATCGGTCCGCCCGCAAGGGCGTCGCGGATGAAGTTGCCGATGGCAAAGTGAATGTCGAGCGGCAGATGCGGGCCCACGAAGGCAAAGCAGCGGGCGATCGTGGCATGCACGCTGCCACCGGATGCGTCAGGACGAGAGGCGGCTAGGCAAAGTTCTTCGGCTCGTCGCTTGCCTTCAGCATATGCGTTGCGCACTCCGGGCTGACCGGGCGAGAAGGGAAAGTCTTCCGGAATGTGAGTGACCTCCGGAGGCTGCCGGCCATAAACGGCGCCTGAACTCGTCAGCAGGAAATGAGAGCCCCGTTTTTCCCGAGCGAGAGCGAGGGCGCGTTGCGTGCCCTCCACGCACACGTCGTACATCGTCTGCGGGTCGTCGGCATTGAGCGTGGTGCTCGATTCCGTTGCGGCATGGATGACATGCGTCACTTCGCCGGATGGAAACTCAAAGGAGCGGACATCTCCCTCAATAAAATGCAAAGCAGGGTTAGCACTCAGTTGCCGTGCTTGAGCGGAGAAGCGTGCAATGTTTCGGGTCAGAACAGTTATGCGGCACTCAAGTGAGAATCGTTGGTTCGCTGTAACCAGCGACTCCAGCAACCATCTGCCAAAAAAACCTGTTCCACCAGTTAGAAAGATGTGTGCGCCGCGTAACTGGGACCACATTGACCCCGTACGGCCAAGTAGATCAGCCACGTCTTCGGCCACGATTGCGTCGCCGAGGCAGGTCACGGCACCCGCTCCTCGCCTGCGGCGGTAACTTCAGCAGTCTTCTTTAGTTCAAAAATATAACCGCCAGGGCTCTCGAGAACTTTCTTGAAGCTCCTGGCAAGTTGCTCGCATAAGAGAACGTTGGTCTCAGGATTGGTATTGGGCGTATTCACCCCAAGCACGGAATGATCGACGAAAACCGTCTCTGCTTCCTCCAGCTTTTGAAGCAAGGCATCGCGATCGCTTTTCACAAAAAGCTCTCCCAAGCTGGTAGGGAGCACTGACCGAGTCTGCGACTCGGCATGATAAACGCCTGCGTGGTTCGAGAGAATAAACGCAGTGTCGCCCGGCTTGAGTCTTTGTTTGACAAACGCGATTGCTTCGGTGCCGGGGGAAGACTCTCGAGGAGCCGTGAGCCCTTGCCATCGTTCAGCCAAAACCTTTAGCAGGAGACCGCCTGGCCTGCAGGCGCTCGCGGCGCCGCTGACCATGACGACGACGAATGCGGCAGAGACGACCCCGCTCGCCCAGCGCCACAGAGGCATTGTGGTCGTGTCTGCAATCGCGGGAATGAGTAGCCGGTCGATCGCCAGGCCAACGAATACAAGCGCAAAAGGAATAAGCACCGGAAACACCCAGTCGTGGCTGCGTCCTTGAAAATACGAGAAAAGCCCGCAAGCCATCACCGCCCAGCCAAAAACAGTCGATCGCAGCGACGGTTGATCACCGCCGCTCCGCCGCTGTGAAAGTGACCACAGCCCGAACGACAAGGCAGCCATCACCACCATGGCCCATGCGACCCAGCTGTGGATGACTCTCATCGGAAGCATGTAAAAGCCAATCGCATAAAAGACGCTTTGAAACCGCAGGCTCATTGTTAAGTCGGGCCATGCACCGGCTTTCCATGCCAATGAAAGCAGAATGATTCCGACCGCCGTGCATGCTGCTATGAGAGCTTCTGCTCCAATCGGCGCCGCAGCGCGCAGCCAACCAAGTATCGAGCTGTTTTGCGGGGCACGCCGAACGATCGCGTTGTGGCAAAGGTAAAGAATCCAAGCTCCGAGCGCGGGTATGCCTGCATCCATATTCCATAGCGTCCCCGCTCCGAGCGTGGCGCTCAAAAGACACCGCAGTCGGCGGCTATCAAAGCGGTCGTTAGCGGACATCCACGACATCGCAAACAGCGCGATCGCCGGAAACAGCGAGCGGACAGGTAAGTACTGAAAATAAGGGTCGTAGTAGGGAATGAACTTCTGATCGATGACATGCAGCGGCACCAAGAAGCTCACCAGCGAAAACGCCCCGAGAAACGTCAGCATGGCCATCCACGGCTTCCGCATGACACGCAGCAGTGCTGCAAGCCAGAGGCCGTACACGACAATCTGGAGGACGGCCATGACGCTGGTGAATCGCAGGACGCTAATGCCACCAAGAGCCCGAAAGATCGGCGCGAGGAATTCCGGATAGAGCCCGTATTGATGCGGCGCATCGACAAGCAGTGTCTCGCCAACGGCTACCTGGGTTGATGCAAACAACACGGCCTCGAAATGATTGTCGGCCACGTAAGGATCCGAGGCCGGAAATACTCGGAGAAGAGACGTCGCCCCAATGAGCGCGGCTACGGCTGCCGCGAGCGCCACGTTTCGAAAGAGCATGAGTCGGCGGAATGTTGTCGGCTCACCGAATCCTGCCGGCTTGGTGATCCACAAGGCAGTTCCAAGCCCTGTTGCGAGCATGAATTCAGCGGGATGCGTGTATGCCAGGCAGCCTTTCCAATAGAAGAATCCATCGCCCAGCCCGCCCAAGCCGAGCGCAGCCAAGAGTGCAAGGCACGAAATGCCAAACCGGATCCACAGGTCGTTCGACGTGAATGTCGACACCCGTTTCCGCAAGGGAGCGTGAAGCAGCAGCATCAGGCATGGCAACAGCAGTAGTGCCGCGATGTAGGCCGTGCGTTCAGCAGGCTCTGGAGCGACAAACTCCCGCTGGAAGGTGTAGGGAGCCGCCATTTCCCGAACATGATCGACATCGAACGAGATGGTGGCATAGCAAATGACTGCCAGCACCCACAGCGCTCCAAGCGAGATGGCTACCGTCACAAAGTGAACAGCCCACTCCGCAGCCCAGGCTGGAGCGGAAGTGGCTATGGGTTCACGACTGCTGGAATCATCAGACATTACCGAACACGTCTCACAAATTCGTTTACCGTCGCAATCACATGGTCGACGTGGGCGTCGGTCAGGCCCGGATAGACGCCGAGCCAGAGCGTGTGGCGCATGATGTAGTCGGCGCCGGGGAGATCGCACGCAACGCGCTGCGGCTTGCCGTGGTAGGCCGGCTGCCGGAGCAGGTTGCCGCCGAAGAGCTGGCGGGTGCCGATCTTCTGTTCGTCGAGATGGCGGACGAGGTCGCGGCGGGTGAACTTCGCTGTGGGACGCACCGAAAGCGGAAAGCCAAACCAGCTGGGGTTCGAGCCGGGCGTCGCGTCGGGGAGCACAAACACGTCTTCGAGCGGCTCGAGGCCCGCGCGGAGCCGGGCGAAGTTTTTCCTGCGGGCGGCGATGAAGCCGTCGAGCTTGTCGAGCTGGGCCACGCCCACGGCCGCCTGCATGTCGGTGAGCTTCAGGTTGTAGCCGATGTGTGAGTAGATGTATTTGTGGTCGTAGCCGTGCGGCAGGTCGCCGAGCTGCCAGTCAAACCGCTTGCCGCAGGTGTCGTCGTGCCCCGGCTCGCACCAGCAGTCGCGGCCCCAGTCGCGGAAGCTCTCCACGAGCTTTTCGAGCTTCGGCGAATCGGTGAACACGATGCCCCCCTCGCCCATCGTCATGTGGTGGGCCGGATAGAAACTGCACGTGGCCACGTCGCCGAACTGGCCGACGTGTTTTCCTGCAAACTCGGCGCCGAGCGCGTCGCAGCAGTCCTCCACGAGCCAGAGATCGTGCCGCTTGCAGAAGTCGGCGACCGCGGCACAGTCGAACGGATTGCCGAGCGTGTGGGCGAGCATCACCGCCCGCGTCTTGTCGCTGCGGGCCACCTCGAGGCGATTCACGTCGATGTTGTAGGTGGCCTGTGTTTCAGGATGCTCGACGTCGACGAACACGGGCACGCAGTTGTTTTGCAGGATCGGGTTGACCGTCGTGGGGAAACCCGCGGCGACGGTGATCACCTCGTCGCCGGGCTTCAACGCCTCGGCCAAGAGTTTGTGAGACGTGAGGGCCGTCAGGGCGAGCAGATTCGCGCTCGAACCGGAGTTCACGAGACTCGCGCACCGCATGCCCACGCGGGCGGCAAATCGTTTTTCAAACTCCTCCGCGAACCGCCCCGTCGTGAGCCAGAAATCGAGCGAACTATCAACGAGGTGCTCGACCTCCGTCGCATCAAACACCCGCCCCGCCACCGGCACGGCCTGCCCGGCCTCGAACGGCCGATCGGGAAACGCCAGCCGGCAATACTCCGCGACGAGCGAGCGAATCTCGTCGCGAACGGAGTCGGCCGTGCGGCGGTTTGCTGAATGACTCATGCGACTGGCACCCTCGACGCCCGTGCGGCCTGTTCAAACGCCGCGATGTCGGCTTCGCAGAGCCCGCGGGCCTGGGCGGGATCCGCAGCAAACGCCTTGAACCAGGCGGCGGTGCGGTGGATCGCCTCGTGCGCCGTGAGCCGGGGCTGCCAGGGCAGTTCCGCCCGTGCCTTGTCGATCGCCAACCGCAGGACGTGGGTTTCGATCGGGGCACGCGGATCGTGAATGTCTTCCCAGGCACCAGCGCCCCAGGCATCGATGAAGATCTGTGCCAGTTCACTGACGGTCACATCGTCGCCCGCGGCCGGCCCGAAATTCCAGCCGGTGCACCAGCGGGGGCCGGGCTCGGCGAGCATGGCGGCGGCGAGCGTGAGGTAGCCCGAGAGCGGCTCGAGCACATGCTGCCAGGGGCGGACGGCCGCGGGATTCCGCACCGGCACGGGCTTGCCGGCCACGAGATGCCGGACGATGTCGGTGACGATCCGGTCCTCGGCCCAGTCGCCGCCGCCGATCACGTTGCCGGCCCGCACCGTGGCCAACTGAACGCCATGCTCGGCGAGCCGCTCGGGCGGGAAGTAGCTGCGGCGATACGACGCGGCCACGAGTTCCGCGGCGCCTTTGCTCGCGCTATAGGGATCGCGGCCGCCCATTGGGTCGGTCTCGTCGTGCGGTCGACCGTCGTCGTGTGGCTCGTAGCACTTGTCGCTCGTGACCACGATGACGTTGCATGGACCATTCAGCCCGCGCACCGCATCGAGCACGGACGCCGTGCCGACAACGTTCGTCGAAAACGTCTCCAAGGGGTCGCGATGCGAGAGCCGCACGAGGGGCTGGGCGGCCAGATGCATCACCACGTCGGGCCGGGCCACGGCGACGGCCTTGGCGAGACGGGCGGAGTCGCGGATGTCGGCCTCGTGGTGATCGGCCACAAGTTCGCGGACGCGGGCTGTCTCGAAGAGCGAGGGAGTGGTCGGCGGGGCCAGTGAATAGCCCGTCACGTGCGCCCCGAGACGGTGCAGCAGCATCACGAGCCACGAGCCTTTGAACCCCGTGTGGCCCGTGACGAAGACCCGCTTGCCACGCAGCGATTCGAGGCTGTCGTTGAGGCTGCCGTTGACGGCCATCACCACACCTTCCAGGCGGCCTCGCCGTCTTTCCAGAGGTCATTCACGTAGAGATAGTCGCGATACGTGTCGACCGGGAAGAAAAAGCCGTCGTGCTTGTAGGCCATGAGCTGGCCCTCGCGGGCGAGCCGTTCGAGCGGCGCGGTCTCGAGCATCTCTTCATCGCCGCCATCCAGGTAGTCGAAGATCTTCCGGTTGAACACGAAGAATCCCGCGCTCACCCAGCCCTCGACCTTCGGCTTCTCCGAAAAGCTCGTCACTCGCGACTGCCCGTCGATCATCGTGATCCCAAACCGGGAGACCGGCTGCACGGTCGTGACGGTGGCGAGCTTGCCATGAGACTGGTGGAAGGCGAGGAGCTTCTTGATGTCGACGTTCGAGAGGCCATCGCCGTAGGTGACGATGAACGTGTCACCCTTCACGTGCTGCTCGACCCGCTTCACGCGGCCGCCGGTCATCGTGTCCGCGCCCGTGTCGGCGAGGGTCACCTCGAAGTCGAAGGGCTCGCTGTTGCCGTGGTACCACACCTGCCGGCGGCCGCCGACGGCCACGGTGCAGTCCTGCGTCATCGCCTCGTAGTTGAGGAAGTAATCCTTGATCATGCTCCCCTTGTAGCCGAGGCAGAGCACGAACCGGTTCAGCCCGTGGTGGCCGAAGAGCCGCATGATGTGCCAAAGGAGCGGACGGCTGCCCACCTCCACCATCGGCTTGGGGCGATACTCCGTCTCTTCGCGCATCCGCGCGCCCTGCCCGCCGCAGAGAATGACGACGTCCATGGGGCCGATCCCGGTTCCTTGTGACGCACTGGCCCCTTCAGCGAAGCCATCCGGTTTTGTCCCCGGCAAACAGAGTTTAACACGAAAGAAACGCAGCGGATGCCGAGCCGGCGAGCATGGCCTGGGCTTGCGAAAATGACTTCAGCCGCCGCATGATCCATTCCCATGAACATCCTCCTCCTCGGCAAAAACGGTCAGGTCGGCTGGGAACTCCAGCG
>Ga0315902_10006822_pt1 | contig 15734 bp, 13 predicted proteins | sample LakEriMetagenome_9_FD_203523 | JGI IMG/M metagenome (GOLD analysis project Ga0315902, IMG submission 203523) | Freshwater fungal communities from buoy surface, Lake Erie, Ohio, United States - Buoy 12 MA117 | ecosystem: Environmental > Aquatic > Freshwater > Lake > Lake biofilm | place: USA...
GCGTCGAAACCGGAGTTGGCCTGGGTGAAGGCGGCGTGCGACTGGGTCTTCACCATCCAAACGCACATGAGCAACCCGCAGGCGAGGGCGATGCCGGCGGCCGTCACCCAGGTGGAGAGGGCGTGCTGCCGGAGCGAGCGGTAGACGATCAGCGGAAGGGTCATCGGGGCGCCTCCAGGGCAGGGCGATTCACCTCGGCGAAGTCGCGCCGCAGCTCGAACCCTCCCAGGACCTCCTCGTCGTGGCTCACCAGCAGCAACGCCGCGCCCTGTTCTCGGCATACCTCCCGGATGAGGGCGAGGGCCTCCCGCGAGTTGCGGCGATCGAGGTTGCCGGTCGGTTCGTCGGCCAGCACGAGACGCGGATGATTCACCAGGGCGCGCGCGACGGCAACGCGCTGCTGCTGGCCGGTGGAAAGCTGGCGCGGGTAATGATTGAGACGGTGGTCCAGTCCGACGCGCCCGAGCATCTCGCGGGCGTGGGCCCGGTCGGCGCCGCGCGGCCCGAACGACATCCCGAGAAGGACGTTCTCCAGCACGGTGAAACCCTGGAGGAGATTAAAGGTTTGGAAGATGTACCCCAGCTTCTCCGCGCGCAGACGGTCGCGGCCCGCCTCGCGCAACGCGGTCATCTCGACCCCGTCGATCGTGACGACGCCGCAGTCGGCCGCGAGGATGCCGGCGACGAGGTTGAGAAAGGTGGTCTTGCCCGAACCACTCTCGCCGCGCAGCGCCAGTTGCTCGCCGGCCCCGAGCCGGAACTCCGCGACATCGACGACCTTCACCAGCGCGCCTTCCGGGGAGGAGAAGGACTTGGCGAGGTTGGAAACCGAAAGCATCGGTCGAACCAAAGCCGGCCCGTCGGAAAATCAAAAAGTCTTTTTCCCGTCGTCCCGCGCCGTCACCCTCGCCGGCGCGATGTGTCATCTCTGCCTGCTCCCGACCGAAGCTGAGTGGCCGCTTTCCCGGGCGGGCCGGGAGGAGTTCGCCCGGCGCTGCGCCGCCGCCCGGCGGCGCGCGGAAAAGGTACGCCCGGCCCCGGCGGGGCACGCCGTCACCAAACCAGCAGACCGCCCGCGAACGTCAGGCCCGCGCCCACGCTGCAGAAAATGATGCGGTCGCCCTCGGCGAAAATGCCTTCCTCGGCCGCCCAGCCCAAGGCCATCGAGACACTCGCCGCGCTGGTATTGCCGTACTTGGAGATGGTGACGACGAACTTCTCGTAGGGGATGCCCACGCGCTTGCTCACGGCCGTGAGGATGCGCGCGTTGGCCTGGTGCGGCACCACCCAAGCGATGTCCTCCGGTCGCAGGTTTTCCCTTCGCAGCGTCTGTTCGATCTGCTCCGCAAATCCCACCACGGCGTGCTTGAAGACCGCCGTGCCGTTCATCTGGAGGTAAAAGTCCTTGAGCTCGCAGCCCTGCCCGCCCGGCCAGGGTTTGAGCGCACCGCCACCCGGGCGCTGGATCGACTCAAACTGGTCGGCATCCCCGCTGAGGGCCATGCGGTGCAGGCGGTGGCCGCCTTCGCCGGTTGTGAGCAAAGCCGCTCCCGCGCCATCGCCAAAAAGGAAGGCCGTTTCATGGTCCTGCGGGTTGGTGATGCGGGAGAGCAGTTCGGCGGTGACAACGAGCACGTTGCGCGCCGATCCGCCGAGGATCAGCGACCGGCCGACTTCCAGGGCGTACAGCCAGCCGGAACAAGCGGCGTTCAAGTCGAAGGCCAAAGCACGGGGAGTTCCCAGTCGCCGCGCGAGCGCGCTCGCCATCGAGGGTACCGGCTGGTCGGGAATGATCGTAGCCATGATGATGGCATCGATCACCCGGGCCTCCATCCCGGCTTGGGCCAGCGCATGCTGCGCGGCAATGACGGCAAGGTCGGTGGCGGACTCGTCCTCCGCCGCGTGACGGCGCTCCTTGATCCCCGTGAGCCGCACCACCTCCTCCTCGGTACGGTTGGGAAAAGCCTTCAGGATCTCGCTGTTCGGCCGGATGTTAGCCGGGGCGGCGTGCCCCACGCCCGCGATGCGGACGGTCTCGGGTTTGGTGCTCAATCGACCCGGGATCAAAGCGTCGACGGCAGGGGCGTCGACTCAAGATTTGCGCGCCGCGAGGTACCGCGCGACGTCGTCCCCGGAAACGCGTCCGCCCGGCCCCGTGGCCTCGACACCCACGACGGTGGCGGGATCCAACCCCGCCTCCTGGGCGAGCTTGAGGGCCTTGGGTGTCCAGACCAGCGCGGCCGCCGCCTTGGGGACGGAAGGCGAGGCGGCCGCCGTCGCCGCGGCGACGGCAAGGTGCCGCAACGACTCGTCGGCGGTCTCGATGCGCAGAAAGGGCGAACCGGAAGGTTTCACATCACCACCGGCGGCCAGCACGGCCTTGATGACACCCTCGCAGGGCGACTCGAAGTCGAAGACGGACTTGTCGCTTTCCAGCTCCGCCACTTTCTGGCCCTTGGTCACCCGGTCACCGGGCTGCACCTTGAGCGATATAACGGTCAACTCGTTCACCGTGGCGCCCATCGCGGGCATGGTGACGTCGATGAGAAAGGGTTCCATCCGGTGAGAGGTTTCGCGGAGTGTGGTGTTCGCGACCCGCGACGGTCAAGCGGGGCGTCCGCCCCAACCCGGCCTTGCCCGGAACCGGCACCGGGACAGGTTCGGCACACCCCATGCACCCCGCCGCACTGGTCCGCCTCGCCGCCGCGCTCGCGTTGTCCGCCTTCAACTCCACCGGGCCGCGGGCGGCCGAACCGCCGCCGAACATCGTGCTCATCTTCGTGGACAACCTCGGCAACGGGGATGTCGGCTTCGGTGGATCCACGCTTCACCGCACCCCGAACCTCGACCGTATGGCGGCCGAAGGCACGCGTTTCACGAGTTTTTACGTCGCGAGCGGCGTGTGCACGCCCAGCCGCGCGGCGCTGCTCACCGGCTGCTACCCGCGGCGGGTGAACCTCCATGTGAGCGGCGCCGGCCTGCCGGTGCTGCGACCGGTGGACACCAAGGGACTCAACCCCGACGAGACCACGATGGCGGAGGTGCTGCAGACGGCGGGCTACGCCACGGGGATTTTCGGCAAATGGCACCTGGGCGACCAGCCGCGCTTTCTGCCCACCCGCCAGGGCTTCGACACGTTTTTCGGCATACCCTACAGCGACGACATGACACCCGGGCCCGGCCCCAAGGCGGCATTCCCGGAACTTCCGTTGATGCGCGACGAGATCGTGATCGAGGCGCCGGTCGACCGCGACCACCTCGTAAGGCGCTGCACGGAAGAGACGATCGCCTTTATCGAACGCCACGCGGAGCGACCGTTTTTCGTTTACCTGCCGCACACCATGCCAGGCTCCACCGCGCATCCGTTTTCCAGCCCCGCGTTCCGCGGCCGCAGCCGCAACGGGCCCTACGGCGACGCGGTGGAGGAGCTGGATTGGTCGGCCGGGGAAATCCTCGCGGCGCTCCGCCGCCTCGGGCTCGACCGGCGCACGCTCGTGATCTGGACCTCGGACAACGGCGCCGTGCGCCGTAACCCCGCGCAGGGGAGCTGCGCCCCGTACAAAGGGTGGGGCTACGACACCTCGGAGGGAGCGATGCGGATGCCCTGCGTCATGCGCTGGCCCGGCCGGATCCCGGCCGGACGCGTGACCGACGAGGTATGCTCGACGCTCGATCTGCTGCCGACGTTTGCCGGCCTCGCGGGAGCGGCCCGGCCGGCCAAGGAGATCGACGGCCATGATATTCGCCCCCTCCTGCTTGGCACCCCGGGGGCGAAGTCACCATGGGATGAAAAAGGATTCTGCTACTACTTCGGCGTGCAATTGCAGGCGGTGCGCGCGGGGCCGTGGAAACTTTATCTGCCGCTGGAGAGCAAGATCGTGGCCCTCAACGGCCGACGCGCCCCGGCCGCGGCCTCGCTGTACGACGTGCGTCACGACGTCGGCGAAGAACGCGAAGTCTCCGCACAGCAGCCGGAGGTTGTTCAACGCCTGAAGTCCATGGCCGCGAAGACCCGCCGCGTCATCGGCGACGACAACCTGCCCGGCATCGGCCAGCGCCCCGCCGGTCACGAGCCGCATCCTGTTCCAATCAAGTCCGCCGCGAAGCGCGACTGACCCAGCGGGGCTCAAGTTCACCTCCTTAGGAACGCCCTCGGCCGTCACGCAGGCGGCATGATCCGCGGCGGGCGGCCGCGACTACACGGGATGCCTTTCGTCCGGGCATACCGGACGGAAGTTCGCCATGAAATGCGTGCGATGTAGCCGAGGGCGTTTACCCGCTTCAGGCGGGCCTCCCTCGGGTCGTCGGGAATTTCTTCCGCCAATTCCTCCCTCATATCCTCTCGCTTTCACTCGCCACTCCCAGCTCGGTGCGGTCCGAGCGACACTTCGGTTGCGTCGGGACCGCGCTGGGCCAATCCATGTCCATCCGCGTCCATCCGTGGTTAGCACCTCGCGGAGCGGTTCGGAAACGCCTCTCGACCCCAAGGCTAGCCATCCTGTCCGAAGCTTCCGATTCGGCGGAGACGCGCGGCAGGTGCCGTGACTTGAAAAATCTCGCGTGGACCCGCGGGCGGAAGTCACGTTCCGCGCGATCCGCCGACTCATGACGAAGAACGATCTTTCCCGCCGCCTCGCCGTCTGCAGCTGGTCGCTGCAACCCTCCGACCCCGTCGCGTTGCTCGACGCGCTCGCTGCCACCGGCGTCACACGCGTGCAGCTCGCGCTCGATCCGCTTCGGGCGGAGCCGGCGACGTGGGGGAAGTTTCCCGAACTCGCGCGCGCCCGCGGCGTCGAGATCGCCTCCGGCATGTTCGTCACGGTGGGCGAAGACTACACCTCGCTGGACTCCATCCGCCGCACTGGCGGCGTGGTGCCCGACGTCACGTGGGATGAGAACTGGCGCAACATCCAGGCGGTGGCCGCCCTCGCGGCGCGGCTCGGCCTGAAGCTGGTCACGTTCCACGCCGGTTTCCTCCCGCACGACGAGACCGACCCGGATTTCCGGAAGCTGCTCGAGCGCATCGACCGCATCGCGGGGGTCTTCGCGCGCGACGGCATCGCGCTCGGTTTCGAGACCGGGCAGGAGACAGCGGAGACGCTGGCCGCTTTCCTGCGCGTGCTTGGACGAAAGGACGTCGGGGTGAACTTCGACCCGGCCAACATGATCCTCTACGACAAGGGCGAGCCGCTGGCGGCCCTCCGCACGCTCGGACCGTGGATCCGCCAATGCCATCTCAAGGACGCCCGCCGCACGCGGGTGCCGGGAACCTGGGGTGAGGAGGTCGCGGTCGGCACCGGAGAGGTCGACTGGGCTTCCTTCCTCGGGACACTCGATGCGCTCGGGTTCCGCGGGGATCTCTGCATCGAGCGCGAGGCCGGCACGCAGCGCGTAGCGGACATCCGCGCCGGTCGCCTGCACCTCGAGTCGCTGGTCCGCTGAGTCCACCTTCTCCACCATGGTCAACGTCGCCGTCGTCGGTCTCGGTTTCATGGGGGTGACCCACCTCCGCGCGTATCTCCGTCTGCCGGGCGTCCGCATCGCGGCGCTCTGCGCGTCGCGCCACCTGCCGGAGAAGGGTGATTTCTCCTCCGTTTCAGGAAATATCGCGATGGGGGAGCCGCTGCGGCTCGACATGACCGGCGTGCGCGCCACGCGGGATTTCGATTCGCTGCTTTCAGATCCGGGGATCGACCTGATCGACCTGTGCGTGCCGACCCCGCGCCACGTCGAACTCTCCACCCGTGCGCTGCGCGCCGGCAAACACGTGATCTGCGAGAAACCGCTGGCGCGGACGGCCGCGCAGGCGCGGGAGATCCTCGGCGCGGCGCGGGAGGCGCGCGGCTTCTTCATGCCAGCGATGTGCCTGCGTTTCTGGCCGGGCTGGACGTGGCTGAAACAGACGGTTGAAGCCGGCACCTACGGCGCGGTGAAAGCAGCGCGTTTCCGGCGCGTGGGCGAGCCGCCGGCATGGGGACGCGACGTTTACCTGGACGGTGCGGCCTCGGGCGGGGCGCTGCTCGACCTGCACATCCACGACGTCGACTTCGTGCAGCACCTATTCGGGCGTCCTAAGTCGGTTTACGCCCAAGGCGTGGGCTTCCACAGCGGAGCGATCGATCACGTGGTCGCGCAGTACACGGTCGCCAACGGGGCCGCGGTGAGCGCCGAGGGCAGCTGGGCGATGGCGACGGGCCACGGTTTCAACATGGCGTACACGGTGGTTTTCGAGCGGGCCACGGCGGACTACGACCTGGCCCGTGGCGCCGAGGCACTGAAGGTTTTCGAGGCCGGCCGCGGCGGACGCGTGGTGCCACCCGAACCCGGCGACGGCTACGTCGGGGAACTAGGCTACATGGCGGAATGCCTCGAAAAGGGTCGCGCGCCCCGCCGCGTGACTGCCGAGGACGGCGTGACCGCCGTCGAGATCTGCGAGGCCGAGGAAGAATCCATCCGCACCGGCCGCCCGGTCCCACTGAAATGACCCCTTCTTCCATCCAAAGGGGTCAGGGCGTTTTTTGTTTCAACGAAGCGACTGCTTCCGCTCTGCCCAAACCATTCAACGCCCTGACCCCCTCAAAGGGGTCAGGGCGTTTTTCGTTTAAAGGAATCGGGGGCTTTCCGTTTTTTAGAAACGCTGAACGCCCTGACCCCGTTGTTCGCTTTCCAGCGCCGAGGGGGAAACTGGTTGCTCTGTTGATGCTGGCGGCGGCACACGCGGTATTCGCTGCCGCTCCGGCGGCAGGAGACACTCGCCCCGCGGAAGCCCGTTATGAAATGGGACTCCGGACGCGTGACGGCATCGGCAAATATTACTTTGGGCGCGAGATCTCCCAGGTCATGGGGCATCTCGGGGCTGGTTGGTTGGAGCGTCCCGAACGAGAACAAGAAGAGCGTACCGACCTCCTTCTCGAAGCCCTGAAGTTGCGCCCGGGCGACACCGTGGCGGATGTGGGTGCAGGGAGCGGTTATTTCACTTGGCGGATGGCACGGCGGGTCGGCCTGAGCGGGGTCGTGCATGCGGTCGAGATTCAGCAGCAGTTTCTTGATCTGTTGATGGCCAACATGAAGCGCCGCGGAGTCGCCGATCAGGTTCGGCCGGTGCTCGGCGCCGAAGATGACCCGCGCTTACCGGAGGCCTCCTGTGACGTGATCCTGCTGGTCGATGTTTATCACGAGTTCGAACACCCCTTTGAGATGGCCCAAGCCATGATCCGCGCCCTGAAGCCCGGCGGCCGGCTTGTGCTGGTGGAGTACCGCGGCGAGGACCCCGACGTGCCGATCAAACCCTTGCACAAGATGACGGAGGCGCAGGTTCGCCGCGAGTTCTCCGTCCACCCCGTGCGTTTCGAGCGGAACGTAAACGTATTGCCCCGGCAGCACATCCTAATCTTCCGCCGCCCGATGGGGTCAGGGCGTTGAATGTTTGGAGCCGCCCGGAATCGGATCAGCCAAAAACGCTAAACGCCCTGACCCCATTGGGCACGCGGGAGGCGTTGATTCAGCTTATGCGGTCCGCCCAAGTCCCTGAGCTGGAACTAAATCACGCTCGATCAGAGGCCTGCCCGAGTATCCGAAATTCATGGGGTCAGGGCGTTGGGTGTTTTGCTGGAAACAACGCCGCGAACGCTGACTAAAACATTCAACGCCCTGACCCCTTGGGGCGGGTCACTTCATCATTGCGGTGAGGGTCGGGTGCATCGCGTCGGCCCAGAGTTGGTAGCCGGCGGCGTTGGGGTGAAGCTGGTCGGGCATGATGGAGAACGGGATCTTGCCATCCTGGCCGAGGAAGACGCGGTTGATGTCGAGGAACCGGACGTCCTTGCCATCGTCGAGCCGCGCGAGGTCGGCGTTCACTCCGTTGATGATCTCCATCTGGCGCGCCGCCTGCGCCAAGGCATCGGCCGTTATGCTGCCGTCCTTCTCCGGCCGGGGTCCGCGGGGAAACACGGCGAGCACGAGCACCTTAACTCCCGGGATCTTGGCGCGGATCAGGCCGACGATCTTGCGATTGGCGGCGGCGATCTGGGCCGCGTTGTGGGTGCGAGTGTTGTTGGTACCTAGCATCAGCACGGCGACTTTGGGCGAGAGACCGTCGAGCTCGCCGTTCTCGATGCGCCAGATGACATGCTGCGTCTGGTCGCCGCCGATGCCGAAATTCGCCGGCTGCCACTTACCATAGTAGTGCTCCCAGACGTGCGGCGCCCGGGACCACCCCTGAGTGATCGAGTCGCCGATAAACAGGACCCCGACCGGACCCGCCTTGCCGCGCGCGAGGAAGGAATCGTGCATCTTGCGGAAGCGTCCGCTGGGGTCGTTCTTCTCGATCGCGGCGGAGGCGTCGGGAATCGGGCCGGTTGGGGCGGGAGCCGCCGCGCGGACCGCAGCGAGGAGGACGAAGCCGGCCAGCAAACCGGCGAACAGGAAGGAGCGGGTGTTTTTCATGGGGAAGATCGAGTAAGGACGCCCCAGCGCGAACCCGCCGAAAACCGGAGGGCTTTCCGACGGCTTGGTGCTGCCAGGGAACAGAGACCCTGCTTCATCCGGCCCGCGAAGGGCAAGAAGCCAGAGTCCGTGAAGGGGGAATTCGTGAAGCGAAGCGAGACAGCCTGAAAGAAGTCCCGACCTCGCAGGGAGCCCATGGGTTGCTCAGGAGGGCACCCGCCGGGCGGCTAGGACGTTGTCGACGGTGTAGAGGGCGAGCGCCGCCCAGATGAACGCGAACCCGGGCAGGCGCTGGCGGGTGAATGGCTCGTGGTAAACCCAGATACCGATCACCAGCTGCACGGTGGGCGCGAGATACTGCAGCAGACCGAGGGTCGTGAGCCGTACCCGGCGCGCCCCGTAGCCGAAAAGCAGGAGCGGCACGGCGGTGACAATCCCGGCGCTCAGGATCAGGAGATGCGTGGAAACATCCACCCGGCCCAGCGCGCCGGCACCAGTGATCTCCCGCCAGACCAGGAAGCCGACCGCGAGCGGTGCGAGCAGGAGCGTCTCCGCCGCAAGACCAGGGACCGCCCCGAGCGCGGAGCGCTTGCGCATGAGGCTGTAGCCACCCCAGGTCGCCGCGAGCACGAGCGCGATCCATGGCGGCCGGCCGGCCTGCCAGAACATCAACGCGACCCCCGCCGCCGCGAGGCCGATGGCGATCCATTGCAATCGGCGCAGATGCTCGTGCAACACGAGGCGGCCGGCGGCGACGTTGACCAACGGCACCAGGAAGTATCCGAGGCTGGTCTCGATGACATGGCCGGCGTTCACGCCCCAGACGTAAACGAGCCAGTTCAGCGTGAGCAGCGTGCCGCTCAGCAGGTGCGTGCCGACCGCCCGCGGGTCGCGCAACAATGCCGACAACTCCCGAAAACCGCCCGTACGCGCCATCAGGACAGCGAGCAAAGCGAGCGACCAAAAATGCCGGTGAGCGATCAACTCCACGGCATCGACCGCAGCCAGCTGCTTCCAGTAAACCGGAACCAGCCCCCAGAGAAAATAACACAGAGCGGCGGCCAGGGCCCCGGACCGGGCCTGTTCCAGGGAAGGTCCGGGAGGCGCGCTCACGTTGCGGCCGGCGAAGCGGTCCGGCTCAGCGCTGACTCTTCAGCCCGAACTGGTACCGCTCGTCGAACTCGCGCCCGGCCTGCGCACGCGCGGCGTCAGCGGCCAGGCCCTGCGCCACCAGCTCACCCGAGCGCTTTTCCACCCAGCGCTGGCGGAACGTGGCCTCAACCTCCCCGGCAATCGCAGTGCTCTCCTTGGCGCGGGGCTTCTTCGAAAACATGCCACAGCCGCTCACGAGCGGTAACGAGGCGACCAAGAGGGAGAGGATAAGGGCCTTCTTCATTGGATACGAGCGAGGGACCGTGAAGAGCCGCGGCCCGGACCGCGAGTGAAAGTTTTCAGGCCCGGAGCGGTGCGATGAGGCGCGGCGGGGCGTCCGACCCGGAGTCGGATTTTTGCTGTAGCGGCGCGCGCAATGGCCTTTCTCTCGACCCATGAGCGACGAGCAGAAACCCCAGCCAGTCCTTCGCCTGAAACCCCGCGCGAATCCTGCTCCCGCCCAGTCGCCCACCGACTCGTCCGCCTCCGCCACTCCGGCGGAGGTATCGACACCGCCAAATCCCACCGCAGCCGAACCCGCCCCGCCGGCGGACTCCGCCCCAAAGGTGCGCCTCAAGCCCCGCCTTTCCGCCGCCAGCCCGGCTGCCGCCGAGTCCCCGCCGCCGGCGCAGCCGGAGGCAAATCCTCCTCCAAATTCCGCCCCCGCCACTCCGGCGGCCGCACCGGCGATCCGGTTCAAGCCCAAGCTCCCCGATCCGGCGCCCACCGCCTCCGCAACCCCGACCGCCGCCGAACCGGCCCCGCCCGCCGCAACCGTTTTACCGAGCCCGGACCCGGCATCCACAGAGCCCCCGACAGCGCAAGTCGCGGCGGCTCTGGCCGCGGCTGACCCAGGATCAAAGTTCAAACTGAAGCCGCGCAACGACCCAGCGCCCTCCCCCGTTTCCGCCGCCCCCACTGGTCCAGCTTCAGGCGCGATCGTCACGCCCGCCCCCGCCACGCCAACTCCAGCCGCCCCGAAAGCTCCGCCTCCATTTCCGGTGGCGGCGCCGCCAGCCGATACCACGGCGACTCAGCCACCGCGACCCATCGTGCGGACGGCAGGAGAGCTCGCCGAGCCCAAGGACGTGGCGAAAAACAAGCGTACGGTCTTCCTCGTCGCGGGCGCCATCGGCCTCGTCGTCTTCGCCTGCGGCCTCTATCTCGCCTACTCGATGTTTTTCGGCGCCGAACCGCCGGCGCCCGTCGCGAAGAAATCCCCGCCGCCAGCGGCCGCCAAAACCGCCGCAGCAACAGCGCCCGCACCAGCTCCCAAAACCACCGCCGCTCCATCTCCCGCCGCACCCCCAACCAATCCTGTGGCCAAGGCTAAGGCGGTGACAGAAACCCGGGCACAGGCGGTCGCGGAAACCGCCGCTCCCGTAGCCGCGGCAGCGCCTGCCGCACCCTCCTCGGCGGCGACCGCGACTCCTTCCGCGCCCATCGTGACTCCACCCGCCACAACGGTACCCGCACCCGCAACCGCCTCAGCGTCCGCGAGCGAAGCAGCCACGGCGCGCACGACGATTGCCAAGGGCGTCACCGCCACCACCGCGCTCGAGCAGGCCGGAGCCGACGCGAGCGTGGCGTTCCGCACCTTCGTCGCGAACGCGAAGATCAGCGGTGTGTTCCAAGGAACACCGGCACGGGCGGTGATCAACGGACGTCTCGCGCGCTCCGGTGAAACCATCGACCCCGCCCTCGGCGTCGTCTTCGACCGCATCGACGCGGACCGCCGCCACATCGTCTTTCGCGACCGGACCGGCGCCACGGTGACGCGCCGCTACTGAAGCCTCCCGGCGCGATTATTTTCCGAGGTCGGCCACGGCCTGCCCCAGCGGAAGTTCGCGCTCGCCGCCGGCGCGGTAGATCCATCCGGCGCCGGCAATCAGCGTCAGGCGCCCGTCTTGCCAACGCACCATCGAGGTGTCGGCGATTCCCAGCACGGTTTCAGCCGGATTGAAGCGCAGGTAGGTGCGGATCTTAGCCGCCCGCACGCGGAATTCATCGGAGGCGGGAAGCGGGTGGTGCGGATTAACGGAAACGGGCACCAGACCAAGCGCCACCCGGGAAGGGATATCAGCGACGGGAAAGTCGTTCGTGGTGCCGATCAAGGCCCCGGCGACGTTGGCGCCGGCGCTTGAGCCGGCGTAGGGCATCCCGGCGCGCACGCGGGACCGTACCACCTCGAGCAGACCATGACGGTGTAACGCGGCGAGCAGCACGAAGGTTTCTCCTCCCACGATGAAAATACCGTCGGAAGCGCCCAGCCGCTCACGAGCGGCGGCGGGGTCGGTGAGATCGAGCGCGGCCGCCTCGGCGCCGAGATCGCGGAAGGCAACCTGCAGCCGCGCCTCCATCGCGCGACGATCCTCCGGATGGAGGGCCTCGAGCACGAGGGCGACCCGAGTGCGACCTTGGAAATGCTCCCGCAACGCGGGCCGCAGGCCATCGGCGAAAAGCGCTCCCTTCATGGAATTCCCGCCCAGCAAAAATACCGGGCCGGGAGCGGCGGCCGCGGAGGAGCACGCCGCGGCAACGAGCAGGGTCAGCAGGAGGACGGAGAGACGCGGAACCTTCATGAGCCCACCATCAGTACACCCTTGAAGACGGCCAGCACCACCCCGACCAGCGCGCAGCAGGCGAGAAACCCGAGAGCGTCCGTCCGGTCCCACTTCGTGAATTCCCAGTTCGAGCGCGGGAAAAGCTTCAGGTGGTCGTAGCGCGTCGGGTTCGCGTAGCTCTCGGCGACGCGGCGCGCGTCCTCCTCCAAGGTGGGCGCGACGGGTGTTTTCATCCGGACGTAGAAGCGCGCCACGCGGTCGGGATCGGCCGGACGCGTCACGAGGCTGACGCCGAAAATGAGCAGGATGGGGATGAGTGCGTCGACAAGGTAGCGCGTCGTGAGCAGCTGGGCGGAGGAGAAGCCGGCGACGTCGAATCCGAGCAACGCGAGCAGGTACACCTCGGTGCGGAACAGGCCCTTGCCGGTGCGGGGCGAGGAGGGGTCCTTCGGGTCGACGCGCACGACCCCCTCCTCGAAGAAGAGGGAGACGGGCTCGATGCGGCGCGGGACGGAGATCTTTTCACCCACCACCTTGGCCCGGCCAGCCGAGACATCGGCGGCGGAGGCCGACACTTCGGCGGTGACGACGCGTTCGCGGGTCATGGCGGTGAGCGTCTCGGAGCGGGCGAGCGCGGGGATCGAGGAGACCACCGAGGGGATGACGGCGATGAGGAGGAGCGTGACGAACACCTGCACGCGTACGGCGGTCTCGGTGACGCCGCGCCACAGGAACAGGACGGTAATCGGCACGCCCCAGACCAGCAGCAGCACGATCGCAAATTTCAGGATCACGACGACACTGTTGAGGAAGAGCCCGACGAGCACGCCGGCGGCAAGGAGGAGCGGCACGGCGAGGCGCGCGACGACCACGTAGTGGCGCTCGTCGCGTCCGGGAAAGAGCGGCTCGTAAAGATTCTTCACGACGAGGCCGGAAAGTACGACCGACTGGGCGCCGAGCACGGCGACCTTTCCGCCGAGGATACCGGTGATCATGATCCCGATCAGGCCGATGGGCAGCAGTTCACGGGTCATGAGCCCCCACGCCTGGTCGGGGTCGGAGAGGTTCGGCCCGAACAGCGCCAGGGCGATCAGGCCGCAGTAGGCCCAGGCGATGGTGACAAAGCGCTTGCTGAATCCGCCGGTGACGGCGCCGATCCGGGCCGCCATCTCGTCCTTGGCGGAGCCGGAGATCGCCATGTTGGCCTGGGTGCCGGCGATTCCGATGAGCTGCACGAGCAGGAGCGCGGCGATCGAATACCACGTGTACTCGGAGGCGATGTCGCCCCCGAAGATATTGAACATCACGTCGGGCAGTTTGTCGTGCAGCGCCTTCGGGCCGCCGATCTCCGCGAGACCGAAGGGTATCAGGATGATGGAGATCACGACCACCAGCATGGCCTGGATGGCGTCGACCACCGCCGACGCCTTCAACCCGCCGAGCATGATGAAAACCGCGACGATGCCGGTGGAAACCAGGTAGAACGTCACAGGCTGCAGATAGGTGACGTAGGGCTGCAACTCCCCGCGCTTGTAGTAGTCGCTGAGCGTCTCGTAGCGCGCCGCGGCGTCGGCGGGCAAAGCGCCCGCCTGCCGCTGCTGCCGGAGCTGCGCGTACTCGTGGTAATCGGCGACGCGTTGGCGCTCCGCGGGCGTCCACACCGCCTCCTCCTTCACCATCAGCGGCTGCAGTGTCTTCAGCGCGGTGACGTTGCCCGCCGCGATGACGCCGATCACCGCGATGATGAGCATCGTGACCGCGTAGAGGGTCGCGAGAAACCGGCTGCCGAAGCGGTCGGCGAACAAGTCCGCCATCGTGGTGAGCCGCACCCGGCGGAACCAGACGTTCATGAACCAGTAATACGGGGTGAGAAAGAGCGTGATCAGCGCCAGCCACGCGCCACCCGCGCCCTGCCGGTAGACCGAGCTCGACGTCGTCGTGGCCTGACCGGGGTCGGTCATGTTGCCGAAGCTCAGGAAGAACTGGAGCCACCGCCCGAGGGAGCGGCCGCCGAGGAAGAAGTCCCCCTCGCCTTTCACGCCGCGCGCGAGGGCCTTACCGATCAAAAGGACGGCCACGATGTAGCCGAGGAGGATCGTGACGTCGACCCAGTGCAGTCCGAAGAATTTCATGGGGTGGGAAAAACGGGCCCGAGCAAGGGGAGGACCGGTCCGCTTGGCGAACCCGTTCTGGGCGCCCGCGGGCATCCTCGGCTCGCCGCGCGGAACGACGGTCAGTCGTCGCCGTTGGCGCGCTTCTTGCCGCCCTTCTTCCTCGCCGGCTCCGCGCCGGAGGCGGTGTTCTTCGTCGGCATCGGCGCCTTCATCGCCGTCCGCCACGCAACGAGGCGGGCGTGCAGCTCACGGGTTTTTTCGGGCCGCTCCGCGGCCAGGTTGCGGCTCTCGCCGATGTCATCGCGTAGATTGTAGAGCTCGAGCCGGCCGTCCTCCAGGAACTCCATCAGCTTCCAGTCACCGGCGTGGATCAGGCTGACGGGGGTCGTGCGCCACTGGCCCGGTCCCGCGCCGAGATAACCGGGGAAGTGCTGGAAGAAAGCGTCGCGCGCGAGCCGAGTCCGCGGGTCGCGCACCAGGGGTAGCAGGCTCTCGCCATCGAGCGGCTGGGCCGGCGGCAGCGCGGCGCCGGCCATGGCGGCGAAGGTCGGGAGGATATCGACGTGCACGGTGGGAACGTCGCACACGGCGCCCGCCGGGGCCCGACCGGGCCAGCGCACGATGAGCGGCACGCGCGTTCCGCCCTCGTAGAGGCTGCCCTTGCCGTTGCGCAGCGGGGCGTTGTCGGTGACGTCGTCCCGGCCGCGCTCCAGACCCGCGCGGGCGTAACCACCCACCCCGCCATTGTCGCTGGCGAAGACCACCACGGTGTCGTCGGCCAGCCTGAGCTCATCCAGGAGGGCGGTGATGCGTCCGACGCTCTCGTCAACGCTCGCGATCATGGCCGCGTAGACAGGGTTCCGGTGCCCGCCCGCGCCGGGCTTGTCGCGGAAACGCGCGACGAGCTCCTCCTTCGCCTGGTGGGGCGAATGCACACCGAAGTGCGGCAGGTAGAGGAAGAACGGCCGCTCGCGGTTGCGACGGATGAAGTCGACGGCGCGATCGGTGAGGAAGTCGGCGAGATACTTTCCCTTCGGCACCTCGACGGCGGGGTTGGTGCGGAAGTCATAGTGCTGACCCGCGCTCTCGATCGCCTCGTCGAAGCCGCGCCGCCCGGGATGAAAGTCGCCCTGCTGGCCGAGGTGCCATTTGCCGAACATCGCGGTCGCGTAGCCCGCGCGCTTCAAAACCTGCGGCAGGAGCACCCGGTCGATGGGGAGGTTCGTGACGTTGTCGGCCGGCCGGAGCGGACGCGACGACCAGTCGAAGCGGTCGATATTGCCCACCGTGTAGACGCCGGTGCGAACCGAGTACTGTCCGGTCATCAGCGCAGCCCGGGTCGGCGCGCAGTTCTGGTGGTGATGGTGGTTGGTGAACCGAAGGCCCTGCGAAGCCAGCCGGTCGAGATGAGGCGTCTCGTGGTAACGGCTGCCGAAGCACGCGAGGTCGGTGTATCCCA
>Ga0315902_10006826_pt1 | contig 15731 bp, 27 predicted proteins | sample LakEriMetagenome_9_FD_203523 | JGI IMG/M metagenome (GOLD analysis project Ga0315902, IMG submission 203523) | Freshwater fungal communities from buoy surface, Lake Erie, Ohio, United States - Buoy 12 MA117 | ecosystem: Environmental > Aquatic > Freshwater > Lake > Lake biofilm | place: USA...
TCACTCGGGAATGCTGGTCGGGGAAACTACGCGCAGCAGATCCTTAAATTCAGACCGGGGCGGTGGGCCTCTGAACGCGCGGCGTGTCGTCGGGAAGCGCGAACCACAGCAGGGAAACCTGTGAAAAGTTGCCGACAGCAGGGTGGCTCCGTCAGTCATCAACTCTGTGCGATCTCATTAGGCGTAATCCGTCCAATGACCGTGCAGAGTTCACCATCAGTCATCAGTTCTTAAAGCAATAACTATCTAGGAGATACATACATGGGTGATGAATTCGTTTACTCACCATCTGCTAAACAAGAGAAGAAAGTACCAGACCGTACAGACTCCGCTATCAATTCATCAGCAGACTACTGGGCTACAGCAGTAACAGAGAACCCTCTCAATCGCTTGCGTCTACTCGATGCCAAGCTCGCTAGACCGGGTGTTGATGTCGAATCAATCAAGGTTAGAGCGGGTGAACTCATCCGCGAACTAGGTGCAGCCAAAGTGTTGACCGATCCCGATTGCGTTGGTCTAGTGCGTCAGTTGTTTGGCCAGCGCGGAGTCGATCGGTTACGGGAAAGGGCTAAAGAGAATGCGTGATCACATCAATCCTGACCATTACCAGCAGGAGATCGAGACTGTCGATTTCATGCGAGCGAATGCTAAATCCCAAGAACATTTTCTCGAGTTCTGTAGACTGACAGCATTGGGATACATCGCTCGAGCAGGACGTAAACCGGACAACCCGCTAGAACAAGACGCACAGAAAGCAATCTGGTGGCTCACTTGGATGACAGGCAATGACCCTCGCAATCGATAAGGCTACCGCGGCTGGCCCGCGTAACGACGACGACGAACCGTACCGCGCTCTGTGGTCAAGCGTTCTGTATCTCGCCATCCGAGACTGCAATCGCAAGGGCAATGCTCGAGCAGCGCTGCATTGGATCTACGCACCGCACGACGAGGTCGGAAGCTTGCGCTGGATCTGCGATATGCTCGATCTGGACTATCAGAAACTACAGAACATCTGCATGAGCCGTGAAGGGCGAGCGCAGATCCTCAAACGTAACGTGAGAATGAATCATGCGTATCGTCCTCCCGTGGCCTCCCTCGATTAACCACTACTGGCGCAATTACCGCGGTCGAATCGTGGTTTCCGCAGACGGGAGAGCGTACAGACAGACCGTATCCTATCGGATACTCGAGCAGGGAATCCCTCGGGACAATCTTGCTTGCAGGCTTGCTGTGCGCATCGACGCATATCCACCAGACAAGCGACGGCGCGATCTGGATAACATTCAGAAGGCGCTGCTCGATGCACTAGTCCACGCTGATGTCATTGAAGACGACAGCCTAATCGATGCCCTATCTATCCAGCGGCATGAAGCCAAGGATGAGGGCGAAGTCATTGTGAGAATCCAACCTTATGCCAAAGAGATGCAGGATCTGCGGGTGTGAATACGCCTTCAAGTGTCACAACTCGAGGTTTCACATCTACATCCAAGAGCACTACGAACTGATCGATAACGTTAACAAAATAGCGGGGATCATCGGAGATGCAGTCGACCAAGCAAGAAAGAATCAAGGATCTGTACGCAGAAGTGCGCGAGTTAAATCAACAACTAGCCGCAATCCATCGGGAAATCCACCGGGTGGAACTTGGGTTGCCGGAACCCTTCGACTTCGGTAAGGATTGGGTGCCGCCTTACTTGAGGAAAGGATCATGTATACCGTTGAGGACGATGTAACGGACGAGGAGTTGGCAGGCGTTGATCTGGCGCTCACTTTGATGGTGTCTTGGCATACCATGAAGCAGTATGAACGGGTGCTGCGCAGGATCAGCAAATGGAACGACGATGGCCCCTCGATCTGGGCGCGCCGGGTGTTGAACGAGTACGAACGGAGACTGGATTCGTGACGGATGGAATCAGACTGGCCCCCTGCCCAAATTGCAACGCGGCAGGCTGGATAGCGGATGGACTAGGCGACTGGATCAGGTGCTGCGAGTGCAACCCTGCGCCGATACCCAAAGAGTCAGCCAAGATTATCCAATTCGCCCGGGGTGCCAAGGTCAAGCAAAAGCCGGTAGACGATCTGCCTCCCGCGGCATAGAATTCTGGTATGAAGCCCGGACTCTACGCAAACATTCATGCCAAGCGCGAGCGCATCAAGGCCGGAAGCGGCGAAAAGATGCGTAAGGTTGGAACCAAAGGCGCACCGACTGCAAAGGCGTTTCGTGAATCTGCTAAAACGGCGTTGAAGAAATGAAAGGCAAAGGCGCAATGATGCTCGCCAAGCACCTCGAGATGATGGACGAGGAAGGCTACGAGGGCGAAGAGGAAGGCGGCGAGGAGGCTGGCGAACTCGAGCTGAAACTCAAGTTCAAGTCTGCTGCCGAGGCCCGCGATTTCCTGATGAAGGGATTCGGAAGTGCTGGCAAACCGCCTCGGCGATAACGGCACCGATGAGTTGCCGCCAGTACGGCGCGGTATCGCTGGTGAGATCCGGATGGGTGCGGCTGCATTCCGTCCACTCGCTGCCCGTGCAACCAGACTGGCAGGCGCACAAGCGGTGGCTCGCCCTGCGCTCGGTGGCGCAACCCGTGAACGCATTCCGTTCTACGAAGATCGGGATCGCCCGGCCAACGATGTGCGGCTGATCCCATGAAGACGCCAGCTTGGCAACGGAAAGAAGGCCAGAATGCGAAGGGCGGCCTCAACGAGAAAGGAAGGGCAAGCTATGCTCGAGAGACTGGTGGAAAGCTTAAAGCTCCGGTTAAGTCTGGCGATAATCCGCGTCGAGCAAGCTTTCTCGCGCGCATGGGCAACGCTCCGGGCCCGATGGAGAAAGACGGTAAGCCAACCAGACTCGCCCTCGCCCTCCGAGCATGGGGAGCCAGCAGCAAAGAAGACGCGAAAGCGAAAGCCAAAGCGATAAGCGAACGCAACAAGGGGAAATAAACCATGCCTCTGAAGCAAGGATATAGCCAAGCCACGATCAGCAAGAACATCTCGGCAGAAGTGAAAGCCGGCCGCCCGCAGAAGCAAGCGGTGGCAATCGCACTATCAACCGCACGATCGGCTGCCAAGAAGGCCAAGCGCAGCTCTGTCGTCAAGCGCCTGACGGAGAAGTAATGACCGATCGCGCAGAACAGGTGCGCAAGGTTCTGGAGCTAGTCGAAGGCGGGATGTCCGAGAACGCAGCCTGCAAAGAGGTTGGAATCAATCGGGCGACGTTCAGAGCAGCGGCTTTGCGTGTAAGCGCTGGTGACAACTACGCGCGCGCATTAGAGGCTCTTGCTGCTGATCAGGTCGAGAAAGCCGAGCAGGTCATCGAGGATATGAGGGCTGGCGTGATCGACGCCCAGCAGGCTCGGGTCGAGTTGGATGTGCGCAAGTGGTTCGCATCCAAGTTCCTGCCCAAGCGCTATGGAGACAAGGCCGAGGTCGAGCATTCCGGCAACGTGGGCCTGACGGTTAACGTGCTACGGATCACGGATGCCAACGATAAACCTGCCAGCTAACGGCTGGCTGCCGCGCCACTACCAGATCCCGGCATGGAGAGCGCTTGAGGGCGGCACCAAGCGCCTCGCTCTGGCATGGCACCGCCGCTCTGGTAAGGACGACATCAGCCTGCATTGGGCGGCTGTCTCCATGATGACCCGCGTCGGATCTGTGTGGCATATGCTTCCGCAGGCCAACCAGTCACGTAAAGCGATCTGGGACGCGGTCAACCCTCACACCGGCAAACGTCGCATCGACGACGCATTCCCCGAGGAGCTGCGCGAGACGACCCGTGAGCAGGATATGTTCATCCGGTTCAAGAACGGCTCGACATGGCAGGTGGTGGGCTCGGATAACTACAACAGCCTCGTCGGTTCGCCTCCGGTGGGCGTCGTGTTCTCCGAGTACGCGATGGCCGATCCCAATGCGTGGGCGTTCCTGCGACCGATCCTCGCCGAGAACGGCGGCTGGGCGATCTTCATCTCGACTCCTCGAGGGCGCAACCATTTCGCTCGGCTAGTCGATTACGCACGGCAGGACGCTGACTGGTTCGGGCAGGTGTTGACGGTTGAGGACACGAAAGCGATCCCGATCGACACCATCAAGCGCGAGCGCAAAGAGCTGCGCATGGAACGCGGCGACAAGGAAGCCGAAGCGATCATTCGGCAGGAATACTACTGCGACTTCGACGCAGACATCCCGGGCGCGTACTACGGCGAGTTGATCCGATCGGCAGAGCTGAATGGCCGCATCGCAGAGTATCCGCACATCATCGGCCAGCCTGTCGGTACGGCATGGGATATTGGCGTCGGCGACTCGACGGTGATCTGGTTCTACCAACTGATCGGTCACAAGGTGCGCATCATCAACGTGCTCGAGGGCAGCGGTGTCGGCCTCGAGTGGTACGTCAAGAAGCTGCTCGCGCTCGATTACGTCTACGGAGAACACATCTGGCCGCACGACGGAGCGCAGCAGGAATGGGGCAGCGGTCAATCTCGAGCGCAGGTCGCGGCAAACTATGGATTCAAGCCTCGCATCCTCGAGCGCGATTCGGTCGACGACGGCATCCAGTCGGTGCGCATGATGCTGCCTGCGACCGAGTTCAACATGGCACCGGAGCCGTTCCCGGGCGAGACGCCAGACGAAGCCAGAGCGCGCATGGTGCGAGCGCTCGATGCCATCAGGCAGTACCGGCGCGAGTACGATGACAAGCTCCAGCGGTTTAAGGACAAGCCGCTGCACGATTGGACGTCGCACTTTGCCGACGCTCTGCGCTATCTCGCCAAGGGCAGGAAGCCATTCCGAGGCACCGAGTCAGCCCGTCGTCACGCACCGCAATCGGCTGTAGCAGACTACCGAGTGCTGGGGTAGACTGTCGTCGCAACCCAAAGGGAGTGCGATATGTCAAGTCTTTTTAAGCCGAAGATGCCGAAGATCGAGCCGACGCCCCCGCCTCCAACGGTGGATGAGGCGCAGCTCTCGCGCATCGAACAGCGCCGCATGGCTCGCCGCAAGGGCCGCGGCTCCACGATCATGTCGACACCGGCCAGTCAGCAGACCGGCTCGGTTGGCGTTTCTCGTTTGCTTGGAGGTGGTTGATATGGGCGGCATGACATCATTCGGCAAGTACATGAAGCGCAAGGGCGAGAAGAAGGGCAAGGCTGCTGGCATGGCCGAGGGCATGAAGCAGGGTGAGATGTCTGCTGCCCAGATGATTGCCAAGCGCAAGGATGAAGCTGCCCGGCGCGCGCGTGGTGTCATGTAATGGCGACGAAGAAGATATCGGCGCTGACGTCACTTGCGCAGGGATCTATCGATCCTGCCGCTGACGTTCTGCCGATCGTCGACACTAGCAGTACAGAGACGAAGAAGGCGACCGCTGCGGCGATTGTCGGCAAGTCCATTGGTGCGCTAGCGGATACATGGAACAACGCCCTGACGACGTTCAAGGCTCGCGTGTTCAACGTCACGGACACGGCCTCTGATGCTGGAAGCCTGCTCGATGATCTGCAAGTCGGCGGTGTGTCGAAGTGGTCGGTGCGCAAGGATGGCGCGTTGACTGTCGGCAGCGTCCCGATCGCTCGAATCACGGAAAACGACTACGGCGCGTTCTCGGATATCACCGACCAAACCGCAGCAGCGAACACAGCAACCGGCGTGATCTGGGGGACGACGGACTACTCGAGCGGTGTCTCGGTTGCATCTAGTACCCGAATCACGGTGACCAAGGCTGGCATCTACAAGTTTGACTTCAACTTGTTGCTGAAGAACACCAACAGCGCCTCGCACATTGCGAGCTTTTGGCTTCGCAAGAACGGCACGAATGTCACCAACTCAAACACGGACGCAACGGTTCCAGCGCAAGGTGGCGGCATTCCCGGCACGGCTGTCGTCACGATCGTGTTCACGCTCCAGCTCGCTGCGAGCGACTACATTGAGGTGATCTGGTCGACGCCAAACGTCGCTGTCACGCTCGACTTCACGGCTGCTCAAACTTCACCAACCAGACCGGTTACACCATCGGTCATCGCAAACATCAACCGCATTGCGTAATCGGAGACTGTAATGGCAACAGGTATTGTTTTGGCATCGAATGCGAGCGCGACCGGCAACTGGTTCCAATGGCCGGGTGGCCGCGGTGAGTTCCGCGTCGAAGGCACATTCGGCGGCGGCACGGTCAAGTTACAAACAAAAGGCCCAAACGGCACGGCAACAGATGTCGGCGCAGCGGTCACATTGACTGCAAACGGCGGTGGCATTTTCGAGCTTGGAGCCGGTGAGATCCGGGCCAATATCGCTACTGCGACCGGCGTATACGCGATGGCTTTGCGGATTCCCTCGGCTGCATTCTAATGCGCGCATGGGCTCGAGCAGTTGAGAGAACGCATGAGATCTCAACAACTCCAGACAATCCCGAATACATCCCGACTCCATCGCCGGGTGGCGATAAGTTATTGTTAGAAGACGGAGCCTCATTCGCGCTGCTTGAAAGTAGCGATAAGATTCTTTTGGAGTAAACCGAAATGGCCGATACCAAGATCAGCGCATTAAGTTCTGGCGCACCAGCTCAAGGCGGTGACGAGTTTATCGTCGCCCGCTCTGGCGCTAACTACAAACTCACCGGCACAAACCTGCTGACGCTGGTTACTAGCACGGCCAACACGTTTACTGCCGCGCAGACGCTTGCTTCTGGCAACTTGAAGGTGACCGGCTCAACGTCCGGCACGATCACGTTTGCGGTTCCTGCTGTGGCTGGCACCAATACGGTGACATTCCCGGCAGAGACGATGACGGTCGGATTCCGTAACGTCCCGCAGTCTGGTTCAGCCAAGACGGCTAACTACGACTTGGTAGTGGGCGATGTCGGTAAGTTCATCGAGGTCGGCGCTTCTGGCGCTATCACGATTCCGAATGCGACGTTCGCCGCTGGCGATGTGGTGTCGATCTTCAACAACACCTCGGGCAACGTGACGATTACCTGCACCATTACGACGGCGTATATCGCGGGTACGGATGCGGATAAGGCGACGGTGACTTTGGCAACGCGAGGTGTGGCGACGATACTGTTCCTCTCTGGTACGGTCTGCGTTATCAACGGAAACGTGAGTTAAGCCATGAGCGGATCGCAACTTCTGCTGTTAGGTGGTACGCCGCAGGTCGTCTCTGACCCGAACTTTGAGTACACCACGCTGTTGCTGCCCGGTAACGGGACAAACGGCGCACAGAACAACACGTTCCTTGATTCGTCCACCAACAACTTCACGATCACCCGCAACGGCAACACGACGCAGGGTACGTTCTCGCCGTTCTCGCAGACGGGGTGGGGGAACTATTTTGATGGGACGGGCGACTACTTAACTACCAACGCCACCCAAGCCATCCCAGCAACGGGCGACTTTACGGTAGACGGCTGGATTTGGTGCAACAGTTACGCAAACGGCCCGTCCATTATTTCGCAGGGAACTGCTGGCACTAGCGGCAGAACGGTCATTTACATCACAACCGCTGGCAAGTTGGCGCTGCAAATCACCAGCACCATCAACGAGTTCGGCTCTGCGATTCCGACAAATCAATGGGTGTACTTTGCGATTACGCGAACAGGTTCAACGGTTACTGCGTATATCAATAACTTATCCATTGGCACGGCAACGAATTCTGGGTCAATCCAAAACACGACGCTAACGATTGGCGGCGAGTGGAACGGCGACCCGTACCGTTGGATTGGCTACCTGTCAAACATCCGCGTTTCAAACGTTGTTCGCACGATCACGGCTGCGCCAACTGCGCCGTTTACATCCGATGCCAACACGGTTGTCTTAACCTGCCAAGCCAATAGGTTCATTGACGCTTCCTCTAATGCTTACACGATCACCCGCAACGGTGACGTATCGGTACAGGCTTTCTCCCCGTTCAACCCTACGGCTGCTTGGTCTGCCTCGACGAATGGCGGCAGCGGGTATTTCGATGGAAGTGGGGATTATTTGCAGTTGGCAGACAGCACCGCATGGGATTTGGCCGGTGACTTTACTATTGAAATGTCGCTTTATAAAACATCCACAACGTCTCAAACCTTTTTCATGCTTGGAGCGGGTGGAAGCACAAGCATTTTGATGTATCAAAACGCTAGCAACGTCATCATTTTCTTAACAAGCAGCGCGGTTATTACAGCCTCAACTGCCGCCCAGTTAAACGCATGGAACCATGTTGCTCTGGTTAGAAGTGGCTCAACGATTACGCTTTACCTAAACGGAACAAATGTCGGTCAGGCTACAAACGCAACTTCGTTTACTGGTGATGCGGCAAACGGTGTTCGGATTGGCGCGGAGTACCCAACCGGGTTTGAGTTTACGGGCTATATCTCTAACGCTCGTATTGTCAAAGGCACGGCTGTCTATACCTCCGCATTTACGCCCCCAACGGCACCCCTCACCGCGATCACCAACACCTCGCTCCTGCTCAACTTCACCAACGCAGGCATCTACGACGCTACGTCCAAGAACGATCTGGAGACGGTCGGCAACGCGCAGATCAGCACGACGCAGAGCAAGTTCGGCGGCTCGTCGATGTATTTCGATGGGACGGGGGATTGGCTGTCTAGCCCAGATGGGCAGAATTACAACCTTGGGTCTGGTGATTTCACGATTGAATGCTGGGTGTACCTTAACAACTTGACGAATCCTTATGCGGTGTTTGGTAAGCGTGTAAATACGGGAACGGAAACAAAGTGGGTTAACTCGTATATCAACACAACAGGAACCGTACAAACGCAAGTTTCAACAAGTGGCGCGGCGTGGCTATTTAATACGGCTACAACTAGCACAATTACTTCCGGCTCTTGGAACCATATTGCGTGGGTGCGGTATGGGGCTGATTTTTCGGTATACGTCAATGGTATAAAAAATACGATGACTACAACTTTGTCGGGCAGCGTTTACACGGATGCGTCAGCATTGATTGTCGGGGCAATGGGAACAACTGGGTCGTTTATTTATTCAATGAATGGCTACATTGACGACTTCCGCATTACCAAAGGCATCGCCCGCTACACCGCTGCCTTCACCCCGCCGACCACCGCGTTCCCGCTTCTGTGAGATAACCCATGACGCTTTATAGTTTCAAAGGCCACTACCCCGTCGAGCAGATCGACAACAACAAGGGTTGGTACGAGGTTCCCGCCAAGCCGGAAGCGCCGGAAGGCAAAGAAGTCCGGTGGGAAAACGCCGAATGGGTGGTGCGTGACCCAAAGCCCGAGGATCGTCCGGGCTTTCAATGGAACTGGAACCACGGCGAGATGGCTTGGGTAGAATGTGAGTACGCTGCGACGCTGCCAGAAAGCGATGTGCCGGAAATGGTTTTCGAGCCTACACCCGAGACCGCTTCTGCTGTAGCGAACAATGAGTTCGACATCACCGTCGATGGAGTACCTGTCTAATGGCTACTTGGAAAGTCACCCGAATAGAAACGTCTAGCGTCGGCGGCTTGAGCGATGTGATCGTTCGCTGCACGTTTGATGTGCTGGTGTCTGACGGCGCTAAACACGGCTATACGTTCGGCGAGGTAGACTTACTGCCGCCCGATGCTGCCGCCTTTGTGGCGTTTGACTTGGTGACTCACGAGCAGGCTGTGGAGTGGGTAAAGCAAGCACTCGGTGCTGCTGCTGGCGAATACGAGGCCAAGGTGCAGGCGCAGGTGGCTAACCAGCCAGAGCCTGTCTCGTTTGTGCGGTTGCCTTGGAGTAAGTAAAGATGGCTGATTCACGCGCTGCTGAAGTCCTCGAGGGCTACGATCGTCTGAAAGGCGCGCGTGGTACATGGGAGAATCATTGGCAGGAAGTAGCCGAGCGCGTCTGGCCGACGATGGCCGAGATGACTGGCTGGCGTACACCGGGCGAGAAGCGATCGGAGAAGATCTTCGACTCGACTGCACAGCGCGCTCTGCCGCGGTTCTCTGCTGCGATGGATTCGATGCTGACTCCTGCGACCCAACTGTGGCACGGGCTGTACACGGGCATTCCAGAACTAGATGACGACATTGCTGTTCGCCGCTGGTGCGACAGTTTGCGTGACATTATGTTCCGGCAACGGTACTCGCCGAGCGCAAACTTTGCTTCGCAGGCATTCGAGTGCTACATGAGCCTTGGTGCATTTGGTACGTCTGCAATGTTTATTGACGAAGTGCCGGGTGTCACGCTGCGATACCGCGCGATCCCGCTTTCGGAGCTTGTCATCGACCTCGACCACGTTGGCCGCGTCGATACGGTTTATCGCTCGTTCCAACTCTCTGCGCGCCAAGCGATCCAGATTCCGGGCTGGGCTGGCAAGCTGCCCCGCGGCATTGTTGAGCAGGCCAAGAGCGCGCCGAACACGATGTTCGAGTTTGTGCATTGTGTGCGCCCGAACACCGACTACAAGGAAGGCATGGCTGGCGCTGACGGTATGCGATATTTGTCGCGCTACGTCTCTCGAGAAGGGCAAGTGCTGCTCGAGGACAGCGGCTATCGAGTGATGCCGTATGCGGTTGGTCGGTACGTTACCGGCCCGCGTGAGATTTATGGGCGCTCTCCTGCGATGGAGGCTCTGGCCGACATCAAGTCTCTGCAAGAGATGGAAAAAACCATGCTCCGTATGGCGCACCGCATGGTCGATCCTCCGCTCATCCTGACGGAGGAGGGGGCTTTGAATGCCTTCTCTGTGCGCCCCAATGCGTTGAACTACGGCTACCTGCGTGACGACGGTACGCCGCTAGTGCAGCCTCTGATGACGGGCGGCAATCTGCCGATCGGCATTGAGATGGCTGATCAGAAGCGTCGCGCCGTGAACGATTCGTTCTTGGTGACGTTGTTCCAGATCCTTGTCGAAGAGCCGCGCACGATGACTGCAACTGAAGTGTTGCAGCGCGCGCAAGAGAAGGGCGCTCTGCTCGGGCCGACGATGGGTCGCCAGCAGTCGGAATTCTTGGGGCCGATCATCGACCGCGAACTCGATCTGCTCTCGGCGAGCTTCAACCTGCCGGAGCCGCCGCCCGTGCTGCTCGACTACCTATCATCCGGTGGCGAGATTCTGCCGAGGTATCAGGGGCCGCTCGCTCGGTTGATGAAGACCGAAGAGGCTGCGGGCATCCTGCGCACGATCGAGGCCATGCTGCCGGTCGCGCAGGTCTCTGGCGATATGTCTGTGCTGCGCCGCATTAATGCCGACGAGGCGATCAAGCTCATTGCCGAGGCCAACGGTGTCCCGGCCAAGGCACTGCGCACCGATGAGGAGCTCGAGGCTATGGATGCCGAGGATGCGCAACAGCAGCAGACAGAGCAGTTGCTGGCTGCCGCTCCGATTGCAGGCCAAGCCGCCGAACGATTTGCCAAGGCCGAACAGATCGCGGCATCGGCTCCGCGTAGAGCTGTCCCGGGAGTTTGACGATGGATGCGCAGATGATGTTCAACATTCTGGTCGGCGCGTCTGGCTTCATGATCGGCTGGATTCTAAATAGCCTGACCCGCTCAATCGAGAAGCTCGACCGGGATGTGCGCAATCTGCCGCATATGTACGTCACCAAGGCTGACTACCGGGACGATGTGCAGCACATTCGCCGAACCCTCGACGACATTTTCAATCTGATAAACCAGCTCTCGACCACTAAAGCGGACAAGTAGCATGGAACTGTTCGAGATCTTTACTCGAGCGTGGCCGGTCATCCTTGCGATGATCACGCTGATCATTGTGCTGTCAAAGCTAGATCTGCGTGTCGCTGTCCTTGAGGACAAGATGAAAACGCTATTCGACCTGCTGAACAAGAAGGCCGATAAATGAATATGCAAAAGATCATCGATATGTTGTTCCCGGTTCTGCTAGCCGCGGTCGGTTGGCTCCTGACCGAGATTGCCTCGTTTAACAATCGGCTGATCGCCATTGAGAGCAAGATCCCGATTCTGATCACCGAAGACGGTGTGCCGACTGACAGCCCATTGAGTGCGGCCAAGCGGCAGCAACTGAAAGACGAGATCATGGACGACATCCATGATTTGCAAGTGAGAACAAAACTGCTTGAGGAACGCGCCAAATGATGACATTAGTTTCTACGTTTCTGTCGTTCCTCGCTGGCGGCCTCCCGAAGATCCTTGAGTTTTTCCAAGACAAGCAGGACAAAAAGCATGAGCTTTCCATCCTAGCTCTCCAGAAGGAGAAAGAGCTTGAGATGGCGGCTCGTGGATTCCAGTCGCAGGAGCGTATCGAAGAGATCAAAACCGAGCAGGTAGCCATGCAGACACAGGCGCAGGAGCGATCGGCCCTGTACGCCCATGACATGGAGATCGGCAAGGGGGCGAGCCAATGGATCGTCAACCTGCGGGCCTCGGTCAGACCTGTAGTGACTTATATCTTTGTGCTGGAACTTGTTGTTTTGAATGCAACTGGTGTATGGTACGCATATAGCACGGGCATCCCGTTTGCCTTGGCTATGGAAAATGTGTTCAGCGAAGATGAAATGTTGATTCTTTCGAGCATCATTGCATTTTGGTTTGGGACGCAAGCATTTAAGAAATGAACATAAGCGAGCAGGCGCTCGCCGCGATCAAGCATCACGAAGGAGTTCGCCTGCGACCGTATCTTTGCCCCGCCAAGTTGTGGACGGTGGGAGTCGGCCATGTTCTGTACCCGGAGCAGGCACGGTTGCCGGTGGTCAGAACGGCAGACAATGGCAACTTTCCTCTGCGCCGGGACTATCCGCTAAAACCCGAGGACGACCGTGTTTGGTCTATGGCTGAAGTGGACGATCTACTTGCTAAAGACCTTGCGCGATTTGAGCGTGGCGTGGCCCGATATTGCGCTTTTGCTGCTGATCGTCAAGGCCAGTTCGACAGCCTTGTTTCCTTCTCTTTCAACGTGGGCCTCGGAAATCTGCAGCGCTCTTCGTTGCGCATGAAACACAACCGCGGTGACTTTTGGGGAGCCGCGCAGGAGTTCATGAAATGGACAAAAGGCGGCGGGAAGGTTCTGCCCGGGCTGGTGGCTCGAAGGCAAGACGAGATGCGAATGTACCTGTCGTCCAGATGTACGACGGAATCTGGTACCGCGTAAAGGGATACACCTACACCGAGTGCTGCGATTGCGCGCTCACCCATAAAGAACAATACAGGCTCATTGACGGGCATTTGGAATGGACTGCTGTTAGGGACGATGCCCGGACAGCAGAGCGCCGAAAGGAACTCGGCATCAAAGTAACTCGCAAAAGGTGATGCTGTGGTAGCCGCAAAGGCAACGGACGATCAGATACTCGAGACGTTACGCAAGCACAATGGGGTACGGGCGGTAGCAGCCGCGGAGCTGGGGCTCAACGAGCGCACGTTTCTGCACCGCCTCAAGCGCATGAAGGCGCAGGGCGCGTCGATTCCAGTATCGACATACCAGCCCGGACGTCAGACGCCAGTCGAGAAAGAGTTTGAATTCACGCCGCTGCCGGATGACGACGTATCCATCGACGAGCTGATCGAGCAGCGCAAGCGCAAGTTTGCACACAAGCGCGAACACGAAGAGGCGTCAAAGCTCATCCCGATTCGCATCAAGATCGGCGGCCCGATCGGCCTGTTGCATTTTGGCGACCCGCACGTTGACGACGACGGCACCGACATCGAGGCGCTCGAGCGGCACACAGACCTTTGCAATCGCACCGAGGGGCTGTTCGCTTGCAATGTGGGCGATACGACCAATAACTGGGTAGGCCGTCTAGCAAGGCTTTACGGCGAGCAGGCAACGTCTGCCGCACAGGCTTGGCGTCTGGCCGAATGGTTCATCGATCGCTGCCGGTGGCTGTATATGATCGGCGGCAATCACGATATGTGGTCTGGATCTGGAGACCCCATCAAGTGGATCGCAAAACAGCAAAGCACGTTGTACAAGTCATCCGAGGCCCGCATAGCGCTGAAGTTTCCGAACGGGCGCGAGGTGCGTGTGAACGCCCGCCACGACCACGCAGGATCGTCAATCTGGAATCCGGCTCACGGCCCGATGAAGGCCGCAATGCTCGGAACACGCGATCACATCTACGTCGCAGGCCATAAGCACGAAAGCGCCTATTCGGTTCTGAAAGACCCGATCTCGGGCATCACGATGCACTTGATGAAGGTGGCCTCGTACAAGGTGTACGACCGCTACGCTAAAGAGCGAGGGTTCCGCGATAACGCGCTCTCGCCCTGCGGGCTGACGACGATCAACCCTCTGCTGCCGGACAACCATCCCGATATGGTCAAGGTCTGGTGGGAGCCAGAGGAAGGCGCTGAATATCTGACTTGGTTGAGGAAACGCTGATGCCGAGCATGATCTCTGTGATGCGCTCGAGAATCGCTCGAGTGATGTTCCGCTCCCGTGCCTACAAGCGGGCGCTGATCGATGGAAAGACGAACAAGTTATCGGAAGACGGCCAGATCATTCTGGCGCATCTGAAGCGGTTCAGCCGCTACGGCAAGCCCCCGGTCGCTGCGGATAAGACGGGCGCGACGGATATGTTTGAGGTCGGTCGCATGGTTGGCCGACAAGAAACGGTGCAGCTCATTGTCGAGGCGCTGCAACTGGACGAAAAGACCTTGACCAATCTGCAAGAGGAATTCATCGATGAGTGACGATCAAGGGTCTGCACCAGCAGGCAACCCGACTGCTCCGGCAGCGGCTCCCGCGTGGTACGCGCCGGAAGGGATCGACCAAGGCACGGCTAGTCAACTAGGTGAACTAGTCAAGGCCAAGGGATGGAAGGGGCCAGCCGATGCGCTGCTCTCTTACCAGAATCTCGAGAAGGTATTCGGCGCTGACAAGGCTGGACGCACCATTCTCGCCCCCAAGTCTGATGACGATGCCGAGGGCTGGAGTGCCGTCTATAACCGCCTAGGACGTCCGGAGAGCGCCGACAAGTACGAGTTGCCAGTACCGGAAGGAGATGATGGCTCGTTCGCGCAGGCGGTCTCTCCCGTCCTGCATGAGCTTGGGCTGACAAGCAAGCAAGCCAAGGGGCTCGCCGAGTGGTGGAACGAAACGTCCGGCAAGCGGATAGAGATGGAGCGCGAGTCGTTCCTTGCCAAGTCCGAGGAGGAGTTCACCGCCTTGCGCCGGGAATGGGGTGCCGCGGCTGATCAGAACGTCGAGCTCGCCAAGCGGGCTGTGGCGAAGTTTGGTGCAGATGCCGGTATCGACGCCGACTCTCTAGAGCGGCTCGAGGAGGCGATCGGCACCGGGCCGATGCTGAAGCTGTTCCATTCCATCGGCGCGTCGTTTGCGGAGGGCACGTTCGTAGCCGCCGAGGGGACGACTGGCGGTGCGCTCACCCCGCAGGCAGCCAAGAACAAGATCGCTGGAATGTTCGCTGATCAGGAGTTCATGGGTCGTTACATGAACCGAGACGAGAAGGTACGTCAGGGTGCAATCGAGGAGATGATGCGATTGCAGCGTATGGCGAACCCAGAGCTGTTTACAGACTAGTTGCTAGTGTGGTACGCGCGGGAGTATGATTCGCGCGTATCTCCTAGAGAGCCGACAGGCATTGAGACCCGGGAGAAATCTCGGGTCTCTTTTTTAGGATCGGGCAAGTCGCAAGACCCCGCTGACAGTCGGAAAGACGAACGAATGGCGGGAGCGTAACCCGCAAGGATTTGGCCCCGGCAACGGACAAGCTATCCGAGAAACACTACATATTTAGTTTTTTTGGAGGGCTATCATGGCCGATAATATTGCATCAGTTTATGCCGTACAGTACGGCACTAAC
>Ga0315902_10006827_pt1 | contig 15730 bp, 17 predicted proteins | sample LakEriMetagenome_9_FD_203523 | JGI IMG/M metagenome (GOLD analysis project Ga0315902, IMG submission 203523) | Freshwater fungal communities from buoy surface, Lake Erie, Ohio, United States - Buoy 12 MA117 | ecosystem: Environmental > Aquatic > Freshwater > Lake > Lake biofilm | place: USA...
TCCAGCGTCATCCAGTCGGGCCGAATGTACCCTTCTTCAAAAACGTGAATGTGGACGCCGCGGAGCTGCGCAATCCTGAGCGCAATCTGGTGCATTGGCCGGCAATCGCCAAACAGCACCAGATCGGTGATCATCCGGGCCCGCAGGAAACGGTCAAGAAACATTGGCCAGCCGTTGCGACTGCCGCGATAATTAGTGGCGGGGCCGCGCCAGTCGTAATGATCGCCACCAGACAGGTTTATGCGGTGCACGCCGCAGCCTTCCAGTGCCAAGGCTTCAGCCAGGTCGCTGAAGAACGCTCCGGGCGGTCCTTGGAGGAATAGAAATTCCCGCCTCGTAGCCGTACGAGGGCTCATTTCCTCGCCCCCGGTAGGCGCTGCCAGGCCAGTTTGATCCGTCCTTGCCATTCACGCAGCAGACTCCAACACGCTTGGGCGGACGATGATTTCAGGGCTATGTCATTGGCACCCCGGGTTAACATCGATTAGTCCTCAACTTGCCCCGCCTCCTTTGCCCGCACTTTATTGGCTGCCACCGACCTGCGAATTGACCTCGCCCATACCGGGATACTCTAGACTAAACGAGGGCGGCTTTCGGTTTCTTCATCCGCCTAACCCAAGAATAGGGCATTTCATCCTTTAACCGCAGTTGCTCTAATAGACTTGATTGGCCAGCGTCAAAGTAAGGACATTATCGTCGATATCTGCAGAAGTTGGTGGAAGTGCGATTTGCGCCTAGGTTGACGGATCGCGTTCAGGCGTCATCCAGACCGGTCAAGGTGGTGCCACAAGAGTATAAGAACATCACCTTTTCCTGCGATTCCGACGCCAGAATCTCAAAACCTGCACCCATGTCAGCTGGCAGCTTCCCTCACCGATGAATTAACTTCGCCATATTCGCAAAAATCCACTTCGCGTCCCCATGTTTCTAAACCGGTACAGAGTAGACAATAGCAACCAACACGCGATAATGAGTGGCCCTGAATTGCTTCGGGGAGCAGTCTTTTGCAACACCTATCTGCCGACCTGCGCGGTGAGCCTAAAAGCGGCGCTCTGCCGTCGCTTAAAACCTCTGCTCATCTCGAGGTCGGTTGCAGTGTCATCCGATTAGAGGCTGACGCGCTCCATCAGTTGGCTAATCATCTTGGCGAGGCGTTCTCTGACGCAGTTGAAATGATCCTCGAATGTTCTCAGCGCGTGATCGTGTCAGGCATGGGCAAGTCTGGCCACGTTGCACGTAAGATCGCCGCGACCCTGGCGGCAACTGGAACGCCAGCGCTCTTCGTCCATGCAGCAGAGGCGGCGCACGGCGATATTGGGATGATCAGTAAGGGTGACGTATTGATCGTGTTCTCAAACAGTGGGGCAACGGTCGAGGTGCAGCCCTTGTGCATCTACGCCAAGGAAATTGGCTGTCCGGTGATCGGCGTCTCACGCAATCCCAATTCCCTGCTAATGCGCACAGCCGACCTAGGCCTGTTGCTTCCTGATGTTGAAGAGGCGTGCACGTTCAGCCTCGCCCCGACCACTTCATCCACCATGATGCTTGCTCTTGGCGACGCGCTGGCGGTGGCAACGATGCGCGCAAGGGGGCTGTCCGGCATCGATATCCGCGCGCTTCACCCTGGCGGTGAGATTGGTCTCAATCTGCGCAGCGTCGAGGATGTCATGCATTCGGGTGATCGCTTGCCCCTCGTTGGGCTCAGTACGCCGATGCCCGATGTACTGGTTACCATGACGGAAAAGCGGTTGGGGATCGCCGGCGTGGTTGATGAGCAAGGCCAACTGGTCGGAATTATCACCGACGGTGATTTGCGGCGGCATGCACGCAATATTGTTTTCGGTTCGGCTGCTGACGTCATGACTGAGGCGCCGCGCACCATTCCACGCACCGCTCGGGTTCAGGAGGCGCTTGAACTGATGAACACTCACCGGATTACCGTGTTGTTCGTCGTCGATGAGAGGAGGCCGGGTATTCCCCTAGGCGCCGTGCAGATCTACGATATTGCCGCACCGCCCACGACCTCTTCCGCTGCCTGAGAGGTCATGTCCCGAGTCCAGATCATCATTCCGGCGAGGCTCGCCTCGACGCGGTTTCCTGCCAAGCCTTTAGCCCTGCTTAAAGGCGCGGACGGTATCGCGCGTCCTGCATTGTACTACACTTGGCAGTCCGGCTTAGCTGCTGCTCGCGCGCTCGGCGGCCATGTAGGATGCGTCATCGCTACCGACGACACGCAAATCGCTGAGCTAGCCCAAGCCGCCGGCATGACTGTGGTTATGACCCCGCTTGACTGCGCCAACGGGACCGAGCGGTGTGCTGCTGCACTCGCTGAGCTGGACACAGTGCCAGATGTAGTGGTTAACCTCCAGGGCGATGCTCCTCTCACTCCGCCCGCGATGGTCGTGGCGGTAGTCGCACTGCTGGAGGCGGACCCCGAACTTGCAATGACGACGGCTGCAGTTCCCGCCAGCCCGGCAGTCCTTGCTCACCTCCTGTCCGATGCGGCTGCGGGACGGGTTGGCGGAACGACCGCGGTCTGCAGCACCAGGGGCCGTGCACTCTATTTTTCCAAGTCGATCATTCCGCATGTGACCCCTGGTACCCTGCCAGAGCAAGATGTGTTGCTACACCTTGGGCTGTATGCCTATCGTCCTGATTCCCTTGCGGCTTATGCCGCTCACGGCTCGGTGCCGCTCGAGCTGCAAGAGGGGCTCGAGCAATTGCGGTTCCTTGATGCGGGGCTACCGGTTGGGATTGCAGTATGCTCTCCTCCGGAGTGGGAGATGATTGAGCTCAATAACCCGAACGACATACCGTTGATCGAAGCCGAACTTACGCGGCGCGCAATCACGGAGACTGCCTAATGCTGCCGAACTTTCGACGCCAACCAGGCGAGGCCCCGTTCCTGATTGCTGGACCTTGCGTAATTGAAAGCGAAGCGTTGTGCCTCTCGATCGCCGAGCGATTGAGGGTCATTGGCGAACGTCTCGGCATGCCCGTCATTTTCAAGGCCAGCTTCGACAAAGCCAATCGAACCTCATCTACGGGGTTTCGCGGACACGGTATCGAGCAAGGCCTGCGCGTGCTCGAAAAAGTTCGGCGTGAAGTCGGCCTCCCGGTACTGACCGACGTTCACCTGCCAGACCAGGTCGAGCCGGTCGCCGCCGTGGTGGATATGCTCCAAACCCCCGCATTTCTTGCGCGGCAAACCGACTTGATCTCCGCGGCTGCTGCAAGTGGCCGGCCGGTCAACATCAAAAAGGCTCAGTTCATGGCGCCTGCCGATATGGCGGCCGTGCTGGGCAAGGCCCGGGCTGCGGCGGAGGGCGTAGGCATCGCCGCACCGCAGATAATGCTGTGCGAGCGGGGCTCGAGTTTCGGTTACAACAACCTCGTCGTCGACATGCGCAGCCTAGTCATTATGCGTGAATTGGGTGCGCCAGTAGTGTTTGACGCAACGCATAGTGTTCAGTTGCCAGGCGGCGGTGGGGATCGTTCGCTGGGGCAGCGTCAATACGTGGGGCCACTAGCCCGTGCTGCGGCGGCGGTCGGTGTCGACGGGTTCTTTATGGAAACGCACCCCGATCCGGACAGTGCGCTTTCGGATGGACCCAACATGGTGCCGCTAGCCGAGCTCGAAGGAATGCTGAGCAAGATCTTGGCCATCGCCGTGCTGAACTAAGATGCAGCAGTTGCCGCTCCTTGCCATACCCCCGTTCCCCGGTGCGCGCCTGCGGCAATTCGCCGTACCTGGCGGTACAGGCGAGTGCGAGATTCGGGCTATTCTGGACTTGCTCGCGAGCCACCGTGTCGGCGGCTGCTATTGGGGCGCGCCGATCTCTGGTCCGGATTGTCCCTTTGTGCTCGACGGTACTTCATCACCTCTTGCTGGTGCCATCATCTGGGATCCCGCCGGCGATCCATGGCCTGCACTCGCCACTGCAACACGCGCGCGCCTTCAAGAAAACGATGCGCGCGCCTTGCTAGCCGTTGCGGCCGGCGTACCGGTGACCCTCGTTACCGGCGGTGGGCGCGAGCGTGAGGCTGGTGCGGCCGATGTGGAACAACTCGTTGCTGCGTCCCTAACCGACTGGCAGTGGATTAATCCTTTTGACGAACGACCAATGAACGTTGCGGATGCGATTGAACTGTGTGGTCATTGGCGACGTTTGATCGACGCCAACCGGTCAATCTATTCAGTGATGGGCATTGCCCATTGGAAAAAGCCGACTGTGACCCCCCTGCTTTGGGCTGGATCGCAAGTGCCTTATGGCCGAAACCTTAAGGGTATGCCCGCCGGCGCTGCGATAGCAATTTGGCGAGCGCGACTGAGGCCGGCGCAAGTGCGCGCCATCGCTTTGCACGACCCGGCGATTATCGAGATTGAGGACGGCTTCATTCGCTCCGCTGGGCTTGGCGCTGACTGTGTGCCGCCGCTTTCAGTTATCGTCGATGCCGCTGGTCCGCATTTCGCCCCCGGGGCTCCGAGCGAACTCGAACGCATATTGCAGGAAGGAGAGTTCTCACCTCACCTTCTTGCGCGGGCGCGCGCATTGCGTGAAGCAATCATTGCCGGGGGAGTATCTAAATACGAGCGAGGTCGAGTGGCAGCCTTGCCGCGCTATGGCGGCACGCGACGTCACGTCCTTGTCCCTGGCCAAGTCGAGGACGATCGTGCAGTAACAAGTGGCGGTGCCCTCGCATCCAATCTCGAACTTCTCCGCAGAACAAGAGAAGAAGTGGGGGACGACGCATACGTCATTTATAAACCCCACCCCGACGTGCTAGCGGGCCATCGCCGAGGACTAGTCTCCAAGCGAGAACTTGAGGAACTGGCCGACAAGGTTGAAACGGACAAACCTATTGCGGCCCTGATTGCAATGGTCGACGAGCTTCACGTGAATAGCTCGCTCGCCGGGTTCGAGGCGCTTATGCGCGGCAAGCCGGTGACCGTGCACGGTGCGCCCTTCTACGCTGGCTGGGGGCTAACAATCGACCGCGGCCCCGTCCCTATGCGCCGCACAGCACGGCGTACACTCGACGAGCTTGTCGCGGCAACTTTGCTGCTTTACCCACGGTACCTAGATCCGATTTCAGGCCTTCCATGCCCGCCAGAAGTGGTTGTTGACCGATTGTCTGTTGGATCTTCTGCGCTGCCTCGAACCGCCCGCCTGGTGGTGGCTTCCCGACGATTTTGGGGCAAGATCAAACAAGCGGTGAGGGCGGCGTGATGAATATGGTAAATAAACCCAACATCATGGATAATTTTGCTGAATATAATATTGTATAAATAATAGATAAACTTTGCCAAGGTACTAATCGAACCGATGTTTTTGTCGTTTCCCCGTCGCCTAACGCCAATATCGTAAACTTGCTCGAAATTTCTTGCCGTCGCCTTTGAAAAAGGCGCGTTGGCGGTCACGGCAATGAACCCAGGTCATGCAGACGGCCTGCAAATTCTCAAAGAAGCTATTCCGCGGTATCGTGCATTTCTAACATCTGCAGGGTTGCCGCCTGTGTTCGTGGGTGTGTTTAGAGACAGCCGTATGCATGGCAAGGCATGTGTTGTCTCAATCCACGAGCCGCGGCTCCAGCAACCTTTTGTAAATTTTCCCCACAGGCCGTTGGCAATTTTGTCTTGTTATAACGAGGCGGACGTAATTGAAGAGGTCATAGAGCACTCGATTGCTGAGGGCTGTTGTGTCCACATCCTTGACAACTAGTCAACAGATCAGACTTGGGCCGTGCTTCAGGCTGCAATGGAGCGCTTTGGAGATCAAATCACAGTCGAGCGTTTTCCTGCCTCTGAGCCCGCGTCAGGCAGCTGCAAGGACATTCTCAAGCGAAAGGAGGAGGTGGCTGCCCTGTATCAAGGGCGCTGGATAATTCATACCGATGCAGACGAAATTCGGTCCAGTCCGCTTCTGTCGCTCAACCTGGCTGATGCTCTTGCTTCGGTCGAAGCGGCGGGATGGAACCGTGTTGATTTTACAGTTTTAAACCACCGACCGGTCAATGATCACTCGGCCGGTTCCGAAGGGCTTGTTAATAGGCTGCCCTTTTTCGAGTTCGGAAACAAGCCAGGTCATTTTGTACAAAAAAAGCTTGGATACAGGGGGGGGCAGAGGGTTGAGGTCGCCCAATCGGGCGGACGTATAGTAGAGTTCCCTGAGGCGCGTGATTGTCCATATCGGTTTGTGCTTCATCACTACCCGCTCCGGTCGCCAGAGCACGCCCACCGTAAAATCAACCGCGAACGCATCGGTCGGTGGTTAAGAGAGGAGGCTGAGCGTGGGTGGCACAGTCATTATAATGATTTCATAGGTTTGGATTTTATAGTTTGGTCACCTGACCAGCTTTACGATTCACGCCCATATTTACTGGAGCAGCACGGCTGAAGATCATGCTTGGGCTGCATCCATAAAGTTGAATTGGAGGGTGAGCTTGCCACGTCCTTTCGGCAAGCTTGTTCGGTCATGACCGCTCCGACAACAACGGTATGCGCCTACACCCGAAAACACACAACAATTGCTGGCGCTTTTGATTTTGCTCTGGCGTTGATCCTAGCAGGGCGGCATAGGGGTCTCATGCAATTCCTTCGTAAGTCTGTCGAGTTGTCTCGGCGCAATCCTTGGTTCATGGCGGGAGTTGTCCTGCCCGTTCTTCTGAGCGCAATCTACTACTTTTTGATAGCAAGCAATGAGTTCGTGTCAGAATCCCGTTTTGCCATCAAGGCCCCAAATCAACGCGGAGCACAGATTTCATCATTTGCCAATTTGATCCAGACAACAGGACTTTCTGGAGGCCAGGAGCAATCGAATCAGGTGATCGACTACGTACGATCTCGCTCGGCTCTTGCAATGCTGGTTAATGATCTGGGAATCCGGAAGCTTTACGGTGTCTCTGATGTCGACGCGTTGTCACGCTTTCCCCGCCCTTGGGAAAGTGACAGCTTTGAAGACCTTTTCAAATTTTATCGCACCAAAGTCGCTATAGCGCGCGACAACGACACCGGACTTGTAGTCTTGCGTACAAGAGCTTTCAGCCCAAAGGCGGCCGCTGCGATCAACGAGAGTCTTCTAAAACAGAGCGAGGCGCTGGTTAACGAGCTTAACGAGAACGCCAGGACGAAGGCGATTGAGGAGGCCACTAGCCGTGTGGTCCAAGCCGAGCAGCGAGTTGCGTCTGCCCGACAGGCAATTGCTGCGTATCGTAATCAGGCTGCGGTGGTTGATCCGCTTAAGGAGGCTGCCGGCGTGGCCGAGGTCGCTAACCGTCTAATTAGTGAACGTGCTGCGCTTGAAGCCCAGTTGTCAACCCTGCGGAGCGTAACACCGGATCATCCTTCGATCCCGGCCCTGCGCGAACAAATCGCCTCTCTGACGAATGGGATCGAAAGGCAGACGGCACGGCTGGTAGGTGGACGCAACACCATCAGTGGTAAATTGCCGTCCTATGACGCCCTCGTCCTCGAACAGGAGCTCTCGTCTGAACTACTGGTGCTTGCGCAGACCACGCTAGAAGGTGCGCGGACGGAGGCCTCAAAGCAGCAGTTCTACCTTGAGAGGGTCGTCAACCCGAATGTGCCTGACCAGCCGGAGTATCCTAAGGCTTTGCGAATCGTGCTAACAATTTTAGGATTTATGCTTTGCCTGTATTTTGTCATCTGGATGTTCGTAGTTGGCATCCTTGAGCATGCCCCAGAGGATTAAGCGATGCCGTCGTTTGCCAAGGGGTGGGACATCCAAATTCGGGTCATAAAGGCCCTAATGTTGCGTGAACTTACTACTCGCTTCGGTCGTGAGAACATCGGTTTTTTGTGGATGATGGCGGAACCCTTGTTGTTCGCGTTGCTGGTCGGTTTATTATGGCGGGCGATGAAGGGCCCGTTCGAATACGGTCTTGATATTATCGCTTTCGTAATCAGCGGCTACATACCGCTAGTCCTTTTCCGTAATTCCGTATCCCGCGCAGTGCAAAGCTTCACGGCCAATTCTGGCCTGATGTACCATAGGCAAATTAAAATTTTGGATGTAATTATCGTGCGCTTCGGCATCGAGTTGCTGGGGACTATGATGGCCTATATGTTTATTGGTGTAGTGCTGTACTCTTTTAATTTATTCCCGGCGCCCTATGATATTGGTTTTTTTGTTATGGGCTGGTTTTATTACGCGCTGTTTACCTTGTCGATCACGCTAGTCATTGCCCCGCTGAGCGAGATGAGCGAGATCTTGGAAAAATTGATGCCAGTTACCACCTACCTCATGGTGCCATTTTCTGGGGCGTTCTTCCTGGCCAGTGCCCTCACCCCTGAGGGGCTTGCGGTGGTCCTCTATTCACCACCGGTCCATGGAATGGAAATGATGCGTTATGGAATATTCGGCCCTTCAATAGAGCCGCATTATGATTATCTATATCCGCTCGCATTCTCGCTTCCCTGTATGGCGTTGGGCCTGCTGCTATGCCGGTTGGTTCGTGGACGGTTAGTAATCGAATGATTGCTTGTGAGAACATCTGGAAGAGCTATCGCAGTGGACATGGCCGCAAAACAGTGCTGCGTGGGGTAAACTTGACCATCTCAAGGGGAGAGAAGGTCGCCATTTTGGGCCGCAATGGAGCGGGCAAGACGACGCTAATTAAACAGTTGGGTGGGGTTGAGCTTCCGGATCGCGGCCGGATCACGAGGAGCATGTCGAACAGCTGGCCAATAGGTTTTAATGGGGGCTTCCAGGGTAGCCTCACGGGCTATGACAACGCCCGTTTCATCGCCCGCATCTATGGCCGTTCCTATGGCAATTTGCGGGAATTCGTTGCTGACTTTTCCGAACTCGGTAATGCTCTGTCGCGGCCCGTGAAGACATATTCATCCGGAATGCGCGCGAGGCTCGCCTTTGCTTTATCGCTTGCGATCGAATTCGACTGTTACCTGATCGACGAGGTAATTCTTGTGGGGGACCAGAGCTTCCAGCGCAAGTGCCGCGAGGAACTATTCAACAAGCGCGCCGATAGAGCGATGGTCATTGTAAGTCACGATATGAACACCATCATGGAACTATGTGAGCGGGCCGTGCTGCTTAAAGATGGGACGGCGACACACTACAACTCGGTGGCGGAAGCGGCTGCGGCCTATGAGGTCCTTTAATAGTTTCTGCGGTGACAGGCGCTGGGGGTAGCATCTGATGCGAAATTAGCGCTCTCAACGGCTGACTAGCCTATCGCAGCAATCCTGGGGATGATACAGTAAAATGTTATTTGGCGGAACTTGGATCGATGCATGGCCATTTGACACAGTTGTTGCTGACCTATTGGACAGATAACGTGCTCCCCTGATTTTCACCAGTCAGAGCCAGAGTCTGGCGCCGTCACGATGACTGTTTGATTGGGATGGCAATGTGTCTGGGGGCATGCCCCCAGACAAGTTTGCTGGCGATCTGGGCGGGGTCTTCCCGCCCCCAACTTTGAGTGCCGCCTGACCGTATTGCAATCGTCCCGCCAGGCGGCCAGCGCGAACCGACCATGGCTCCGCGAGGTGAGCAAGGTCTCGCTGAGGCATTCATCCCACAGAAGGCCGATGAAGCTCTTGGCGAAGGCATTCTGCATTGGCTTGCCGCGATCGCTCATCTGGCTTTTCAGATCACGGGCCAACCTTGCGCCAGACAGTGATGTATCGGCTACCAGCGCCGGGCAATGCCGCGTGTAGTCGTAGACAACGCACCGGATGCGGAGTCGCTGTCCGCAGGTCAAGCTGTCAGAGAGAAAGTGAAGGCTCCAGCGCTTGTTCGGGCCATCGGGCAGCACCATCGGTCTGCGCGTCCCTAGCGCCCGCTTCCGGGCGCCACGACGACGGACCCACAGACCTTCCTCGTGGTAGATTCGCAGCAGCTTCTTGAGGTACGTTGTGATGCCCTCGCCCGCCAGCAGATAGCCCAGACCGCAATAGCCGAGCCTGCGGCGCTCTGTCGCCAGTTCGCGCCACCGCTGCCGCAGCGCTCCATCATCCGACCTCGACGGCTGGTAACGGATCACCCTTCGGCTCAAAACTGCCATTGGACAAGCCGACGCTCTCTTACCCAGTGATGCTCAGTGGTATGGACGACGGCGCTTCCCGCTTGGCGCCGGGCGTTACCATTTTTTGATGCCAGATCGTTGGCTAGGCCCCGTTCGGGTCAGCACGGCATTGTCTAGCCTGGCCTCCGACAGCAGGTTCTTGAGCTGCGAGTTCTCCTCCTCGAGCGACCGCAGTCGCCGGGTCTCAGACACCTCCAGCCCGCCGAAGTTCGACTTCCACTTGTAAAAGGTCGCAGAGCTGATCCCGTGGGGCTGGAGACCCCCGGCGTCGCCATCCCGGCTTGCTTGAGGCCGAAGCGCCAAACTTTCACATACCGCTCAGAGGATGCAAGGTGAAGCGTGGGCATTGATTGAGTGCCAGCGCGCAGACGTGATCTGCCCCCTTCTGAGTGGCCCAATTTCTATTTTAGAAATGGCCACGATGAGCCTGGACCCAAATCTGGTCCGGCCATTGTGAGAAAGACCGGCTCTTTTTGCATCAGGGCAGGCTAGCCTGCCCTGATGCAAAAGCGCGCTCCGCCGGGGTTTGGTTGCCGAGGGAGCTGTGCGGGCGGACAGTGTTGTAGTCGTGCCGCAACGCCTCACATTTATGCCGAGCGTCAGCCAGGCTCAAGAACCAGTTTGCGTTGAGGCACTCAGCCCTGACCCGGCCGTTAAATGACTCTGCAAAGGCATTGTCCGTTGGCTTGCCGGGTCGGCTGAAGTCCAGCACAACATCGTGCTGGTAAGCCCATAGGTCGAGGTCCTTCGAGATAAACTCGGGACCCTGGTCGACCCTGATGCGCTGCGGCCGACCATGCTCGATTGCGATGCGTTCCAGTGTATCCACCACGTCGCTGCCGCGGTAGCTGAAGCGAACGTCGAGCGCCGGAGACAGCCGGGTGTAGTTGTCGATGATCGATAACACGCGGATCTTGCGGCCATCGAAGAGCTGATCGGACAGGAAGTCCATCGACCAGCACTCGTTGGCCGCCGTTGCCGGGACCCTATCCTCGCGCAGCTTCGCCTTGACCTTACGCTTGGGTGTCTTGTTGCGAAGTTGAAGCCCCAACTCCCGGTAAATCCGCCGGGTCTTCTTGTGGTTGATCTGCCATCCTTCCCTCCGCAGCAGGACATGGATGCGCCGATAACCATAGCGCACCCGTGTCGCGGCAAGGTCCTTGATCCGCATTTCGAGACTGGCCTGATCGGGGCGGCGGGATTTGTACCGGATGGTTGCCCTGTGGGTTGGGAACACATCACAGGCCCGCCGCTCGGAGACACCGTAACTGGCCTGCATATAGCTGACCAGTTCACGGGCCCGATCAGGCCTTACAGCTTTCGCTTGATGACATCCTGCAGCATCTCTTTGTCGAGGCTGAGGTTCGCCACCAAGCGTTTAAGCCGGACGTTCTCCTCTTCAAGCTGCTTCAAGCGTTTCATCTCAGAAGGCATCAATCCGCCGTACTTGCTGCGCCATCGATAGTACGTCTGGATCGAGATCCCCGCCTTGCGGCAGACCTCCTCCACCGTCGTCCCGTCTTCTGCCTGCTTCAATATGAAGGCGATCTGCTGCTCACTAAAACGCGACTTCTTCATCCCGAAACTCCCTAGTTCGGCTCCTGCCAAACCTAACCGGAAATTTCTCACTTAAAACGGGCCAGTTTGCCGGGCTCAGGTCACACTAACAAACAACACGGACCACTCAGTGGGGGCCGGTCACATTGATCATCCGCTTGTCTCAGTTTTATCTCATTCATAATATTTAAGGTTGACTGGGGCGTCCTTTCACAGGATGGACGCCCCATGCTGATAGCAACGGTAACGACGCAACGCTCGGGTAGCAAATTTCTGGGCGGCTGCTTTCTTAGCGGATCAGTGGTCTCGCCGTTTGGGGAGGTGTTTGACCCGTCAAGCACGGCGGCAGGCAGTTTTAAGGTTTTCCTATCGCACGATCGGCCTGATTATCATCGGGAATCGGGATACGATATACTACAGCGATACTTCAAAACTATGGAAGATATAAGATCTATAGTTCACATAGACATTATGTTCAATCAGGTTGAAATCCCGACTACTACCTGGAGCCCTGAGCCAACATTCTTCATCTATAGTTACCTCAAGTGGGCCCAGGCAGTCGTTATTCATCTAGAGCGGGATGCGGAGCAGACATTCCTGTCTTCTAGTTATCTCCAGCAGGTGGGGGGCGACGCTCATAACTATAACGACACGTCCATCCAGCAGGCCACAGGGTTAACGCTAGACATCGACGCTTATTACAAACATCGCCGCTTCTGTTTATGGCATAAATGTCAACTCCATGATGCTATGCGAGGTTACCCGTTCTTCTACCATCTAAAATATGATGATTTGGCAAAAGAAGCTTCGATACCCGAAGAGCTGAGAAGTGTCATTCGCACAGCCGCGGAACAGCATAACATCCCTGTCAACGCGGAAATGATCCAGTTCACAAAGCCGAGAATTTATCCGTCAAATGTAGACTACAGGATCGCTTTCTCCAATTATCACCAACTGGATCAACGCATCGAGACCATGCGTCAAATTGAAGCGGGATTGAGTAACTGATCGCCCGATTCGTTACGCAAACATAATAATAGTATGTTCGGTTTGGTTTCCGCCGACCTCACAGCTTAAGCGCTTTGATGATTACGCTTCGAACCTTAAAGACTCATCCTGGCGCCTGTTTCGTACGACGTCACGCGGTTACCTTCCCCGCTCCGTGTGGAGTCTTCCAACGGCCATAAGTTAGACATCTGCCTAGTAGGGCTCGTCCACCCCTTTAAGGCAAGGGCTAAGAGGATAACAGGGGCACCCGAGGACCGCAACGGTCGTGATGTCCTGCTTTGCCTCCTAGCTTGATTAGAGTCGGACCCACTGGAAGGACGGCAAGATGAAGCGAATCAAGTTGACAGAAGAGCAGATCGTGCTGAAGGATGTGGGTAGGAAGACCGCAATCTGGCTCAATGACGGGGTTTATCGTAGGCGACGATCTGCACTCAAACTCGAAGTGCACCGAGTTGGAGGCCTCCAAACCCCGTTGGTTGAGAGAGTTAGAATGCCAACCCCAAGTGCCTGCTGGCTGAAGTTGCTAGAGGATCTTCTGGCAAAAAGTTGGGAATTCCGCCACGGCCGGAAGCTGTAGCTCATCTCCAGGTGTGCCACGAGTTGAGCGAACTGCGGGATTGCGGCGCGCTCTATACCGATCGCAAGAACGTGCGTTACCGTTCCACTTGGACGATGACGGCTCGTTTCGTGAATTTACGCTAGTTAGCCAACGGCGCTGCCTGTTCGGCCATGGCCGGCCGCAAATACTGCTGCGCCAGCAGGGCGTAGGGATCAACGGCAAGAAGACATAGCGGCTCTATTTGGAAGTAGCTCTCGCTGTCAGGCGGCGGCGCACCGGCAGAAGGGTGCTGGGCACGACGGCGCCTTCCCCAGTCATTGCACCGCCTAATTGGCGGTATAACCTTGAATTCGTGCACGACAAGATGGCCTCCGACCGGTGATTCCTTGTGCCCTATGTGGCAGATGATGTTACGCGGGAATGCCTGGCGGTAGAGCCTGCAACATTGATCTAGGGGCGTCGTCTGGTACGCGAGCCGACTGAGCCGAAAGCCCGGCGTGGCCGGCGGGGTATGGTCGTTAACGACAATGGCACCGAGTTAACCGGCAATGACGCGTTGGCATAATGTGCGCGAGATCGGAGTGGGGTGGCATTACATCGCGACCGGGTCGCTAAAGGTGGGGGATAGACCGTACACGTCCCACGCTCACAAAATCCCAAGGGCGTTGGTCGTCGAAATGGAAAAGCCATGGCCTGCTCCGCTTGGCCCTTACGGGCTCCTTTACGCAGGCCATTGCTTCAGCCGTGCTCATGCGCGAGAAAACGGCTCCGCTCAAATTATAGATGTGGTGGAAGGCTAAGCATCACGTCATAATTATCGAACCTTCTCAAATTTTTGATGATCGCCTCTAATACTGCCAGCGCGTAAATATCAAGTGATGCAACAACGAAAGGCCCAATTGTCGATGACGATTGACAATGTCGACTATCCGTTTCAGGCCACGCTGATCCGATTGTGGTCCTTGGACAAACAAGGAGCGGATGCGATCGAGGGGGTGTCTGCCCAGCATGCGGGATGATAGTGCCAGCGTTACGCCTGTGAAAACAACTACGTCTAGGGTGTGTGTGCTCGTACTCGGGATGCACCGATCGGGTACTAGCGCGCTGTCGCGGGTCCTTAATCTATTGGGATGTGACCTGCCGCACACACTCATGGGTCCCGGCATCGGGAACGGGGGAGGGCATTGGGAATCGCAATCTATATGCGATCTCAACGATGCGTTGCTGAATTCCGCAGGTTCCGCCTGGCATGACTGGACCGGGTTCAATCAGGACTGGTACGCTTCACCCGAGGCGTCTGAATTTTCTAGACTTGCCTCCAGCGTGCTCACTGAGGAGTTCGGCGGCTCTAGCCTTTTTGTTTTGAAAGACCCGCGGATTTGTCGCATTGCACCTTTCTGGTTGGAAGTTATTGAGCAAGCGGGCATACAACCCGTGGTTGTATTGCCGATACGCAATCCGGCGGAGGTGGGCGCGTCGCTTGAAAAGCGAGATGGTTTCCCACCCGAGCTGGGGCACTTGCTGTGGCTGCGTCATGTGCTGGAGGCGGAGGCGGCAACACGGGGCCGTCCAAGGGTTCACGCTTCCTTTGATAGTCTGCTGGATGATTGGGAGCATTTGGCCTTACGCGCCGCGAAGGCGTTCGGGCTGCTTTGGCCACGAGACGATCGTTCAAGTTTGGATGCAGTAAATGGTTTCTTGCAGAAGCAACATCGGCATCACTGGCAAAATCCGGAAAGCGTTCTTGACAATCCTATGTTCAACCGCTGGGTGCGCGATACTTATGAAATCTTCAGCCGCTGGTCTGAACGGGATGAAGATCGCGAGGACTATGCTTTATTAGATTGCATCAAAGCAGAGTTCGACACGGCGGCGCCCATGTTCAGGCGGCTGGTTGCGCCGGGCCGAGAAGTGCAAGGCCGAGAGGAAGAGATGGATAGCGCATTGTCAAATCATCGTGACCAGATTGCAGGACTCGAGGGGAAGGTTCGCAGCATGCAGATTAGGGTTCAGGATGGTGAAGAGGCATTGATCGAGCTCGCGGCAGCGCGAGCGCAAACGGAAGAGCAAACCGCGCGTATCGCTGAACTTGTCGCGGAGCGCGATCGGCTGGCCGAAGAGGGGGGGCAAGCGCGCGGTGAACTAGCCGTTAAACAAGAACTGCTTGGTATTCTGGACGGCACTCTGGTCCAACGGCAGGAGGAAATCACCCAAGCCTATGCCGAAATTGCCGAGCATAAGGGGCAGGTAGATGCTCTCAATACCGCGATAGCTGAACTTGTCGCGGAGCGCGACCGCCTGACCGAAGCGGGGGAGAAATCGCGTGAAGACCTGGCCCAGGCGCAGGACCGGCTTGGCAGCTTGGAAAATACCCTGGTCCAACGGCAGGAGGAAATCACCCAAGCCTATGTCGAAATTGCCGAGCATAAGGGGCAGGTAGATGCTCTCAATACCGCGATAGCTGAACTTGTCGCGGAGCGCGACCGCCTGACCGAAGCGGGGGAGAAATCGCGTGAAGACCTGGCCCAGGCGCAGGAC
>Ga0315902_10006830_pt1 | contig 15727 bp, 20 predicted proteins | sample LakEriMetagenome_9_FD_203523 | JGI IMG/M metagenome (GOLD analysis project Ga0315902, IMG submission 203523) | Freshwater fungal communities from buoy surface, Lake Erie, Ohio, United States - Buoy 12 MA117 | ecosystem: Environmental > Aquatic > Freshwater > Lake > Lake biofilm | place: USA...
CTCGGACGAGGTGAAGGCCTGCGACAAGATCCGCAGCGTCAGCTGCGCTCCCCTGATAGGCGAGGCCATCCGCCGCATCGCCAATGAAGAGTCGGTGTCGAAGCTTTTCGACTGAAGGGCCGGCGAAGGTAAACCCGCGTGCGACGGACGGTTAACGGGCTGCGTCACATTCTCGCCGTCCAACTGAGTTCTATTGACTTCATCGGGTGTCGGTGGGGGAAATCGCAGCCATGAAACTGATGTCGCACGCTCGCCGCTTCGCGCCCGTCGCCGCGCTCGCCGCCCTGACCGTGCTGGTCGCCGCCTGCAAGACGACGGCGCCGCCGGCGCCCGTGCTGCCGCCGCCTCCTCCGCCGCCGCCGCCGCCGATCACCCTGGCGCCGCAGCTGATCCAGGAAGCCAGCGCCTGGCGCGGCTACATGGCCCGGGCCGGCTCGATCGCGCCGCAGTTCGCCGACGGCGGCCAGATCGCCTCGTCGCTTAGACTGGCGGCCGCCTACGAACCGCGGCAGTTCCAGCGCGGCGCCGTGGCCTACGCCGCCATCCTGGCGCTGCAGGACCAGACCTTCGTCCAGGGTCTGCGCGCCCAGGCCGCTGATCCGGCCGGCCGCATCGCCCTGCGCGACCAGATCGTCGCCAACCCGAACACGGTGGTGAACCTTCCGGGCGCCCAGGGCGCCGCCGACCTGATCGTCGCCGGCGTGGGCGCGGACGCCACCCGCCTGCTGATCAGCGGCCGCGCGGTGAAGCAGGCGGCCTATGACGTCCAGCGCATGTCCTGGTCGAAGAAGGATGTCGTCAATCGCGAAGGCCGCCTGATCGAGGCCCGCACGCTGAGCACCAGCCCGATGCTGGGCGACGCTTCCGACGTGCTGATGCTCTCGCAGGCCTACAACGGCGCCGCGCCGATGACCGTGATCCCGCAGCCGGCGCCGGCGCCCTGGTCGCCGCTGGTCATCCGCGGCATGGCGCTGGGCGCGCTGGCGGCGCTGGGTGAAGCCGGCGACGCCAACTCGCCGCAGATCAACTCGGTCACCGAGGAGCAGTCGAGCGGCTTCTGCCTGAAGATGGCCAAGCTCAACATGTACCAGTGCCTGGCGGTGTCCAAGCCGCACTACGAGGACGTCTTCTGCCTCGGCCAGCACATCATGATCGACACCGGCCAGTGCATGATCAAGGCCTCGGGAGCGGCCATGCCGCCCGAGCCGCCGCCGCCGCCCAAGCCCGCGCCCAAGGTGGCGGCGACCGGCAAGAAGTCCGCCGCCCGCCCCTAGACGTTTCGTTCGCCGGCCGGGGCAGAGTCACGTTGCGTCCCCGGTTCAAAGCGTGTATCGAGCGCAACCCTGAATTCACAGACCGTCGCCGCGCGGAGTTCTCTGCCGCGGCGACGTCGTTTTGAGACCAAGAACACCATGGCCGAGATCGTCCTGAACGTCGAAGTCCGTGAGCGCACCGGCACCGGCGGCGCCCGCGAAGCCCGCCGCGCCGGCAAGGTGCCGGGCATCCTGTACGGCGGCTCCAAGGCCCCCGTCGCCATCGCCGTGCGCGAGAACGAGTTCCGCAAGTCGCTCTACACCGGCAAGCTGCTCGGCCACCTGGTGACGCTGAAGTACGGCGACGAAACCCAGCCGGTCATCGCCAAGGACGTCCAGTTCGACCCGGTCACCGACATGCCGGTGCACTTCGACCTGTACCGCGTCGACGAGACGGGCGTGATCAAGATCGCCGTCCCGGTGCACTTCAAGAACCATGAAGCCTCGCCCGGTCTGAAGGCCGGCGGCTCGCTGGAAGTCGTTCGCCACGAAGTGGAAGTCAGCGCTCCGGCCCAGTCGATCCCGGAAGAACTGGTCGTCGACCTGACCGGCAAGGTCATGGGCGACACCATCCGCATCGGCGACGTCGTTCTGCCCAAGGGCGTCAGCCCGGTGGTCCAGGACCGCGACTTCGTGATCGCGACCATCAAGGTCTCCTCGGCCGCCATGTCGGAAATCGCCGAAGAAGCCGCCAACGCCGCGAGCTGATCGCCGGCGCAGCGCGACGAAATCCACGGGCGGGCCTAGGCTCGCCCGTTTTCGTTTGAGCCCCGAGCAGGAGGCCCGGGATGACATTGATCCTCGCGGGCCAGGGCAATCCGGGACCGAAGTACGAAAAGAACCGGCACAACGTCGGCTTCATGGCGCTGGACGCCATCGCCCGCCGCTGGGGGACCGCGCCCTGGCGCGCCCGCTTCCAGGGCCTGGCCTGCGAAGGTCAGGTGGAGACCCCGGGCGGCGTCGTGAAGCTGCTGATGCTCAAGCCGCAGACCTTCTACAACGAGACCGGCCGGGCCGTGGGCGAGGCGGTGCGGTTCTTCAAGCTCAAGCCCGCCGATGTCATCGTCTTCCATGACGAGATCGACCTGGCGCCCGGCCGTTTCCGGATGAAGACCGGCGGCGGGGCAGCGGGCAACAACGGCATCCGCTCGGTCACCGCCCAGGTCGGCGCCGACTTCCGCCGGGCCCGCATCGGCGTCGGCCATCCCGGCGACAAGGACATGGTCATGCCCTATGTGCTGGGCGACCTGCACAAGGCTGAGCATGTCTGGCTGGACCCGATGCTGGACGCCATCGCCGACGCCCTGCCCTTCGCCGCCGCCGGCGACGACGAGCGCTTCCAGGCCGAGGTCATGCGCCTCGCCCCCTCGCCCAAGGCCGATCCCCGCAAGCAGGCGCGCGAGGGCGGCGACGCCTGACGACAACGCCGCCCTGATCGGCTATAGCCGCGCCACCTTTTCGTTCGAGAACTCCATGGCCCTGAAAGTCGCGATTGTCGGCCTGCCCAACGTGGGCAAGTCGACCCTGTTCAACGCCCTGACCCAGACGGCGTCGGCCCAGGCGGCCAACTACCCGTTCTGCACCATCGAGCCGAACACCGGCGACGTGGCCGTGCCGGAGCCGCGGCTGGAGCTGCTGGCGAAGATCGCCGGGTCCAAGGAGATCATCCCCTCGCGGATCAACTTCGTGGACATCGCCGGCCTGGTGCGCGGCGCCTCCAAGGGCGAGGGTCTGGGCAACCAGTTCCTGGCCAACATCCGGGACTGTGACGCCGTGGCCTTCGTCGCCCGCTGCTTCGAGGACGGCGACATCACCCACGTCGAGGGCCGGATCGATCCGATCGCCGATCTGGAGATCATCGAGACCGAGCTGATGCTCGCCGACCTCGAGAGCCTCGAGAAGCGCAAGCCGAACGTCGAGAAGAAGGCCAAGTCCGGCGGCGACAAGGATGCCGCCATCACCCTGCGCCTGATCAACGTGGCGCTCGAACAGCTGAACGCCGGCCGCCCTGCCCGCGCCGCCGAGATCAGCAAGGAAGACTACAAGGCCTGGCACATGCTGCAGCTGCTGACCTCGCTGCCGGCGCTTTACGTCTGCAACGTCGACGAGGGCTCGGCCGACAAGGGCAACGCCTTCTCCGACCTGGTGGCCGAGCGCGCCAGACGCGATAACGCCAAGAGCGTGGTCATCTCCGCCCAGATCGAGAGCGAGATCGCCCTGCTCGACCAGGCCGAGCGCGCCGAGTTCCTCGAGACCCTCGGGCTGCACGAGCCCGGCCTCAACCGCCTGATCCGCGAGGCCTACAGTCTGCTCGGCCTGCAGAGCTACTTTACGGTCGGCCCCAAGGAAGCCCGCGCCTGGACGATCGAGGTCGGCACCACCGCGCCACAGGCGGCCGGGGTGATCCACAACGACTTCGAAAAGGGCTTCATCCGAGCCGAGACCATCGCCTACGACGACTTCATCAAGCTCGGCGGCGAGAACGGGGCCAAGGAAGCCGGCAAGATGCGCTCCGAGGGCAAGGAGTACATCGTCAAGGACGGCGACGTGATGCACTTCCGGTTCAACGTCTGATTGTGATTTCATCGCCGTTTGGCTAGAGTCGTCCGGGAAGACCAGACGTCGGGGCCGCGTGGCAGAACCGCTCATTCTCTACTCGACTACGACCCAGCTCGCCTACCATGTGGCGCAGCAGTTCTATGGATCGATGCACTACGCGTGGTGCGCGCCGGTGCGGAGCGCGGACGCCTTTGCGGTGCAGAACCCTCCCTCGTCAGATCCGATAGGCCTCTACTGGCGCTACAAGCGGGATGTCGAACGCGGCGACGACCACAGTGACCTCGTAGCGCGCCAGCGACTTGGGATCGCGCGCGGCGCGAAGGTCAAATCGGATCTGGGCATCATATCCGCGGCCGACCGGTCCCATATAGAAGGCATGGCCCAGAGAGCGCCCCTTCTAGATTTTCGGCCGCTTCTGCTCGTGATGCCTTATGCTGAGGTGCGCGACCTGGTTCGGCCAGCGGGCTTGGAAGACCGGGCCAGGGCGTCGTCGAGCGAGTTCATCATCGAAGCGTTGCCGAGAGCGGCCTTTGATGTCGTGCGCCTGGAAGAGGACTGACCCAGATGGATGTCAAATCGCGCCTCAAGCACCTTGATCGTGGCCAGGTCGTGGAAGCGGTTCACCTGCTTACGCGACATCTTTTTGAAGCGCGGAGCAAAGACGCTCTGAAACGCATCATTGAACTGGACTCGCAGGGCGACCAGGAGGTCGAGACCGCGGTGCTGTCCATGGCTGGCGATATCGAGCGCGCCGAAGGCACGTCCATCGAACATCTCGATGACACAGCACGTAACAAGTACCTTCATGCGCTGGATGGCGTGTTCTGGCGCAAGGTCGAGAAGGACCTGCCGTCAGACCACGACGTGGACCTGGCGTTGGCGAAACTGAGAGCCGTTTCCTGACAGTGACCTCCCGCCGCGACGAACTGGCCCGCATGATGGACGATGCCCGCCGGGTGGTGGTGTTCACCGGCGCCGGCATCTCGACCGAGTCCGGCATCCCCGACTTCCGCAGCCCCGGCGGGGTCTGGTCGAAGATGAAGCCGATCTACTTCCAGGAGTTCGTCAGCGACGAGGACAAGCGCCGCGAGGCCTGGACCCGGGTGTTCAACGGCGCGGCCGGCTGGACCGGCCGGGCGCCCAACGCCGGCCATGACGCGGTGGCCCGGCTGGTGGCGGCGGGCAAGGTCTCGGCCGTCATCACCCAGAACGTCGACAACCTGCACCAGGACAGCGGCATCCCCGACGAGCGCGTGATCGAGCTGCACGGCAACGCCAGCTACGCCACCTGCCTGAAGTGCGGCCTGCGCCACGAGTTCAAGGCCCTCCGCCCGATCTTCGTCGAAGGCGGGCGGATCCCGACCTGCTTCGACTGCGGCCACCTCGTGAAGAGCGCCACCATCTCGTTCGGCCAGCAGATGCCGGAGGGGCCGATGTTGCGGGCCGAGGAGGAGACCCTGGCCTGCGACCTGTTCCTGGTGCTGGGCTCGTCACTGGTGGTTTATCCGGCCGCCGCCTTCCCGATGGTGGCCAAGCGCAACGGCGCGATGCTGGCCATCGTCAACCGCGAGGCCACCGACGTCGATCCCTATGCGGACCTGGTCCTGCATGACGAGATCGGCCCGGTGATGAGCGCCATCGCCCCGGTCTTCGACACCCCCCGTTTGTAGGCTGCCGGTCGGACGACTTCGGCGTCATCTGGGCGCTCGGAGACCCTGAATGACCAAGCTGCCCGCGCTCGCCGCCCTGCTCGCCACCGCCCTGGCAACCCCGGCCTTGAGCCTGGGCCCGTCGGTAAGAACCTGCACCTCGGCGGTCAAGTCGGGAGACTTCGTCGCAGAGATCGAAGCGCGAAGCGAGGGGTCTGGTCCCACGAAGACCTCGGTCACCTTTAGCCTGCCGATGGTTTCGGCCGAGGCGCCCGGCGGCCGCATCCTGCCGCTGGAGGAGGCGCAACGACTGCTGAAGTATGACGCCGTCAACGGGGAGTTTGCCTTCCGCATCCTCCAGACCCGTTGGCTGGAGGGCTCCGCCGGACGGCTTCAGATCGACGATGGCTGGTCCATCATGACGACGCGCTGGACGCTGCCCGTGGCGGAAGGCGCCCTCGGCCGCGACGTCCAGCGGCTGGAGGTGCTGGTCGGCGGCAAGCGCTATACCTTCGGTGTTCGTGAGCGGCTGGATATCGACCAGGCGCCGGCCGGCGTGCTCCGGCCCGGCCTTGTTCCCGCCGGCGTCACCAGCGATGTCGTCTCGGTGTTCAACGACCTGAAGGCGGCGGAGGAGGTCGAGCTGAGGGCGATCGACGCCGCCGGCGCCCCGGTGGTCAGCGCCCGGTTCAAGGCGCCCCGATTCGCGGACCTTCTGGATGCCGCGCGCCTCGACGCCGGCTTCGTCGAGGATGTCCACGCGGGCAGGATGCCGTGCGACCGCAGCGAGTCGATGCTGGAAGAGTGGACCGGACCTACGCCGTGACCTTCGATGTCTTTTCGGCGACGGACGCCAGCAGGTCGGCGCCGCCCAGCGCCGAGCCGGTCCCGCCGCCGGTAAGGGCATGGCGCGGCGACACGACCTCGGGGCCCTCGCCCGGCGGCAGCGGCGGGCTGTAGTAGCCCAGGGCGTAGGATCCGAGATCGTAGCCGAGCATCTTCTGCAGAGCCTCGTCAAACGTCCGCGCGATGGCCGGCGGACAGGACAGGTACTGGTTCTCCTCCTGGCGCAGCCAGCCCAGCGTATAGGTGATGTTGAGCCCGATCCGGTCGGCGTCGGAAACATTGGCGCCGCCGCCGTGGAACACGGTCCCGGTGTAGATCAGCACGGAACCGGCCGACATCTCGGCCCAGGCGATCTCGTCTTCGGTCGCACGGCGGTCATCGGGCCAGGTGATGGAGCCGGGCACGACCTGGGTCGCGCCATTCTCGCGCCGGAAGTCGCTGACCGCCCAGATGGTGTTCAGCTGCGGCTCGATGCCCTGCATGTACGGGCCCCAGGCCCAGCGGTCGCGGTGGATCGGCTGGACCCCCTGGCCAGGCATGATGCGGATTACCTGGCCCAGATGCAGCTGCCACCGCTCGCAGTTGGGCTTGAGCACCCGCTCGCAGAGGCTCTGGATCATGGTGTTCATGATCAGCTCCCGACAGACCGCCGACCGGGCGGCCAGGGCGCCGGTGCGCGTGGTGCGAAAGCCGGTGAAGCCGTCCTGTCCGGGCCGGGTGGCCTCGACATAGGGCATGACCTCGTCCTTCAGCCGGGCGATGTCATCCGGGGCGATCACATCACGGACAATCAGGGCGCCGTCACGGTCGAGCACGGCCATTATCTCGTCGATCGAGGCGGTCGGCGGCAGGGTCACGAGAGCGGGCATGCAAAGCTCCTGTCAGTCGGGCGAGAGGATCGGCTCCAGCAGGAGCCGCAGGGTGGCGACCTGGCGCGCGGGCGGCCAGTTCTCCGGTTCGTGGGTGGCGCGCACGCCGATGCCGTCGACGGCGGCGATCACGGCGTCGGCCAGGATCGCGGGGTCGGTCTGGCCGCGCAGCCGGCCTGCGTCGCGCAGCAGGCTCAGCGATTCGGTCAGGCTGGCGGTGATGTCGGCGTAGTAGCCCCGGTGCAGCGCCCGATAGCGCGCGTCGACGGCGGCCCGTCCCCAGAAGGCGAACCAGACACGCCAGTCCCGCAATCTTTCCTCGTCCAGCGGCAGGAAGGCGGCCACAGCCTCGATCGGGCGCAAGATCGGCTCGCGGCCGTAAGTCTGGTCCCCCGGATGTTCGAGAATCCGGCGGACGACCTCGGCCATGGCCGCCTCCAGCACCTCGTCCTTGCTGCCGAAGTAGTGTGTGACCGCCCCTGTGGTGACCTGCCCCTCCAGGGCGACGTCCCGCAGGCGAGCGGCGTCCAGCCCCACCCGGTCAATCACCCGGATGGCGGCCTGGGTGATGGTGCGGCGCTGAAGGTCATGATCAACGATCTTTGGCATAACCGTTATTATGTAAAAAGCCGGCGGCTTGTCAACGACGCGATCGGCGGGCAGAGGTCGAGGCCAAAGCAGGGAGCGCGCCATGACCACGACCATCACCCTCACCGCCGGCCACGACGGCTTCGCCTTCAACGCCCTGCACGCCGAGCCGGAAGGGACGCGCAAGGGCGGCGTGATCGTGATCCAGGAGATCTTCGGCCTCGACCCGTATGTCCAGGCTGATGTCGCCCGCTGGGCGGCGCGAGGCTACGAGGTGGTCGCGCCGTCGATGTTCGACCGTCAGGGGGCGGGCTTCACCGCCGGGCACGACGACGCCGGTCTCCAGGCGGGCGTGGCCCGGGCCATGGCCAACGGGCCGGACAACGCCATGGGCGATATCCAGGCCTGTATCGATTTCCTGGCGCCCCGGGGCCCGGTGTTCATCGTCGGCTACTGCTACGGCGGGACCATGGTCTGGCTGGCCGCGTCGCGCTGCAAGGGCCTGAGCGCCGGGTCCAGCTACTACGGCGGCCAGGTGGTCGGGATGGCCTCCCTGCCCCTCTCCTGCCCCGTGATCGTCCATCTGGGCCGCAAGGACGCCCATATCCCGGCCGACACCGTGAAGGCCGCCGTCCAGACGGCGCATCCGGAGGTCCCGGTCTACATCTACGAAGCCTCCGGCCACGGCTTCAACAACGACGGTCGGCCCGACTCCGACCTCGCCGACGCCGAGCTTGCCCGCCAGCGCACTGTGGCGCTGTTCGAGGCCAACGGGGCCGGCTGAGGATGGGCGAGCGCGTTGTCCTGACCACCCGGAGCGGCGAGCGACTGGCGGCCTACCACGCCCCGGCGCTGGAGGCGCGCCGCGGCGGCCTGGTGATCCTGCACGCCATCTGGGGCGTCACGCTCCATATCCGGGAGCTCGCCGACACCCTGGCCGCCCAGGGCTATGAGGTGGTCGCGCCCAGCCTGCTGGACGGCGAGGCGCCTTTCCCCGAGCACAACGTCAGGATCGAGATCCTGCCGGATCGGCTGGCGCTCGGCGAGGCGACCGGCTGGGGCCAGGCCTGCGCGGGCAGGGTGCAGGCCGCGATTGACGCGCTGGAAGGTCCGGTGTTCGGCATGGGCTTCTGCTTCGGCGGCTCGACGATGTGGGCGGCGGCGGCCGTGTGCGACGGGCTGCAGGCGGCGGCCTGCTTCTACGGCGGCGATATCGCCAACCACATCGACCTGATCCCGAAGGTCCCGACCCTGCTGCATTTCGGCAAGTCCGACGAGACCATTCCGCCGGCCGACGTCGAAGCCGTCGCGGCGGCGCACCCTGACCTGCCGCTGTACCTGTACGACGCCGGCCACGCCTTCGTGGCGCCCGGCGCCGGCCACCATGCCGACAGCGCCCGTCTGGCCATGTTGCGAACGCTGAAGCACTTCCAGCGGTCCGGCGGGGCCAGGGGAGAAGTCTAGCTCGACCCGCCCAGAACCCGGCCGGCCACGGCGCCCAGCCGGGCGACCATGGCGGGATCGCGGGCCTCCGGCGCGGTGATCACCGCCCAGTCCAGGCAGCTGTCGATCGGCGAGGCCGGGCGTTCGGCCGGAAGGGCCCGGGCAAGCTGCTCGACCAGCAGCTTCGCCCGGCTGGTGTTGGCGTGCATGACCTCAAGGATGTGGCCGACCTCGACCGGCGCCTCGCCAACCCGCCAGCAGTCGTAGTCGGTGACCATGGCGATGGAGGCGTAGGGCAGCTCCGCCTCACGGGCCAGCTTGGCCTCCGGCATGTTGGTCATGCCGATCACGGCGCAGCCCCAGGACCGGTAGAGCTCGCTTTCGGCGCGGCTGGAGAACTGCGGGCCCTCCATGGCCAGGTAGGTTCCCCCCTCCACCACCGTGGCGCCCGCGGCGCGGCCGGCCTGCGCGGCAAGCGAGGCCAGGCGCGGGCAGACCGGATCGGCCATCGAGACGTGAGCCGCCAGACCGGGTCCAAAGAAGCTGCTGGCCCGGCTGACCGTCCGGTCGATGTACTGGTCCACCGCGATGAAGGTCCCGGGCGGCAGGTCCTCGCGCAGCGAGCCGACCGCCGAGAGCGACAGCACGTCTGTACAGCCGGCCCGCTTCAACGCGTCGATGTTGGCCCGGGCGTTGATGTCGCCGGGCGGGATCCGGTGCCCGACGCCGTGGCGGGGCAGGAAGACGAGACGGGTCGTGCCGATGCGCCCGGTGACCAGATCGTCCGAAGGCGAGCCGAACGGTCCCTCGATGCGCATGGTCGCGCGGTCCTCCAGCCCGTCGAGCGCGTACAGCCCCGAGCCGCCGATGATCCCCAGTGTCCAGCCTGTCATGCACGCCTCCCCCTGGCGTCGTTATCGCCGCCCGCGCGCGGTTTGGCTAGGATCGCCGCATGCGCGCCGCCGCCGTCATCACCGGTCTGATTCTGTCGGTCGGCGGGACGGGCCCGGCGTCGGCGGGGGAGGTCGCCTGCTGGTTCGAAAACGGTGCGGTCGTCGTCCCGGCCACGATCGGCGGCGTGGCGGGAGACTGGCTGCTGGATCCCTCGGCGCCGCGCACGCAGTTGCACGACACCCGGGCCGACATGGAGGGACTGGCGGATGGCTTCGCCGCCGAGGGACGGCTCGCCGGCCAGGCGCTGCCCGAGGTCCCGGTCATAGTGGCGGACCTGGACGACCGCGCGCCTGGCTTCGTGACCCCCATCGCCGGGGTGATCGGAGCGGACATTCTGGCGTCCTTCGTCGTAGATCTGCGGTTCGCGCCCTGCCGGCTGCGCCTGTACGCCGGGCGGGCGCCGGCGGTGCGTGGCGGGCGCGTCCTGAGGCTGGAGACCGTCGGCGGCGTCCCGGCCGTGCGGGCGGCCGTCGCCGGCGACCGACTGGCCCGCGCAGGCCTGTTCGCGGTCGACTGGAGCTCGCGGGCGGCGGTCCGCATGGCCCGCGCCACGGTCAGCCCCGAAGCCCTCGGACTCGACCCCGCGCGCCGCGACCAGGCTCCGGCCCGGCTGCGGGCTCTTTCAGTAGACGGTCGGCTCTACGAGGAGCCCTCCGCCACCCTGGCGACCGATCTCGACCCGGCGCTGGCCGGAACCCTGGGTGTCGACTTCTGGTCGCGCTGGAGCCTGCGGCTGGACAGCGCCGGCGGAGCGCTGACGATCATCCCCGAATGAAGAAGGGCCCGGGATCGCTCCCGGGCCCTTCGCCATTCAGGTTGGTCCGAAAGCCTAGTGGCTCTCGTTGCGCCACACCCGGCGATAGCTGGCGTACAGCAGGCCGGAGAAGAGCAGGAGGAACACCAGCACTGCGGAGCCCATCTGCTTGCGCTCTTCCAGCTTGGGCTCGGCGGCCCACATCAGGAAGGCGGCGACGTCGGTGGCCTGCTGCTTGACGGTCGACTTGGTGCCGTCATCGAAGGTCACAAGATCGGCCTTGAGCGGGGCCGCCATGGCGATCAGGCCGCCGGGGAAGTAGGGGTTGTAGTTCAGCCCCGGCGACACCGTAACGTCGGCCGGCGCGTCCTTGTAGCCCGCCAGCAGGGCGGCGAGGTATTCCGGACCGCCCTCGCGGGCCTTGGCGATCAGCGACAGGTCGGGGGGCATGGCGCCGCCGTTCCCGGCCTTGGCCGCGATAGCGTTCGGGTACGGGGCCGGGAAGCGATCGGCCGGCGTGCCGGCGCGCTTGATCGCATCGCCGGTCTCGCTGTCGAGGTCATTGATCTGCGCCTCGGCGGCGAGCGCCTTGGCGTAGGGGTTGTCGTTCGCGTTCTTGTACTTGGGGTCATAGAACGGACCCCCGCGGTCGGCGAGGTTGCGGAACGACAGCAGGTTCATGCTGTGACAGGCGGCGCAGACTTCGCGATAGACCTTGTAGCCGCGTTGCAGCTGGGCCTGGTCGTAGGTTCCGAACGGACCTTCGTAGCTGAAGGCGATGTCCGCGGGCTTCTTGGCTTCGCCCGCCGCGAACGCCGGCCCGGCGACAAGAACCAGAGCCGCCGCCAGCAGGGTGACTTTGCGCAGCATCGGGGCTCAGTCCTTCTTGTCGGAGTCGCCGAGCACCGGCGAGGAGATGGTTTCGGGAACCGGGCGCGGCTTCTCGGTCAGGCCCAGCAGCGGCATCACCACCAGGAAGTAGGCGAAGTAGTAGAGGGTGGTGATGCGTGACAGCCAGACGTAGCTGTTCAGCTCGGCGTCGAGGAGGGTGAAGGTCTTCAGGTGCGGTATGACCTGATCGTCCGGCAGCTTGCCGCCGGCGACGCCGAGGATCCAGCAGGTCACCACGAAGATGACGAAGTACAGCTGGGCCTGCGGACGGTACCGCATCGACTTGACCTTGGAGGTGTCCAGCCAGGGCAGGGCGAACAGGCAGCCGATGGCGCCGAACATGGCCAGCACGCCCATCAGCTTGTCCGGCACGGCCCGCAGGATCGCGTAGAACGGCAGGAAGTACCATTCGGGCACGATGTGGGCCGGCGTCACCAGCGGGTCGGCGGGGATGTAGTTGTCCGCGTGACCCAGCGCGTTGGGCATGAAGAAGACGAAGGTCGCGAAGAGGATCAGGAACACGCTCATCGCGAAGCCGTCCTTCACCGTCGCGTACGGGGTGAAGGGCACCGTGTCGGCCTTGGACTTGGGATCGACGCCGGTCGGGTTGTTCTGGCCGACGACGTGCAGGGCCCAGACGTGCAGCACGACAACGCCGGCGATCACGAACGGCAGCAGGTAGTGCAGCGAGAAGAAGCGCTTCAGCGTCGGCTCGTCGACCGCGAAGCCGCCCCACAGCAGGGTGGTGATGGTCTCGCCGACAATCGGGAAGGCGCCGAGCAGGTTGGTGATCACGACCGCGCCGTGGAAGCTCATCTGGCCCCAGGGCAGGACGTAGCCCATGAAGGCCGTGGCCATCATCAGCAGGTAGATCACGCAGCCCAGGATCCACAGCACTTCGCGCGGAGCCTTGTAGGAGCCGTAGTAGAGGCCCCGGAACATGTGCAGGTACACCGCGATGAAGAACATCGAGGCGCCATTGGAGTGCATGTAGCGGATCAGCCAGCCGTAGTTGACGTTCCGCATGATGTGTTCAACCGAGTTGAACGCACCGGCGGCGCTGGGCGTGTAGTGCATGGCCAGCACGACGCCGGTGATGATCTGCACGCCGAGGCAGAGGCTGAGGATACCCCCGAAGGTCCACCAGTAGTTCAGGTTCCGCGGCGTCGGATAGTCGACGAAGCTGTCCCAGACCAGGCGGCCGACGGGGAGACGGGCGTCCATCCAGCGGGTGAACGCGCTCTTGGGTTGGTAGGTCGAATGTCCGCTCATCTACGTCAGCCGATCTTGACCTTGGTGTCGGAAAGGAAGGCGTACTCGGGCACCGCCAGGTTCAGGGGCGCCGGGCCTTTGCGGATACGTCCGGAGGTGTCGTAGTGCGACCCGTGGCAGGGGCAGAACCAGCCGCCGTAGTCGCCGCCGCCGACCGTCGGCACGCAGCCGAGATGGGTGCAGGACCCGACCAGGACCAGCCACTGGGCCTTGCCGTCCTTGTGGCGCTCCGCGTCGACCTGGGGATCCGGCATCGAGGCCGAGTCGTCCTTCACCGCCGCGTCGATCTGCGCCTGGGTCCGGTTACGGATGAACAGGGGCTTGCCGCGCCAGTTGATCGTGACCTGCATGCCGGGCTCGATCTTCGTCAGATCGTACTCGACAGTGGCCAGCGCCATCGTGTCGGCCGACGGGTTCATCTGGGCGATGAACGGCCAGGCCACAGCGGCGCCACCGACCGCGGCTGCGGATATGGCTGCGATGTGAATGAAGTCCCGGCGGGTAGGATCCTCCCCGCCAGACGGGTTTGCTGCATTCGCGGCGGAATCGACCACCTTGAGATCACCCTTCAGAAACGCCGCGCCCAGGGAGTGTCGCGGCCTGTAAATCGTTTCGGTTCCGGCGGGCCGTGGCGCGGGCGAGTCGCCTCGCCTGAATCGTCGCAGCCCCGTCGATAGCCCTTGGCGTGACCGATTAGTGCGCGTCACGGCCTTTTTCAACAGAGCATGTAGGGTTTCTGCTCACGCGGCCCAGATGGACGTCGCCGGCCAAGGCTGTAAAACGCCTGCCATGACCGACTCCGAGCGCCTCCAAGACCGCAAGAACCGGGCCCAGGCCTGGTTCGAATCCCTCCGCGACCGGATCCACGCCGCGTTCGAGATTCTGGAAGATGAAGCGCCGGCGGACCTGTATCCGGGCGATCCGGGTCGTTTTGAGCGCAAACCGTGGACCCGCGAGGCCGGCGGCGGCGGCGTGATGGGCATGATGCACGGCCGCTTCTTCGAGAAGGTCGGGGTCCATACCTCGGTCGTCCACGGGACCTTCACACCGGAGATGGCCAAAACCATGCCCGGCGCCGGCGAGGACCCGCGCTTTTTCGCCACAGGGGTTTCCCTGATCGCCCACATGCGCAGCCCGCGCGTGCCGGCGGTGCACATGAACACCCGCTTCATCTGCACGACGAAGGGCTGGTTCGGCGGCGGCGGCGACCTGACCCCGCTTCTGGGCTTCCAGCGCGAGCAGGACTTCCCCGACGCGGTGGCCTTCCACGCCGCTTTCAAGGACGCCTGCGACCGCCACGACCCGGCCTGGCACGCGAAATACAAGGCCTGGTGCGACGAGTACTTCTTCCTGCCGCACCGGAACGAGCCGCGCGGCATCGGCGGCATCTTCTACGATCACCACGACAGCGGCGATTGGGACCGCGACTTCGCCTTCACCCGCGATGTCGGCGAGGCCTTCCTGGACATCTATCCGAAGATCGCCCGAACCCGGATGCACGAGCCCTGGACCGACGCCGAACGCGAGGAACAGCTGGTCCGCCGGGGCCGCTACGTCGAGTTCAACCTGCTCTACGACCGGGGCACGACCTTCGGCCTGAAGACCGGCGGCAACGTCGACTCGATCCTCAGCTCAATGCCACCGGCGGTGAAGTGGCCGTAGGGGGCGGGCACGGCGAGCCGGCGGCTGACAGGGCTGACGCCTCATGATATACAGTCGCATGAATGTAGATCATGGAGGTGGGCATGCGAGTGGCTAAATGGGGCAACAGCCTCGCCGTGCGCATCCCTGTGTCCGTGGTCGAGGAGATGGGCCTGAAGGAGGGCGACGAGCTTCGCGTCCGCTTCGCAGCGAAAGGCGAGCTGGAGCTCGCCGCGAAGCCCGATCTCGAAACGATGCTTGCGCGGGTCAGAAAGCTTCGCGGTCGCATCCCCGCCGACTTCAAGTTTGATCGGGAAGAAGCCAACTCGCGTGGCTAGCGCCTTCTACGACAGCAATACGCTGCTCTACATGATCAGCTCGGACGCGACGAAGGCGGGCCGGATCGAGGCTCTGCTTGTCGGTGGAGGCGTCGTCAGCGTTCAGGTCTTGAACGAGTTTACCGCAGTCGCTCGGCGCAAGTTCAGTCTGCCGTGGCCGGAGATCGAAGTCGCCCTTGACCCCATCAAGGAGGCCTTCGAGGTCGAACCTGTCACGCTGGAGACCTATGATCTGGCCGTCACAGTGGCGCAGCGCTTTGGCTACACGATCTATGACTCGCTCATCATAGCAGCGGCCTTAATCGCTGGATGCGACACACTCTACTCCGAAGATATGCAGCACGGTCAGGTCGTCGCTGACCGGCTCACTATCCTCAACCCGTTCCTCTAGAGCATGCCCGGGTCAGATGGAATCATCTGACCCGGGCATGCTCTAGATTCAAACACTTAGAGCGCGTTCGGGCGGCGGAACCGCGTACACTTCCGCCTAACGCGCTCTAGGGCGCAACTGCCTCCCAAGGCCAGTCCCTAGAACACCATCCCCTGGGCCACGGCCTTGAGCCGCTCCACCGCCGCCAGCTTGTCGTCGATGAAGTCCAGGTCGATCCAC
>Ga0315902_10006832_pt1 | contig 15727 bp, 12 predicted proteins | sample LakEriMetagenome_9_FD_203523 | JGI IMG/M metagenome (GOLD analysis project Ga0315902, IMG submission 203523) | Freshwater fungal communities from buoy surface, Lake Erie, Ohio, United States - Buoy 12 MA117 | ecosystem: Environmental > Aquatic > Freshwater > Lake > Lake biofilm | place: USA...
ATTATTTGTATTTCCTGTTGGATTCTTTCAACGTCAGTATCTTTTTTTAGTAAAATCGCAATTTCATGTGTTTGTGCTGGCAGCTGAATAAGAGTATTCAGTTCTTCTTTTTGGACATAAACGATCCGTTCATCAAGAGGGGCATTCGTGCTTTGATAAATACCAGCAATACGAAAAGCGCCGGCAACAAGATTATTCGCGGTATCTGTCATTGTAAGAACCAGCTTAGATCCTTTATGCAGCTTTAATTTATCGGCGAGTTTTTGGCCAATAAGGATCTCTGATTTTTTTCCGAGATGAAACCCACCATTATCTTTTAATTTACTTTTCAATCCGGAAACTGCGTATTCTTTTTCCGGTAGGATACCTGTAATTTGAACACCGGCACTTCCGGTTGTCGTACTCAACATTCCATGTACAATACTTCTTTGGCAAATTTCCTTAATATCAGGTCGTTTTCTGAGCTCCTGTTCCAGTGATGTCGAATTTGAAACGGTAAATATCATTTCATTATCAGATGGGAATTGGGGATGATGAATCTGAAGATGGCTGGTTTCTTCCTCAATGACGGTTCGAATTCTGCTGTCCATCATACCATTATACAACGATAATACAGCAATACCTGCAAAGAGCCCGATAGCAACCGATAAAAGGATCACCAGACTTCTCATTTTATTTCTCCAAAGATTTCTCGAGGCCAGACGAATCAGTATCATAATTTCTTTTTAAGTATGGAAGACCTGTTGGATTGAAGTTTTTGAGGAATCAGTCCCGGATCTGCATTCAAGTGCTGGATTATGTTTGCTTTTTTAATCATCAGATATTACTATTTAATTAGCTATTACAGTTGATATTCCAATTTTATGATTACTATTTCATGGCTGTTACGGGGTTAAGTCGTATGATCTTATAAATCGGATATAGGGAGAGTACGATGCCGATCGTTAAAACTGTTAAAGCTTGTGTCCAGAAAATATGAGGATCTGAAGAAGTGGGAAAGATGGCTTCAAAACCGAATTTTTCATATGCTTTTCCGGTTTCACCTCCTAAACGTAGAGGATGTTTCTGAAGATACCATACAACCGGAAGTGCTGCAATCATTCCCAGTATACAACCACCTATGACGGTTAAGATGGATTCTGCAATAACCAGTAAGATCAGCTTCCTTTTCTGCATACCGATTGCAACCAGCATTCCCAGTTCTCGTTTCCGCTCCATCATCATCATCAGCCAGGTTCCAAATATTCCAAAAGCAATCAGAAGGTAGAGAATCCCTTGCACGTAATTCATATTTTCCGTATCTGTTTCTATGTGTTGTTTTATATCAGGCATCATTTCTCCCCAGCTCATCACTTCATATTCTGTTCCGAGTTGATCACGGATTGATCCAATTGATGATTCTAGGAGGGGAGCTTTTTTAAATGACAGAACACAGGAAGTAATCCTGTTTTCAGCAGCATACAATTCCTGTGCAAGAAGCAGCGGAAGGAAAAGGGCTTTCTGATTCAGTTCCGGCGAACCAAAGCGCAGCAGAGATTTTATTCTGTATTTACCGGCAGCGGTGGAGCCATGATAGCCTTGTCCGATCAGAACCAAAGTATCTCCGACTTGCATTTGCAATCGTTTGGCAAGTCCTTCTGCAAGCATCACCTCCCGATCTCTTTTTTCAATCATGTTTCCGGCTGTAATTTTTTGACGGAGTGCTGTAATCTTATTTTCAAGATCTGGGTCTATTCCGACAACCAGGCATCCTTTGGTGATCTGATCCCCGGAGGCCAGCGCAAAAGATTCTAATCTTGGAGCATATGAATCGATATTACTGCCGGATGCTATTTTTTGAGCCAGTTGCGGAGTCCATTCAAAGCTCTTATCCAGAATTTGTTCATCCCAGTATCCTCTCTGATGTATTTGTGCATAACCGGAATAAAAACTGACTACGTTTTTAATCAGGTTGTTGAAAATACCTTCTTTCAGACTTGCTGCGAGAATTGATAAAAGGACGGAGAAAAAAACAGCAGCCATAGATATCAGGGTACGGCTCTTATTGCGCCACATATTTTTCCAGGCCAAAGTAAACAACCATCCCGGGCTCAAAAATTTTGCTTTGGACAAATCAGTATGCGTGTTAAAATCCATCAAAGTCGAATTCGTTTCAGGTAATCCGTCGTAAATATTTCATCGGACAATGCAGTGTTGAATCTGATCATCCGGTATTGCATTTCTGTTCTTTGACCTTTTTTATCGGCAGGAATCATTTCAAACCGTGTCGGGATCAACCTTCCGTCCATCATTCGTATATCGTATGCATTCATGGTTTGCGTCAGAGTTCCGTCTTCATCATAAAAACGGGCATGTAGTTCCATCCAGTCTGTCTTGTCAATACATAACAGAACAGATCCCCAAACAACCGGCGCATCCGGTTTGGGTTGAAGTTGAATTTTATAACAAGGCCTGTTTTGAATAATTGTATCGCCTGACAGTTTGTGTATATAGTCTTTTACAATGGAAGATTCCTTTACGAGATCATCATTCGTAAAATCAGTTCCCATCCAACTTTGATTCATCATAGAAGGTGGTAGCTTGATGATCCGTTCGAGGGTAGGATACCAGTTCCACACTTCTCTTCCCCTTTTGAGAAATGCTACTCCTTTTTCTCTTGCGGGAGCTGTGATCAGTATCAAAGCATAGTCGGTTCCTTTGGACCAGCCTCTTAATTCCATTATTCTCGACCAGCCTGGCCGGACGGTTGTTATAACCAGTTCAAAAGACGAAGATTGTCCCCGCATTTTTTCATCGGAGCGTGTAACAATTTCAGAAGCATTTTGCGCAAAAACAGGATTTGTAAGAGTTGATATAATGAATAAGAGAATTAACAAGGATAAAACGTATAACAGGCTTGTTTTTTTCATGACCAAATGTAGACGGGGCCATAAAGATGATCCATGATCAGGATCATCTTTGCGGATAGTGGTTCGTCACCCTTGTGGTGAGTCGCCGGAATGAAAAATATCCAGATAAATTTGTTCTTTTGTTTGGAAACCCGTTAAAAAGTATTATTTTATGACCTTCAAATCTATGTCTATGCGTATTCAATATTTAATGATTCTGTGTATGTTGGTTTTGTTTGCTTGTAAGCAGGAGAACTCCCAGCTTCAAATCAAAGAAGATCCGGCAATAAAAACTGCTGCGGAGATTGACGGACTAATTCGGAAGTCGCTCGAAAAGAATAATCGATTTGATTGGGAATCTGCCGGTGATGTCGTGATATGGAGTGCCGGCCAGCTAACCGATAAAATTTTTGCGATCGGATATCAGCCAAAAGGAATGGTCGGAGTGCAGGATCGCTTGCATGAAATCGATATTCAGGATCCAGCCTGGCAATCGGTTAAGAAAGAAGTGTTGCAAATTATTTATGAAGAAGAAAAAAAGAGTAGACCCGATTTGAAACCGGAGGAGCTGGAAGTCTGGCCGGAGTATTATTTACCGGTTGTGGATGTAGTTATTCATCGTTTTGAAACTATACAACGCTTGAGGAATACCGGGCTTATCCGTTACATAGAACCAATGGGGTATGATGCAGGTATTAAAGATAGACAACAAGAGCGCGTTAGCAGCAGCAGCGGTTGTGGAAGTAATGTTGCGAGTTCCGGATTAATCAGTGGCGTACATTACACACTGACATCACCGAATACGCTTTCCTCCTGGAATTATCCTTATCACCGGATTTCGCAGGCATGGACAAAAGCAACCGGAAAAGGCATTAAAGTGTTTATCATAGATACCGGAACCAGTTCGGATCAGGATAACCTCGGGTCGGCTTTCAATCAGGGATCCTCCTCCGGAAGAACCATTGAAAAGATAGTGACCCTGCCTCGCGAAACTTTTCTGGGTATTCCGGTAGGATCTGCAGAAACTCCTGCAGACGGATGTGGTCATGGTACTGCTATGGCTGGGGCTTGTGCAGCACCTCGGGGTACAGATGGCGCAAGCTGTGGTGTTGCTTATAACTGCAATTTGGTTAACTGTCGCGCAGCAGTCGATGTGTTAATTGATGAAAGCAGGGAAAATAAAGGGGTTTCGGATGCCTTCGTAAATGCAGGAAACAGATCTGATGTCCGAATCATTAGCATGAGTATGGGTCGTATTACCAGCAATTCTCAAATAGCGGATGCTGTTAAATATGCATTCGGTAAAGGAAAGCTGATCTTTTGTGCCGGAGGAACTTCATTCGGTTGGTCAGCCGGCTGGTATGGAGTTATTTTCCCGGCCTATATGCCGGAGGTTCAGGCTATCACCGGTGTTATTGAGGGAACCAATTTTGCCAATTGTACCGAATGTCATAAAGGTGCTGAAATTGATTTTGTAGTGGTCATGCAAAGAAGTGCTGATGCTGTAAAGCCCTTGAGTCTGGCAATGAGTGGAAATCCGCCTTCAACAGTAGGTGGGTCTTCAGTAGCTACGGCCACCACTGCAGGGATTGCCGCACTGGTGTGGAGTCGTTATCCTGCTAATACCAGATCGCAGATAATAAGTCGCCTGGAACAAAGCAGTAGCCGCTATCCTACACGCTCTGCGGAATACGGATGGGGGATTATTAATGCCGATCAGGCAACGAATTAATAGATTTTTTTTTCTGATTAAAGATCGCCTTCTAGAGCGATCTTTTTTTGTGTCTGTATAAAAGAGCAATGAGTTCGTAAGTGTTTGCCTGTAGGTTTAAAAACTTATACCTGTGAAGACGTGTTATATGGGTTCGTAAAATAAAAAACGAACTACTTTTACAATCTAAATCCTATTCTATGAAAAAAAGTATATGTTCGCTCATCTTTTTGGTATCGATTAGTATCTTAATCAGTTCCTGTTCCCGGACGATTCTTCCCAACCAGGCTGCTTCTGGTAAATACCGGCATGCATCGGTTCGTTAACCAGGTTTTTCTGATTTTCTTTTGATCGGATAGGGCTGTAGTACAGCTTATGAGATGCATTCTGCCAGTTTCTGTACTTTGCAGTAAATTAACAGCTATGCAGGGCCTTTCTTTTTTTAAACTGTTTTGTATTATTTGTTTTCCCGCCTTGGCTGCAGCGCAGGTAGTAAGTGGTCCGATGCTGGGGCCTGCTGAACTTAGAACGGCCAAGTTATGGCTTGAAGTGAAGCCGGGAAGTAACATTGTTCTCTGGTATTGGAAGAAGGGTGAGAACCAGCAGGCAAAAAAAATAACTCGACAAACAGATGCAAATACATGGTTTTCACCACAGCTTTTTGAGCTGGTGGATCTCGAACCCGGAACAACCTATGAATATCAGTTTTGGGTGAATGCTGCAACACAAAAAAAGCCTTCAAAGCCAGATGGACAATTTTCAACAAAAGAATTGTGGCAATGGCGAAAACCGGCTCCCGATTTTTCTTTTCTGGCCGGCTCCTGTACGTATTTTAATGAGCAGGTGTACGATAGACCCGGAAAACCTTACGGCGGAGATTCATCGATCTTTCAAAAGATGGCTGAAGAGAAATCTGCTTTTATGTTATGGATGGGGGATAACTGGTACACCAGAGAAGTGGATTATGCTGATAGATGGGGCATGTGGAAACGTGCCAGCCGGGACCGTTCACTTGAAGTATTGCAACCCTTTTTAAAATCTATGTCTCATCTGGCGATCTGGGATGATCATGATTATGGTCCGAATGATTTTGGCAAACAGTTTATTTTAAAAGAAACATCGCGGGATGTGTTTCAATCTTACTGGCCTAATCCATCATATGGTCTGGAGCAAAAGGGGATCTTCACCCAATGGAGTTACAATGATGTTGATTTTTTTCTGCTTGATGACAGATGGTGGCGAAGTGCAGATGATCTGAAAGATTCTGTAAATGGAATGCCGAATCCAGTTAAAAAGATGTGGGGTGCTGAACAAATGGAGTGGCTGAAGCAATCGCTGCTTAGCAGTCGCGCAACGTTTAAGATTATTGTAAACGGCAATCAGGTATTAAACCAAGTTTCACCCTATGATAAACTTCTAGATTTTCCGGCAGAGTATCAGGAATTAATGGATTTTTTGCTGCAACAGAAAATAAAAGGTGTGCTTTTTATGTCTGGTGACCGACATCATTCGGAAATTATCCGTTTAGAACGCCCCGGGACTTATCCATTGTATGATCTCACTATCTCTCCGCTTACATCAGGTACACATGTTTTCGGAGGGCCGGAAAAAAATAATCCTTCAAGAGTATTGGGCATTGATCAAAAGCAGAATTACGGACGTATTACGGTCGGCGGAATGAGAGGCAAAAGGAAGCTACAGGTCACTTTTTTAGGAGTAAAGGGAGAAAATCTTGGCGAGTGGTCTGTTGAGGAAGAAGCATTAAAATGATCATAGTATGCAGATTGAATTTACGTACGACAAAAAATCAGTATTAAGAGCAATTCGTTATCATTTCTTTTCCAAGAAAGATATCCGGATTTTACTTTTGGCTGTAAATATTTTTACCCTCCTTTCGGGTGTATTGTATTTCTTTCAGATCGTACAGCCGTTGCCATTTTTAATATGTTCTTTTCTTTGGTTTTCCCTCATGCTTTCCTTCTGGGTGATTCTCCCCCAAAATATATACCGAAACTCCAAAACATTTCAGGAATTCCTGATGGTAGATATTCGGGAGGATAAACTCATCATTCATCATAGTGCGGGAACGAAAGAATGGCCCTATAACGCCTTTCAGCAGGTAAAAGAGACGCCTGATTATTTTTATCTCTATCTCGATGAACGTTCATTTTTTTTAATTCCAATGCTTGCATTTGCGGATGCGTCTTCTGTATTCTTTGTCAGAGAAGTTTTCAAGCGAATACAGGAAAAGTAGAAGTCTTTATTGTTAAATAAAGGTTTTCGTTTAGTTGGCTTTCGGTAAATTCACTCGTTTTATTCTTAGATATATTTTTTGTGAAAAAATAATAATATTTTTATTAGAGATTAATAATCCTGTACCCTAAATAACCGTTTATGAAAACAATTTTCTTTGTTTTTTTACTCTCCATATTTTCTGTTAAACTGATTGCGCTCAACCCGGCTGATTTCGCCATTACACGTATTTCAGCTCCTTATTTTATCGTTGATGCCAATGCGCCTTCTACGATTACCAAAGCCTATGTGGGCTTTGAAGTAACCAATATGGGTTCGATTAGCTATTCCGGAATGCTGTTTGCAATAAGCTCCATCGGAACATCTGTGACGGGTCAGGACTATACGGTTCTATCGCCTTCCAGTCGTCAGGTGATTATTGGTTCTTTGGCGCCCGGACAATCAAAAGTGTGTTATTTCTATATAAGTTACCCTGCCAGTACGATTCCGGTAGCCAGTTTTCATGTTCGATTAAGTGACGCTACTGAAAATGATAAAACTCAAACGTTTTCAATTTACAATCGCTCTTCAATCAGCGCGAATGCTGGAGGAATTGCGACGCAGGCATTTGCCAATCAAGATGCTTTAGGTGGTCTGATAATTGATACAGTAACCTATACCGTTGGTAATGTTCAGCTCAATGATGAATCTGATTTTCAAGTTGCGGTATCGAGTCAGTTTGATCCAACTAAAATGGAATTGCTTTCCACTTCCGTTATTCAGAGCAATGTACCTGGAATTCCCACAGGAACTACGGATAGTATTTATTTCCGAACGGGTAATGGTAGTAACGGGGCTTCTGTAAAAATAGTTTGGCGTTTTCGGATCAAGGGTTTTGGGTTCACCAATTATTTACTTCCCTGTGCAGGAGCAACGAGCGGAGCGAGTAATTATAAATATGCTTTAAATAGCAGCCTCGTTAATGGAAGTGCGGTTACTGTTGCATCCAATGCGAATCCTTTGTTGATTAGTAAATCATCCAATAAATCTTATTATTCTGTTTGCGAGCAGGCTGTATTTACTGTTACAATCAGTAATCCTGGGTCGGTAGATGTAATTATTGACAGTCTTGTTGATCAACTCCCAACCGGATTCACTTATCAGTCCTTAAATATCTCCAGCGGGATCAATACTTCCAACTCTGTTCAATATCCTACCGGCGGAATATCCAGTTCTTTGAAATATGTAGGAGGGGTATCGCTTCCTGCCGCTGTTTCTTATCTGATTCCGGCAGGAGGAACGCTTCAATTGATATATAACGCGACCGCCTCTTGCACAACAGCTTTAAATTTAAAAACAACGGTACGGGGATTTATTGGCTCACTAGAATTTGATAACGCTGAAAATACAGTGAGTGTATTTGCCATTCTGCCGGTGGCGTTCTTAAATACGAATATATCTGAGTCTGATAAAGGTGTTCAAATAAAATGGAATGTTTACGAAGAAGACGGTCCATATTCTTACACAGTACAGCATAGTATGACAGGACAATTCTGGGCTGATGAAGGCGTAGTTCATGGACATCAAGTGAAATCAGCAAATGCCGCTTATGCGTTCACGCCAACATTTGTTTCTGGAGGCATACATTTTTATCGGATTGTAGTACGCAGTCAGTCTGGCAAGCAACAATATGGAGAGATATTATCTTACAATCGGCTGCAACCGGTTAGTAAACTTAAAATTTTAGGTAATCCGGTTATAGATGGGCAGATACGTATCGCTGCTAGTGTGCCTGGAAGCATTGAACTGGTACATCCAAGTGGCAAGCGAATTTGGTTAAAAGAAATAAGAGCAGGGAATCACAGATTTTCTGTATCTGAGCTTAGCAATGGTCTTTATTGGATGCGATTTGGAAACGAACAAATACCTCTAATCATTCATTAATTTAAAAATATTAGATTTAGATATTAATTTATAAATTAACCTCTTTTATAACGGCCTATGAATTCTCCAAATGCAAGAATATGACCGCTCATTTCTTTTTCAAGTTCTCGCAAACGCGCACCCTGAGGGAGTAGTACTTTGTTATCTAAAGCATATATTTTAAAGTGATAACGATGCATACCCGAATACGGGCACGGGCCTTCGTAACTGCAATGCTGAAAATCATTTAAGCCCTCTGTTCCAAGCTTGGAATTTTCTTTAATCATTTTTGTTACTGGTATGTTCCAGATAATCCAGTGTATCCAGGCATTCACTGGCGCATCCGGATCTTCTACGATGATGGCAAGGCTTATAGCTGATGTCGGAATATGATCAATTTTAATAGGAGGGTTTACATTTTTCCCGTCACAGGTATATTTTTCTGGGATAATCCCGCCTTCTGTAAAGGCCGGACTGCTGACATTTAAAAGGTCGTAATCAATTTCCTTTGCAGTATGTTTCATGTTTGCCTTAATTATTTTATTCATAATGTACTAGCTAAAGTCAATTTTCAAAAGAGTATTGAATTCTAGTAGGCGAATTATTTTATTACCTATTTCAGGGGCCTTCTCCTGGTTCAGGAATTTCGTAGCTGGGTGTTTCGAAGGGGTTCTCTTCAGGTAAAGAATCCGTGTTTTCCTCTTCCATAAGAGTAGGCTCTTCCTCTGTATGCCTAAATTTATTGGGCTGAATAGTATTATTAGAGGAGGGATTAATAGAAGTGCTTTTCCCTTTCTTTTTTGCGGTTTTTTCTTGCATCGGGATCAGTTATTTTTTTGCCTCAAAAAAACAATGCTTTTCCTTTTACATCTATGACAGGAGTCAATTCGTTTTTTGAGAAGAATCATTATGTTCTGTATTCCGCTAAAATATATTTGTTTCCAATAATTATGAATATGGGAAAAAATACGATGGCTATTACCAACTTGCATGACTTACTTATCAATGATTATGCAAGATATTTCAGTTTTGAAAAATCCCTGAAGCAAATTCTCCCAAATTGGGTGTTGCTTTCACATTCATTAAAGCTTAAAACTATTCTTCAAAGGTATTTGTACTATACGGAACAGCATTTGAATCAGTTGGAAAGTGTATCCAATGAAATTATTTCTCATTATTTGATAAACAGGGATCGTACGATAGATTATCGGATTTCATCTATAAATAAGCGGTTAGCATCTTGTACGGATCCTGAAGTGAGAGATGCCTGTTTGCTTGCTGCAGTTCAAGAGTTAAATCATCAAAAGATCAGCATGTACGGAACTGCTGCTTCTTTTTCCAATATGTTGGGCGATAAAAAAGCAGCAAAAATATTTTATGCAGAAGAGGTTAGTGAAAAACAGATTGATAAGCGATTGAGTGATCTGGCGGAACAGGAGATTAACTTGAGAGCCAGAACTCCGCTAGCCTTAGGATAAAATACATCGAAAGCTTTTATAGAAGTTTTTCCGGTTTTTCTTCTCCCGGATCAATATCTTCTTCTTCAAGAATATACTCATCCGATGCGTTTCTTCCAATAATATTCAGATCGTATATAGTGAAGTCATCCTCACCCGTTGTTTGAACCCATGTATCTTTCTCTTTCCTGAATACCTGAGCATGTAAACCAAAGCGAACCTTAAATTCTTGTTCGATGTCGGCAATTTTATTTTCCGGTTTGATTTCAATGATTCCATCTCTGTGCAAAAGATTTAATGAAGAAATGGTCATTTCAGGGCTTATCTGCTTTAATTCTGACGAACGGCCATATTTTGAATGACTTAAACTGAAGAACTCAATTTTCAGATACGGATAAAAATCAGAAAAAGCTGTTTTTATTTCTTTTAATAGAGTATAATCGTGAATGGCAATATGCATAATAATAGCTTTTATTAAATTAAATAATACTTATATAGTCTCATAATATTATTGGACCTTCATATAAAATAGGTATTCAATAAACTACAATAGAAAAAAGATTTCTGAAGATATTTCAGGTTAGCAGATATTTTCAATGATTCGGATCACTATTTTTAGTGCCCGGCTTGATTAATCATAAAAACTTTAATTTTAGGCGTACTTTAAAAGCTTTTGAGAAAATGGCTATCTCAGGATATCATAATCGTCATTTATTACTGCATCTTTTTATCATTTCACTGATGGTGCATTATGGATTTACGAACGGTGTGCATCTGTGGCAGTTTGTGACAGCTTGTTTTGCTTCTTTCTGGCTAATTCTCCGCCCGACTAATATATATATTCCGTTATTGGCAGTTTTTACTACCCTTGCAGACTATTTAAGTACATATCCCGAATTATCCAACCATGCCGTTATTCAATTATTTATCTGTTTGGGGATTGTTTTTTTACTGATTTATGAAGGAGTGCTGAAAAAAAAATATTATTTCAGTAATGATAGTAAAACAACCTTTTTTCGAAGTGTTGTTTTTCTGATCTATTTCTTTTCAGGTTTTCACAAGCTTAATTGGGGGTTCATTGACAGCGATCAAAGCTGTGTACATTCTTTAAATTTCTACGTAATTCGTTTTTTGGGGTTAGATTCAGAAACAACTCCGTTAATACTTACTCGATCTTTACAGCTTGCAACTTTCTTTCTAGAACTGATTGTGCCGATTGGTCTATTATTCAGACGCACCTGTAAGTTATCTGTATTATTTTTATTTGGTTTTCATGCATATCTTTTTGCAGCTGGTTTTGCTCATTTCGCTTCGGTTAGTGTTTTTATGCTGGCAGGATGTTTGTTGAACTATACGGAATCTCAAACAGCAAGAAATATACAACCCAGATTAAAAGTGTACACTATCATTTCTTTTTTTGCTGCAGTGATCAGCTTTACATTTTGTAATGTTAAGGGTAATTATTTCGATGATTCTGGAAATTTGAGTAGATCTTTTTTTATTTCTTGCAGCATTTACTTTACAGCATTTATTTATGCATCTAATTTATTTTTAAAAGTTCAGAATCCTCTACGATTAAATTTTAGAAGCCTCTTATCCTTAAAAATATTTCTGCCTGTATTTATTATATTTCTTTGGGGTATGGAGCCATACTACGGGTTGAGCAATAGGGCTAATATGAGTATGTATAGCAATATGATTACTATGGCAGGTCGGGATAATCATCTATTAATTTCTACCCGATGTACAAAACTTATTCCTTTTGAGGAGGATTACTTGCAGGTGCTGGATGTATCTTCTAATTTTATATCTAAAATTGGGTCCAATTATAAATATTATTACTACCCTTTAATAACGTTTCGGTATAACGCATCTGTTTGGCTTAAAAATATAAAGGATCCGGTATCTGTTCGTATATTTTATAGGGGTAAAGAATTCATAATTCCGAACTTGGCTACGTCAGACTTTTCCAGATCACGATGGTATGATCGTTATTTTTACTACAGGCCTACACCGGTTAGAGGTTATGGTGTATGTGTATGGTGAGTAATTTGAATTCTAGTTTATATACAGCCTTCATACAAAGTTCTATTTGTTCTTTGAATGTCAATACCTAAACACTATCTTGTTACACATTGGTAATAAAAAATAGATTTTATGACAAATTCACCAGTGCATTCTTCAGATAATCTTGCAATTCCGGTTTCCCAAAAAGATCGGATTGTTGTGCTGGATAGTTTACGTGGGTTTGCCCTTTTGGGAATTTTGCTGATGAATATCCCTTATTTCGGACTTCCTGATCCATCTTTTGATATTTTAACATTAAACAATGAAATGGGCACGGTCAACGAGAATGTGTGGTTCTATGTCAACTTGATATTTGATGGGACGCAAAGAGGACTTTTCTCGCTTCTTTTTGGTGGTGGGATACTCTTGTTTATTTCAAGGCTGGAAGTCAAAATTGAAGGAGCATTGCCTTTAGAGCTTTTTGTAAGGCGCCAGCTATGGCTTATTTTCTTTGGATTAATTAATGCGTACGTTCTACTCTGGCCCGGAGATATTCTTTTTCAATACGGAATATTTGGCATCCTTTTATTTTTATTCCGAAAACAATCGGTTACCTTTTTATGTATTGCTGCATTTATTTCACTGGTTCTAATGACAGCCAGAGAGAATATCGATTTGTACCGTAAAAAGAACATCATAGTTGATGGTGAGGCTATTGCCCGAATTGATACGACTAAAGTTTCTTTAACTGATATTCAGAAAGATAAAATATCTGAAATGATGGCTTTAAAGGGGGAATCTGATACAGCGATACTTCGAAAAAAAATGAAGCTTAATACAGATAAATGTCTGAGTGATTATGGGACGATATACAATTTTATAAGTCCTATTAATGCATATATCCAATTTGAATTCACCTATTATCGTTTATGGGATGTACTTCTTTTTATATTTTTAGGTATGGCATTCTTAAAGAATGGACTTCTCACAGGTAAAGGGTCTGTTAGAGTTTATTTTTGGATGGCCTTGGTTGGGTGGTCAATTGGTTTGTATCTCACATATCTGCATCTCCGTCCTAGAATAGAATATCAATTTAATCAGTATGAGATTATAAAAAGCTTGCATTTTTATTTTTATGAGATCTCACGAAGTTTAAGAACTATCGGTATGTTTGGTTTACTGATGTTATTATATAAAGCACGTATTTTTAATTGGTTTTTTACATTACTTCGGCCTGTCGGTCAGATGGCTTTTACAAATTATCTTTCTCAGTCATTTATATGTAATTTTATATTTCTGGGTATTGGTCTTGGTATGATGGGTAAAGTACAACGATACGAACTTTATTACATAGTTGCAGGAATCTGGATTTTACAAATTATCTGGAGCCATTTATGGCTTAAACGTTTTCGGTTTGGACCAATGGAGTGGGCGTGGAGAAGTCTGACTTATTGGAAAAGACAACCCCTGCGTAAGTAGTGTTTTTACAAAAATTTGTTTCTATTATTTAAACTCATCAACATCTAAACTTCAACCTTTAGAAGTCCATTCAGTGCCAAGTTCGAACTTTTGGGAGTAGAGTGTGATTGAACTTTTAAAAGATTGGGAACAATCCGCCGTGGTTCATGTCCGCACGAAACATACTCATTCCGGTTCGTAAAGGCACGAACCGGGGGTATTAAGTCCGGAATAATTAAAAGAGATGTTTTAATTAGAAAGGAACCAACAACTAATATCTAAAAACTTACAACCAACAACCCTAGTAGCCTCGCCTAGAATCGAACTAGGATCTGGAGCTTCGGAAACTCTTATACTATCCATTGTACTACGAGGCCAAAAATCCCGCTACCATAGATAGCGGGACTGCAAATTTAATCCAATTCATGAAATCACCGAAAGAATCACCTTACCAATCTACGGTACAGCCCAGCTGCACCATACGCGGGATGCTGTTGAATCCTCTCAGATCAAAAAAACGCCGATTCATCAGGTTTTGACCATCGGCATACACGCGGATCTTATCAGTGGGACGGTATTCCAGATAGGCGTTTAGTAGCCAGTATCCGTTGAGTTTAATATCCTTCGAAGCAAATCCTCCGGTATCAAAACGCTGACTTACATATCTCCCCGTTATACTTAAAGATATCTTTTTATTTATCTGATAGCTCGCCGATAAATTTGCCTGATGTTCTGGTCGTCTTAATAAATAACGATATGCTGTATCCTTAAAACTGATACGACTCTGACTGAAATCGGAACCACTAATAAAGGTGTAATTCCCGGATAATTTATATTTATCTGAAATCTGAATATTTGTTTCATATTCAATCCCTCTTGCATATTGCCGGTTGAAATTAAAATACTTGTAGTTGATATAATCAAAATCCATTCCGTCCTTAATCTCCCTATAAAATCCAATCAACCGATGCGTTATGACGGATGCAGAATGTTGAATTCCGAATTCATAATTGATGCTTTGTTCCGGTAGTAAATCCTTATTTCCGAAAGATGAAAAGAGCTGATACAATCCGGGGGCCTTAAAGCCGGAAGCAATGCTTCCGAATATTCTGAAATGAGCATTAATGGTATAGGATGGATTGAAAGTAAAGGTTGCGTTCCGCCCATATCGGCTGTGCTGATTGATCCGGCCGCCATACTCCATATTCCATTTGTTTTTCTTGTCTGAATAGATCAAGGATGTATAAGCAGATATCTGGGTTACTGAAGTATCCGGGAATTTCTCCTCAAACGGACCGAATGAACTGACGGAAAAAAAGTTGCTGTTATAGATTCCAAATCGGTAGTCAACACCCTGTAATAAGGTGAATCCTTTCCCAAGTTTGAATGTTGCATACAGTTCAGCAAAATGACTGCGGCTAAAATAATTATCGCTCACATATTTAGAGAATCCGGAAATGCTATTGCTGTCATTTAAAAAGGCCCTCTTGTTTTCACTATACTGGTAGTTGCCGGTTAAGCTGTACCATTTACCGATTTGTTTAAATCCGAAACCGCTGGTTAAATTCCGGTTATCAATGGTGAAATCCCGATCGTCGTTAAAGACCCCTCCATCAACATCACTCTCATAACCGCTGTACTGGAAAAATCCACGTAGATTTAATTGATTGGTTGCTCTGTAACCTACAGAAGCGTTTACCAGTTTTCCCTGATAACCATCCCGGTCAAAATTCTTACTCCCTGAACTGTCGTAGGCCGCAGAAAAACCATCAGTTTTCAATCCGGAAAACCGCGTCTGATACGTCCATTTTCCGATCGTGCCGTATGCCTGTATATTCCCTCGAAAAGTATTGAAGTTGCCTCCGCTTAAGGAAGTCCGAAATGCGATCGGCTTCCGAAGATCTTTTTTCTGAGTAATAATATTAATAACTCCCGTTACCGCATCACTTCCGTATAAAGTCGATTGAGCTCCTCTGGCAATTTCTATCCGTTCAACATCATTGACTGACATGAAATTTAAATCAAATTCATTATTAATAAAAGAAGGATCT
>Ga0315902_10006833_pt1 | contig 15726 bp, 13 predicted proteins | sample LakEriMetagenome_9_FD_203523 | JGI IMG/M metagenome (GOLD analysis project Ga0315902, IMG submission 203523) | Freshwater fungal communities from buoy surface, Lake Erie, Ohio, United States - Buoy 12 MA117 | ecosystem: Environmental > Aquatic > Freshwater > Lake > Lake biofilm | place: USA...
CCGTGCGCAGCCCGCCCTTGGCGACGATGTCGCCATAGCTGACCGCACGCTTGCCGGCGAAGACCTTGCCCTTCCGGGCGATGCAGGCCGACGCCGGCGCGCCGAGCATCTTGGCCCCGGCTTCGATGAGGGCGATCCGCCCGGCGGCGCCAGCTTGGCTCAGGAAGGGGTAACTCTGCCAGACGGACCAGGACCCGCCGGTGACCATCAGGCCCCACTTGGGATCGGTGTCCACGTGGATGATACGGACCTTGTCCCAGTCGGCCTCGAGCTCATCGGCGACAATGCGGGCCAGGGCCGTGCCCACGTGCTGGCCCATCTCGGCGCGGACGACGTTCACCGTGACAATCCCCTGGGCGTCGATGGCGTACCAGAGGCTGGGCTCGAAAGCCGGGGCGCCCGAGTATGGGCCCAGGGAGACGGCGGCCTCGGCCGTCGCGGCGAAGCCGAAGGCCGCGCCTGCTGCGCCCGCTGCGATCAGGAAGCGGCGGCGGCTGGGATCCGGGATGAGGGGGCGATTCATGAGCGCACCTCCGTCCCAAGCGCCGCGCCGCGCCCTGCGCCCTTGCGGGCGGCCAGCTTCACCGCCTTGCGGATGCGCACATAGGCCATGCAGCGGCAGAGATTGCCGTCCATCGCCGCCTCGATCTCGGCGTCGGAGGGGTTGGGACTGGCCGCCAGGAGGGCGGCGGCCTGCATGATCTGGCCGGACTGGCAGTAGCCGCACTGGGGCGCCTGGGCTTCGACCCAGGCCGCCTGCACGGGGTGGACCCCGCCGGCGCCCAGGCCCTCGATCGTGGTCACCTTCATGCCGTCGACGGCGCTCACCGGCGTCAGGCAGGAGCGGATGGCCTGGCCATCCACGTGCACCGTACAGGCGCCGCACTGGCCCACACCGCAGCCGAACTTGGTTCCCGTCAGGCCCAGCTCGTCCCGCAGGACCCAGAGCAGGGGGGCGTCGTCAGGCCCCCGGTTCTCGACGCTTCGTCCGTTGACCTCGAACTTCGCCATGCCTGGACCTCCCGGCTCATGTTTCCCCGAGGGGAGGCTGCGCCCGCTTTCGGCCTCTGTCCAGAGGGCGCCGGAGTCGCATCAGGTCCGGAACGCCGCCGCCATCTCGCCCATCCAGGCCTTGAGGTCATCCTTAAGCGCCGCGTCCGTCCGCCCATGCCGGACAATGATCAGGTCAAGGTCAGGAACCAGAAGGGTGAACTGACCCTCATGGCCGTTGGCGGAAAAGGAGCCCTCGCCGCCCATGCCCAGCCACCAGTGGGCGCCGTAGGGATCGTCGGTCACGCCAGCCTGGCGGGGCGTCGGGGTGCGGGCACAGTCGACCCAGCCCTCGGGCAGCAGCCGTCGACCGTCCCAGACCCCGTCGCGGAGATAGAGCAGGCCGAACCTGGCGAAGTCCCGGCCGCTGGCGAAGCAGAACGAGGACCCGATGAAGGTTCCCGCAGGATCGAACTTGGGGACAGGCGTCCGCATGCCCAGGGGCTCGAAGAGCCGCGTCCGCATGAAGTTGGCGAAGGCCTCGCCCCTCAGGCCGGTCAGGTCCGCCAGGATCCGGCAGATGATGTTGGTCGTCCCCGAGGAATAGCTGAAGAATGTTGCAGGTGGGTGCTCGAGGGGCTGGCTGGCCGCATAGTGGGCGACGTCGGCCTTTCCCGAGCCCCACATCATCTCGATGGTGTCGGAGGGCTTGTCGGGCTCGTAGACCTCCGAGAACTTCAGCCCGCTGACCATGCGCAGGAGATGGTCCGTCGTGATGGCGCCCCTCGGGTCCCCTGGCGTCCGCCATTCGGGGACCGGGGCGGGGGCGAAGATGTCCAGGAGCCCCTCGCCGACCGCGATGCCCACAAGGGCGTGGGTCAGGCTCTTGGCCATTGACCAGGACATGCAGGTCGCGTCGGGGCCGTGGGCCGGGCCGTAGCGCTCGAGCAGGAGGCGGCCTCCCTGGACCACCACGACGGCGTGGGTCTCTTCAAAGTCGCTGAAGCCGCGTTCCACCAGGCGCGCAAGATGGCCGGGGTCTACGCCTTCCGGGAGGTCGCCGAGGCTCCAGTCTCGGGTCGGCCAGGGAACGCCGGCGGGCTGTTGCGGCAGGGGCGGAAGGATCACTCCCGTCATGCGAGCAGGGCCCGCACTTCCTCCACCTCCGCCGGGGTGAGGATCCATTCGGCGCACCGGGCGTTGGCCTCGACCTGCTCGGGGGTGGTGGCGCCGGCGATCACGGAACTCACGACCCTGTGACCGAGGAGCCAGGCGAAGGCCAGGTCCAGTATCCGCCGGCCACGCTGCATGGCCCAGTGTTCCAGGGCCTCCAGCCGATCGAAGTTCCGGTCGCTGAGGGCGGCGGCCCCGCGCTTGCCCCAGGCCGCCAGCCGGGTGCCCTGCCGCGGCGGCTCTCCACGCTGGTACTTGCCGGTAAGAAAGCCGCTTGCGAGGGGGAAGTAGGGCAGGAGGCCCAGGCCGAACCGCTCACAGGCCGGCAGCACCTCGCGTTCGACGCCCCGCTCCAGGAGGCTGAAATTGTTCTGGGCCGAGACAAAGCGCTCCAGGCCATTGCTGCGGGAGATCCAGTCCGCGTCGGCGATCTGCCAGCCGGCGAAGTTGGAGTTTCCAACGTACAGCACCTTGCCCGCACGGACGAGGTCGTCGAGGGCCCGGAGGGTCTCTTCGATGGGGGTGTCGGGATCGGGCACGTGCATCTGGTAGAGGTCGATGTGGTCGGTATGCAGGCGCTTGAGGCTGTCCTCCACCGCCTTGACGATGTACCGTCGGGCGCCGCCCCGAAGGTACTCGCCCTCTCCCATGGGGTTGGCGAACTTGGTGGCCAGGACCGCCTTGTCCCGCTTGCCCTTAAGGGCCTCGCCCAGGAAGACCTCGGACTTGGCGGCGCCGTAGATGTCGGCCGTATCGAAGAAGTTGACGCCGCAGTCGAGGGCGGCGTCGACCACCATGCGCGTCTGCGCCTGGTCGATGCGCATGCCGAAGTTGTTGCAGCCGAGCCCGATCACGCTGACCTTCAGCCCGCTATTCCCCAGCCTACGAAGTTGCATTGCGTCCTCCCGCACCGCCTCTGACCGACAAAGCCTAGGTCAGGCCGGACAGGCGCGCCAGCGCTTCCCGCCATCGATCGCCTACCTGGCTCTGCGTAAGGTCGGCGATGGGCCGGGGGCCCCGCTGGGTCAGATGGCCCGGGCGAGCCTCAGGGCTTCCGCATTCTCGATTGCCGCCCGCCGCAGGTTGAGGGCCTCGAAGTCTGCGCCGGACTCGCTCTCTCGCGCGCCGAAGGCGGCGTCCTCGTCTTCGGCTTCAAGGGGCGCAAACCAGGGACGATAGTTCATGACAACCTCCCATGCAGATGGACCACACCAGTTAAGGGTCGTTAACCTTCTTTCACCAAGAGCGGCTCCGGACTCTCACGGACTCTTGAACGCGACCGGAATTTCAGGGCCCGGCGGCATGACGTCTGGCCTTGCCCGTCATCCGCCCGTAAGAATGGAGTCAACGCCCGAAGCGGGGCGGCGAAGGACCGGGATCCGCGCGAGACTCCGGCCCCGTCCCGCAGGGCGACCTGGGAGGAAACGGGTCTTGCAGCCAACGCGTACCGAGGGTCCCGACTACTATCACAAGGTGGTCGATTGCCAGTGGGCCTGTCCGGCCCACACGCCCGTGCCGGAATACATCCGCCTGATCGCCGATGGCCGGTACGATGACGCCTACATGATCAACTGGAAGTCGAACGTCTTTCCCGGCGTTCTCGGCCGCACCTGCGACCGCCCCTGCGAGCCCGCCTGCCGGCGCGGCCGGGTGGAGGAGGAGCCGGTGGCCATCTGCCGGCTGAAGCGCGTGGCCGCCGACAACAAGTCCGATGTCGGCCCCCTCATGCCGCCGGTCGCGGCGAAGCGGAATGGCAAGCGGGTGGCCCTGGTCGGCGCCGGCCCCGCCTCTCTGACGGTCGCCAGGGACCTGGCGCCCCTGGGATACGATCTGGTCCTCTTCGATGGTGAGCCCCGGTCGGGCGGCATGATCCGCAGCCAGATCCCGCGCTTTCGCCTGCCTGAGGAAGTGATCGACGAGGAGGTCGGCTACGTCACCCGCCTGGGCGGCGTGGAGCTTCGCCTCGGTCAGCGGATCGAGAGCCTCAAGGGCCTCTTGTCCGAAGGCTTCGACGCGGTGTTCGTCGGGTCCGGGGCGCCCCGGGGCCGGGATCTCGACATCCCGGGCCGCAAGGAGGCCGCCGCCAACGTCCACGTCGGGATCGACTGGCTTTCGAGCGTCTCCTTTGGCCACATCGAGAAGATCGGCCGGCGGGTCATCGTCCTGGGTGGCGGCAACACCGCCATGGACTGCTGCCGCACCTCGCGCCGCCTCGGCGGCGAGGAGGTCAAGGTGGTGGTCCGCTCGGGCTTCGAGGAGATGAAGGCCAGCCCGTGGGAGAAGGAGGATGCGATCCACGAGGATATCCCCATCCTCAACTATCGCGTTCCCAAGGCCTTCACCCATGAGAACGGCCGCCTGACCGGCGTGACCTTCGAGATCGTCCGCGCCGAGTATGACGACAAGGGCCGCCGCAACCTCGTGCCCTCGGGCGAGCCCGACGAGCACCATGAATGCGACGATGTCCTGGTCGCCGTCGGGCAGGAGAACGCCTTCCCCTGGATCGAGCGCGACATCGGCCTCGACTTCGACCGCTGGGACATGCCCCAGGTCGACCCGGTCACCTTCGAGTCCACCCGCAAGGGGGTCTTCTTCGGTGGCGACGCCGCCTTCGGCCCGAAGAACATCATCTGGGCCGTGGCCCACGGCCATGACGCCGCAGTCTCGATCCACCGCCACTGCATGGGCGAGGATGTCCATGACCGCCCACCCCCGGGCTTCTCCCTGGTTTCCCAGAAGATGGGGATTCATGAGTGGAGCTACGACAACGACATCTCCCTCGAGAATCGCCACCGCGTTCCCATGCTCGACAAGGCCGAGGCCCTGAAGAACGTGCGGGTCGAGGTTGAGCTCGGCTTTGATTCCCGCCTGGGTTACGCCGAGGCCCAGCGGTGCCTGAACTGCGACGTCCAGACGGTCTTCGCCGACAACCTCTGCATCGAGTGCGACGCCTGCGTCGACATCTGCCCAGTGGACTGCATCACCTTCACCGAGGACGGCGAGGAGGCGGACCTCCGGTCCCGCCTGAAGGCCCCGGCCCTCAACCTCGACCAGGATCTCCTGGTCTCCGGCGCCCTGGCCACCGGCCGGGTCATGGTCAAGGACGAGGATGTCTGCCTGCACTGCGGCCTCTGCGCCGAGCGATGCCCCACCGGGGCCTGGGACATGCAGAGGTTCACCCTTGAGATGACCCATGCCGAGCAGATGGGAGGCGCCGCATGACCGCCCCCCTCGCCGCCATCAACGACTTCGTCGTCAAGTTCGCCAACGTCAACGGCTCTGGCTCTGCCAGCGCCAACTCCATGTTCGCCAAGGCTGTCCTGCGGATGGGCGTGCCGGTGGCGGTCCGGAACATCTTCCCGTCAAACATCCAGGGCCTGCCTACCTGGTTCGAGGTGCGCGTCACCGGCGAGGGTCACCTCGGCCGTCGCGGCGGCGTGGACATGATGGTGGCGATGAACCCCCAGACCTGGGACCGGGACGTCGCCGAGATCGAGCCGGGCGGCTACCTGTTCTACGACTCGACCAAGCCGATGCCGCCGTCGAAGTTCCGGCCGGACATCAATATCATCGGCGTGCCGCTGACCGCCATCTGCAACGCCGCCTACACGGTCGCGCGCGAGCGCCAGCTGTTCAAGAACATCATCTATGTCGGCGCCCTCGCCGCCCTGCTGGGCATCGAGATCGAGGTCATCGAGCAGCTCCTCGCCGAGCAGTTCGAAGGACGCGAGCGCCTGATCAAGGCCAACTACGACGCCCTGCATATGGGCCGGGACTGGGTGCAGGACAACATGGCCCCCCTGGGCCTGCAGGTGCGCCGGGCGGACGCTGTCGGCGACCGGATCTTCATCGAGGGCAACCAGGCCGCCGGCCTAGGCGCGGTGTACGGGGGCGCCACGGTCTGCGCCTGGTACCCGATCACGCCCTCGACCTCCCTGGCCGAGGCCTTCACCAGCTATTGCCAGGAGCTCCGGGTGGATCCCGAGAGCGGCAAGGCGAACTTCGCCATCGTCCAGGCCGAGGATGAGATCGCCTCCATCGGCATGGTGATCGGCGCCGGCTGGAATGGCGCCCGGGCCTTCACGGCCACCTCCGGACCCGGAGTCTCGCTGATGACCGAGTTCATCGGCCTGTCCTACTTCGCCGAGATTCCGGCGGTGATCTTCGATGTCCAGCGCGGCGGCCCGTCCACCGGCATGCCGACCCGCACCCAGCAGGCGGACCTCATCGGCGCCGCCTACGCCAGCCATGGCGACACCAAGCACCCCATGCTCCTGCCCATGGACCCCGGCGAGTGCTTTACCTTCGCGGCCCAGGCCTTCGACCTGGCGGACCGGCTGCAGACCACCGTCTTCGTCATGCTCGACCTCGACATGGGCATGAACGAATGGCTGACCGAGCCCTTCAAGTGGGACGACAGCCGCCGGATGGACCGCGGCAAGGTCATGACCCACGACGAGCTCGAGGCGGGCCGTGACTTCGGCCGCTATCTCGACGTGGATGGCGACGGCATCCCCTACCGGACCTATCCCGGCGTCCACCCGACCCGGGGCGGCTATTTCACCCGCGGCACGTCCCGCAACCCCTACGCCCGTTACTCGGAAGAGGGCTCGGTCTATGTCGACAACGTGCAGCGCCTGCTGCGCAAGTTCGAGACCGCCAAGTCATTTGTCCCGGCGCCGGAGCTGCGTCCGGCCAGCACGCCGACACGGGACGGTGTGATCTACTATGGCTCAACGGGACCGGCCATGCATGAGGCGCTCGGCCTCTTCGAGCGGCAGGGACGCCGCCTGGACGCCCTTCGCATCCGGGCCTTTCCCTTCTCGTCCGAGGTGGATGACTTCCTCGCCTCGCATGACCGGATCTTCGTGGTCGAGCAGAACCGGGACGCCCAGCTGCGCACCCTGCTGATGGCCGAGAATGGCGGCGATCCGGACCGGCTGGTCCCGATCCTGCACTTTGACGGCACGCCCATCACCGCCCGCTTCATCGTCTCCTCCATCTCCAGCCTGATGGACGCAACCCAGCCGCCGGGCTCGCGCCCGCTCCGGGAGGCCGCCGAATGACCTACATCGCCAAGCCCAAGCTGCATCATCCAGCCCTGACCCCGAACGCCCTGGGTTACCTGCGGCGCGACTATGAGGGGTCCGTCTCGACCCTCTGCGCCGGATGCGGGCACGACTCGATCTCAGCCGCCATCATCCAGGCGGCCTACGAGCTGGACCTGCCGCCCCACCGGGTGGCCAAGCTGTCTGGTATCGGCTGCTCGTCCAAGACGCCGGACTACTTCCTCGGGAACTCGCACGGCTTCAACACCGTGCACGGCCGGATGCCGTCGGTGTTGACGGGCGCCAACCTGGCCAATCACGAGCTGATCTACCTGGGCGTCTCCGGCGACGGCGACTCCGCCTCGATCGGCCTCGGCCAGTTCGCCCACGCCATCCGGCGAGGCGTGAACATGACCTACATCGTCGAGAACAACGGCGTCTATGGCCTCACCAAGGGCCAGTTCTCGGCGACCTCAGATCGCGGCTCGAGGTCCAAGAAGGGCGTGGTCAACCATGACGCCGCCATCGACATGGTCAGCCTCGCCCTCCAGCTGGGCGCCACCTTCGTGGCCCGCTCCTTCTCTGGCGACAAGGCCCAGCTGGTGCCCCTGATCAAGGCCGCGATCCGTCATCCCGGTCCGGCCTTCATCGACACGCTGAGCCCCTGCGTCCAGTTCAACAACCACGCCGGGTCCACCAAGAGCTACGACTATGTCCGCGAGCATAACGAGGCCGTGAACCGCCTCGACGTGATCGCCGACCGCAAGCCCATCGAGGTGGACTACGAGCCCGGCACGACCATTTCCGTGACCCAGCACGACGGTTCAGTCCTGTCCCTGCACAAGCTGGCCGAACACTACGACGCCACCGACAGGATCGCCGCCATGGCCTACCTGGCCGAACGGCAGGCCGAGGGCGAGATCGTGACGGGGCTTCTGTACGTGAACCCGGATCCGGGCGACCTGCATGGCGCCCTGGGCACGACGGACCGTCCGCTGAACAGCCTCTCCGACGCCGAACTGGTGCCGGGGCAGGCGGCGCTCGACCGGATCAACGCCGGCCTCCGCTAGTCGGGGTCGAGGACGGGGAGGGCGGACATGCTCAGCTGGCGGATCGGCGAGGTGACGGTCACCCGGGTGGTCGAGATGGAAATGCCGGTGGCGCACAACCCCCGGCGGGCCTTCCTTGCCGAGGCGACGCCGGAGGCCCTGCGCGAGATCCCCTGGCTCCATCCGCACTATGTGACCCCGGAAGGCCATCTGCGCCTGTCCATCCACGCCCTGCTCGTCGAGGCGCCCGGCCTGCGACTGGTGGTCGACACCTGCATCGGCAATGACCGCCCGCGCAGCCTTGTGGGCGGCCAGGCCCTGTCCACGGATTTCCTGAAATCCTTCGAGGCGACCGGCTGGACCCGCGAGAGCGTCAACGCCGTGGTCTGCACCCACCTGCACGTCGATCATGTCGGCTGGAACACGATGCGCGAGGGTGACCGCTGGGTCCCCACCTTCCCCCACGCCCGCTACCTGATCGGCCGCCGCGAATACGCCCACTGGAGCTCGGAAGGAGACGCCGAGCAGCAGGTCATCCTGTCGGACTCCATCCGCCCGGTCTTCGAGGCGGGCCTGGTCGACCTGGTGGAGATGGACCACGTCATCTCCCCCGAGGTGAGGCTGGTCCCGACCCCCGGCCACACGCCCGGCCATGTCAGCGTCCGGATCGAGTCCGGCGGCGAGGTGGGGCTGATCACAGGGGACATGGTCCACCATCCCTGCCAGATGGCCCACCCGGAGTGGTCGCCGCCCTTCGACAGCGATCCGGCGGCCTCAGCCGTGATGCGGCGGGAGGTCTTCGAGGGCGCGGCTGACCAGCCCATTCTCGTGATCGGCACCCACTTCGCCGCCCCCACCGCCGGCCATGTGCGCCGGGAGGGGGCCGCCTATCGCTTTGACGGGGTCACTTCCGCATCGCCGGAGGCCTGAGCGTCTGGTCCCAGGGCGCGGGTGGTCCCATATTCGACTCGCGAATCGCGCTCAGGACGCGGGAGTTCTCCCATGAGCCAGGCCCTGGCCCACATCGACGGCAGGCCCATCGGGCCCGGTCATCCGCCCTATGTGGTGGCGGAGATGTCGGGCAATCACAATGGCGAGCTGGGGCGCGCCCTTGAGCTGATTTCGGCGGCGGCGGAGGCCGGGGCGGACGCGGTCAAGATCCAGACCTATACCGCCGACACCCTCACCCTCGACCACGACGGCCCGGGTTTCCGGATCGAGGGCGGCCTCTGGGACGGCCGTCGCCTGCATGAGCTCTACGCCGAGGCCCATACCCCCTGGGACTGGCACGGCCCGATGTTCGAGCACGCCCGGAAGGCGGGGGTGACCCTGTTCTCCTCGCCCTTCGACTTCACCGCCGTAGACCTTCTGGAGGGCCTGGGCGCCCCCGCCTACAAGATCGCGTCCTTCGAGCTGGTGGACCTGCCTCTCATCCGGCGCTGCGCGGCGACGGGCCGGCCCCTGGTTATATCTACCGGAATGGCCTCGCCGGGGGAGATCGCCGAGGCGGTGGAGGCGGCGCGTGGGGGCGGGGCGAAGGACCTGATCGTCCTGCACTGCACCAGCGCCTACCCGGCGCCCATGTCTTCCATGAACCTCGCCACCCTGCCGGACATGGCCGCCCGGTTCGGGGTCATGACCGGCCTGTCCGACCACACCCTTGGCACCGCCGCCTCCGTGGCCGCCGTGGCCCTCGGGGCGGTGTTCATCGAGAAGCACTTCACCCTGAGCCGGGCCGAGGGCGGCGTGGACTCCGCCTTCTCCCTGGAGCCCGCCGAGCTCGCCGAGCTGGTCGCCAGCTGTCGCGGCGCCTGGGAGGCCCTGGGCGGGGTGGCCTACGGCCCAGGGGAGGTCGAGGCGGGCAACGCCGGCATGCGGCGCTCGCTCTACATCAGCGCAGATGTCCGGCAGGGGGAGCCCTTCACTGCGGCCAACCTGCGCTCTGTCCGGCCTGGCCATGGCCTGCCGCCCAAGCATCTTGACGCGGTGCTCAGCCGATGCGCCACCCGGGACATCCCCTTCGGCGAGCCCCTCGACTGGACCATGGTCGAGGGCGGCGCGCCGGCTTGAGACGCCTCAGACGTCGGACTCCCGCCGGGCGAAGGGCAGGGCGAGGATGTCCGCCGAGGTGAAGGCCGGGTTGACGGGATAGAGCGCGGCGTAGACCCGCTCCACGAAGTCGAAATCCTCCGGCAGGTCCACAGTCCACCGGAACTCGCTCTGGTCCTCCGCCTGCACGAGGTCGCCCCGTCGGAAGGACGCCCCCGGCCGGTACAGCCAGGGCGTGACGTGTTCCCGGTCGTAAGCGGAGGTCGCCTCCTTATGGATACGCCTCAGGATGTCCACGGTGAGGGCCTCTGCATCCAGGCCGCGGGGAAACGACCGCCGTTCCCCAAGGGTGACGACGTCGAAGCCTCCGTCCCGCCGCTTGGCTATGCAGGCGTCAATGACGTCGGGGTCGGCCAGGGGGCAGTCGGCGGTGAGGCGGACAAGGTCTCCCTCAATCCCGAGGGAGTCGACGGCTCGGATGAACCGACCAAGGACATCGTCCAGCGGACCCCTAGCAACCTCAACCCCCGCTCCGGCGAGCGTCTCCGCCAGGATGTCGTCCGATGGAGCCTCGCTGGTCGCCACGACGATCCGGTCAAGCTCGCGGCAGCGCCGCAGGCGCTCGATCTGTCGCAAGATCATGGGTTGCCCCAGCAGGGGCTTCAGGACCTTGCCGGGGAGGCGGCTGGAGCTCATCCGCGCCTGAAGAACCGCCGTGGCCATTCCGGATTCCCCTGAACATCGCGTGTCTTCAATAGACCTGTCGCCGCGGGGCGCAAGCCGCAGCCCCGCGACCCGTCGGGCGACTCGGGTCTAGACTGTCGCGGCGAGGGAAGGGGATGGGATACATGCTGGTGCTTCTGGGCGTGCTTCTGGTGGTGGCGGGCTTCGCCGTGGGCTTGAACCCCCTTCTGGTCGTCCTGGCCTCAGCACTGGCCACAGGCCTGGCGGCCGGTCTTTCGCCGGTGGAGGTGCTGGCGGCCTTCGGCAAGGCCTTCAACGAGAACCGCTATGTCAGCGCCGCCTGGCTGATCCTGCCGGTGATCGGCGTGTTGGAGAGGTCCGGCCTTCAGGAGGCGGCCCGCGGCCTGATCGCCCGGCTCCGGTCGGTGACCTTTGCGCGGCTCATGCTCGCCTACCTGCTCTTCCGGCAGGTGACCGCCGCCCTGGGCCTGATCTCCATCGCCGGCCAGACCCAGACCATCCGCCCGATCATCGCCCCAATGGCCGAAGCCGCCCGGGCCTCGGAGACGGGGGTCGAGGCCCTGGACTCAAGTGAGGCCCAGAAGGTGCGGGCCTTCGCCGCCGGCACCGACAATATCGGCCTCTTCTTCGGCGAGGACATTTTCCTGGCCATCGGCTCCATCCTCCTGATGGTCGGCTTCCTGGAGCAGAATGGGATCACGGTGGAGCCCCTGCATCTGTCGGTCTGGGCCATTCCCACCGCCATCGCCGCCTTCCTTGTCCATGGATGCCGGATCCTGGTCTTTGGCCGCCGGAGGCCGCGGCCATGATCGGACTGACCCAGGTCTACGTCCTCGCGGGCCTCGTCTTCGCCGGCTTCGCGGTGATGAGCCTTCGCGACCCGGCGAACCCTCGCCGGTGGCGCAACGCCCTGTTCTGGGGGCTGTTCGCCCTGTCCTTCCTGGCCGGCGACCATCTCGGCGACCTGGGCAATGGCCTCCTCGTCCTGGCCATGGCCGTCACGGCGGCCCTCGGCCTTGGGCGTAGCGGGACAGGCGCCGAAGACGCCGGCGCACGCGCCGCCTCGGCCCGCGCCCATGGGCTTCGCCTCTTCCTTCCGGCGCTGCTGGTGCCGGTCATCGTGCTGGCGGGCAGTCTGGGCGTGCGCCACGGCGGGCCGGTCGCCGCCGCCCTGGTGGACCCCAAGCAGGCGACCCTTGTCTCCCTCAGCCTGGCCGCCCTGGTTGTCGCCGTCCTGACGGTTCGCCTGTTCCGGCAGCCGGTCCTCTCTCCCCTGACCGAGGGCCTGCGCCTCGCCGATACCGTGGGCTGGATGGCCCTGCTGCCCCAGACGCTGGCGGCCCTGGGCGCCGTCTTCGCCCTGGCCGGGGTGGGCGCCGTGGTGGGCGAGACCGTCACCCGGGTCTTCTCCATGGACACCCGCCTGGCCGCAGTGGCGGTCTACTGCCTGGGCATGGCGGGCTTCACCGTCCTGATGGGCAACGCCTTCGCCGCCTTTCCGGTCATGACCGCCGGGGTGGCCCTGCCTATCCTGGTCAAGGTCTACGGGGGGGATCCGGCGGCCATCTGCGCCATCGGCATGCTGTCGGGCTTCTGCGGCACCCTGCTGACGCCGCTGGCCGCCAACTTCAACCTCGCCCCCGCGGCCCTCCTTGACCTGGACGACCGTTACGCCGTCATCCGGGCCCAGGCGCCCACGGCGCTCGTCCTCCTGCTCGTTAACACGGTGCTGATGCATGTCCTCGCCTTCCCGTCTCACCCCTGAGATCGCCGCCGGCTTCGCCCGGATCGCCCTGGGGCACGTCACCCGGCCCTGGCCCTACAAGCTGGACCAGGTCCTGACCTCTGAGGCGGACCTGGCCGAACCCCGCCGCCTCCATCCCATCTTCTTCGGCAGCTTCGACTGGCATTCCTGCGTGCACGGCTACTGGCTGCTGGCCGCCGTCCGTCGCCGGTTCCCGGACCATCCTGTCGCTGTGGAGATCGATGCGCGCTTTGCCGAGGCTTTCACTGAGGCGGCGGTGGAGGGCGAGCGGGCCGTCCTGCGGCGTCCCATGTCGCGGGGCTTCGAGCGGCCCTACGGCTGGGCCTGGCTCCTGAAGCTGCAGGCGGAGCTGTGGGATGTCCCCGGCCCCTGGGCGGAGCGGCTGGCGCCCCTGGCCGCCGACTTCGCCGACCGGTTCCGCGCCCACCTGCCGCTGGCGGCCTATCCGGTGCGCACCGGAGTGCATTCCTCCACCGCCTTCGCCGTCGCGCTATCCCTCGACTACGCCCGTGTCGCCCGGGACCGTGATCTGGAGGATCTCCTGAAGTCCAAGGCCCTGTCCTGGTACGGCCAGGACCGCGACTGCCAGGCCTGGGAGCCCTCGGGCGAAGACTTCCTCTCGCCGGCCCTGATGGAGGCCGAGTGCCTGCGCCGGGTCCTGGCGCCCGGGGACTTCCGCGCCTGGTTCACCGGCTTCCTGCCCCGGGCCGCCACAGGCGAACCCGCCAGCCTCTTCACCCCCGCCAGCGTCAGTGACCGTAGCGACGGCAAGATCGCCCACCTCGATGGCCTCAACCTCAGCCGGGCCTGGTGCTGGCGCAACATCGCCGGCGCCCTCGACCCCGCCGACTCCGCCTCCGGGGCGGCCCTCGCCGCCGCCGATCTCCATCTGGACGCCAGCCTGCCGCACGTGGCGGGCGACTACATGGGCGAGCACTGGCTGGCCAGCTTCGCCCTGCTGGCCCTGACGGTGGGAGACGGTCTATGAGCGAAGGCTCCCTTGAGGCCGCCATCCGGCAGGGCCTGGGTCTGCTCACCTCGAGACCTGACCTCGCGGAGGCCCAGGCGCAGGAGATCCTGGCGGTCGTCCCGGGTCATCCGGCGGGTCTGCTGGTCCGTGGCGCGGCGCGCCGGCGACTGGGTCGTCCGGCCGAGGGCCTTGCGGACCTGACACCCCTGGCGGCAGCCCAGCCGAGCTGGCCCCCGGCCCATCTCGAACTCGGTCTCGCCCTGGGCGAGACGGGCGATCCCAAGGCCGCCGTCGACGCCCTGTCCCGGGCCGTGGCCCTCGAACCCGGACTCGTGGAGGGCTGGGCGGCCCTGGCGGTGCAGCAACGCCTGCTCGGGCATACGGCTGCGGCCGAGCGCGCCGAGGCCCGAAGCCTCACCGCCGCCACCCGGGACCCGGCGCTCCTCGAGGCTGGCGCAGCCCTCAACGAGGGTCGACTGGCGGTCGCCGAGCACCTCCTCCGAGACCGGTTGAAGGCGCGGCCCGACGATCCGGCGGCCCTGCGGATGCTGGCTGAGACCGCAACCCGTCTGGGGCGGTACGAAGACGCCGAGGCCCTGCTGAGGCGTTGCCTGGAACTGACGCCTGGCTTCGTTCCGGCGAGGCACAACCTGGCGGTGGCCCTCTACCGGCAGACCCGCGCAGCCGAGGCTCTGGCCGAGACGGAGGTCCTGCTGGAGGACGACCCGCGCCATCCCGGCTACCGGAACCTGCAGGCTGCCTCGCTGGCGCAGCTGGGCGAGTATGAGCGCGCCATTGGCGTCTTCGAGAGTCTCCTGGCCGACTTCCCCATACAGCCCAAGGGATGGATGAGCTATGGCCACGCCCTGAAGACGGTCGGTCGCCAGGAGCCCGCGGTGGCCGCCTATCGCTGGGCCCTCTTCCTGGCCCCGGGCCTGGGCGAGGCCTGGTGGAGCCTGGCCAACCTGAAGACCTTCCGCTTCACCCCGCAGGACCTCGACGCCATGCGCGCGGCCCTTGCAGGCGGCGATCTGTCCGACGAGGACCGCTTTCACCTGGATTTCGCGCTCGGCAAGGCCCTGGAGGACGCCGGGCAGGACGAGGAGGCCTTCGCCGCCTACAGCCGTGGCAACGCCCTGCGACGCTCGGGCCTGGACTATGATGCGGAGGAAACCCACCGGCATGTCCTGCGCTCCCGGGCCCTCTTCACGCCGGCGTTCTGGGCGGCGCGCCAGGATTGGGGCTGTCCGTCGCCGGATCCGGTCTTCATCCTCGGCCTGCCCCGCGCCGGATCCACCCTCGTGGAGCAGATCCTGGCCAGCCATCCCCTCGTCGAAGGCACCATGGAGCTGCCCGACATGCCCGCCCTCGCCAAGCGGCTGGGCGCACGGACACGGCGCGAGCAGGACTCAGCCTATCCTGACGTCCTCGCCGACTTGGACGCCGACGCCTGCCGGGCCCTGGGCGAGGCCTACCTGGCTCGTACAGCGCCCCAGAGGAAGACGGATCGTCCCTACTTCATCGACAAGATGCCGAACAACTTCTCCCATGTGGGCTTGATCCGGTTGATCCTCCCCCGGGCGAAGATCATCGACGCCCGGCGCCATCCCCTCGGGTGCTGCTTCTCCGGCTTCAAGCAGCACTTTGCGCGCGGCCAAGCCTTCACCTACGACCTGACCGACCTCGGCCGCTACTACGCCGACTACGTGGCCCTGATGGCGCACTTCGACACGGTGCTGCCCGGGCATGTGCACCGGGTGATCTATGAGCACATGGTGGCCGACCCCGAGGCGGAGGTCCGGGCCCTGCTGGCCTACTGCGGCCTCAACTTCGATCCGGCCTGCCTGAGGTTCTACGAGAACGACCGCGCGGTTCGCACCGCCAGCTCCGAACAGGTGCGTCGGCCCATCTTCACGGAAGGCCTCGACCAATGGCGTCGATTCGAGACTTGGCTGGGGCCCTTGAAGGCGGCGCTTG
>Ga0315902_10006834_pt1 | contig 15726 bp, 3 predicted proteins | sample LakEriMetagenome_9_FD_203523 | JGI IMG/M metagenome (GOLD analysis project Ga0315902, IMG submission 203523) | Freshwater fungal communities from buoy surface, Lake Erie, Ohio, United States - Buoy 12 MA117 | ecosystem: Environmental > Aquatic > Freshwater > Lake > Lake biofilm | place: USA...
ACTTTGCTGTGTGCGGTTGGCAGACCGTTGTTGCCTAGCTGTCCGTTGCCGTTGTTGCCCCAAGCGGCCAGTGTTCCATCGCTGCAAAGCACGAGGCTGTGACGCAAGCCGCACGCAGCCGCCACCAAACGCTTCCCGCTGAGCACGCCGCTCACGTTCACCGACACTGGCAGGCTGCTGTTCGTGCTTGAGCCGTTGCCAAGCGAGCCGTTCGTGTTTGCCCCCCAGGCCAGCAGACGCGTCCCTGCCCATTGCAGCACGAGGTCATTGCCATCTCCGCCGAAGTAGTTCGCCACGAAGGAGTAGAACGTGCCGTTGTAGTTCAAGTCCACATCCTGACCCTGGGCGAGTTGTCCATACTCCGCGCTGTCGAAGAGGCCGTCGATAAAACCGAGGCCGTTGTTTCTCAACACCATGAGCGTGGTGCCGGCGGGCGGAGCAAAGCCGAGGTTGAAGATAATCTCCTTGCCCCCAGCGTCGAAATTTACCGCCTGTGCGGGGACCTCCGTTCCAGTGAGCCACGTCGCGTTTAGTTCAGGATCACCGGTGCCTGTGAGCTTGGTGTTGAAGGGATCAGTGCCGTTGTTAATGAGCAAAACGGCTTCTTTCGCACCGAAAGTGGTCGGACCGAAGGTCACCACGACCTGCGTCGCTTCGCCAGGTGCCAACGATGCCGCAGGTTGCATCGTGACCGCATAATGCGCCACGCCCGTGCCGCTCAGAGAGGTTGAGAGGCCGTTGAGAGTCTGCGTACCGTTGTTTAGCACCGTGAAGGTCTTGGAGGCAGCGCTGCCGATGAGCAAACCGCCATAGCCAGGACCAGTAGTCGTGCTGTCCGCCAGCAACACGCCGTTCTCCTCTACCCGGATGCTCGGCGCGTTCGCCGCCGTGCCGATCAGGGCCAGAGAATGGCCTGCCGATGCTCCGGAGCTCGTTTGGACAAAAACGTCTGCTCCGCCCAAAATCGCCGTGTTGACCAAAACCGGCTGTAAACTGCCCCAAACACCGTTGTTGCCCAATTCGCCGCTCGTGCCCTCGCCCCACGTCGCCAGCGTGCCATCGCTGCAAAGAGCTCCGGCATGCTTTGCACCCGCAAACAGCCGCGTGACCGTCTTTCCACTCAAAACACCGCTCATGTGCACCGCCTGCGGCGTGGTGAAGCGCGTCGTCGCGCTGTTCACACCAAGTTGGCCGCTGTCATTCAGTCCCCACGCCGCCAAAACACCATCCGAGCACCTAGTGAGGCTCGAATGGCTTCCTGCCGCAAGTTGCACGATCTTTTTCCCATTTAGAAGCCCTGCCGTGTTCACCAGCACGGGCACATTGCTCCCTGTCGTGCTACTGTTGCCTAGTTGACCGCTCGCATTCAGTCCCCACGCCGCCACCGCGCCATCCGCGAGCAGCACCAGCGTATGATTTTGGCCACAGGCCACCGCCACGGCTGTGCGGCCCACAAGCACACCACTCGTCGTCACTGCCACTGGCACATTGCTCGGCACATTGCTGCCGTTGCCCAGCTCACCGTTTGTATTGCCCCCCCAACACACCACCGTGCCGTCACTGCAAACCGCCGCGCTGTGATTCGCCCCCGCGCTGATCGCGATCACGCGCTTCCCGCTCAGCGCCCCGGCCGTGTTCACCAGCACGGGCGCAGTGCGATCCAGCACACCGCCATCACCGATCTGGCCAAAGCTGCCGTCTCCCCACGCCGCCAGCGTGCCATCACTGCACAACGCCAAGCTGTGCTGACTCCCCGCTGCCACTGCGACGACCTTCTTTCCGTTTAAAACACCCCCTGTCGTCACCGCAACTGGCACCGTAGTACTCGCCGTCGTTCCACTGCCGAGTTGTCCATTCACATTGCTTCCCCAGGCCGCCACCGTGCCATCACTGCACACCGCCAGCGAATGCGCTTCGCCCGCACTCAGCGAAAGGATCGTCTTTTGGTAGATCGGAGACGTCGCCACCGCCTGCGTCGGCACATTCGCCTGTGTCGCCGTGCCATTCATGCCGAGTTGGCCGCGGTCATTTCTGCCAAAGGCTACCAGCTTGGTGTAGGCCCACTCCAGGGTGAGATCATTACCATCGCCGCCGAAGTAATTTGCCACAAAATCATAGCTGCTGCCTTCAAAGGCCAGGCGCAGAGCTTGCCCATGCGACAGGTTGGCGAACTCGCCCACGATCGGGTTCAGGCCCGTGTTCCGCAGTACCGTGAGGCGCGTGCCCACCGGCGGCGCGAAGCCCAGCGTGAGATTCAGGCTTCGGCCCGTGGCCTCGAAGTCACCGGCGGTAAGAGGAACCTCGGCAGCCGTTGTAAAGGTGCCTGACAAGGCTGAATCACCCTGAAGGCTCAAGAAACCGAACTCGTAATCTCCACCGGCACCCGGGCTCAGTGCCTGCCCTGCAAGCAAACAACGACCATCTCGAAGGTATAGAAGTGTTGCCGGGGTGTCAGTGGCACCTCCAAACCTAAATTTGCTGAGCGAGTAGCCGGTCCCGTTGAAAGACGTGTCCAGCATGCCTGATGCGGTGAACCGGACGGAACCATAGCGGAAATCATTGAATGACGGCATGAAATTGCCTGTCATGAGGATTTTTCCATCGGCCTGGATGACAGAATTGGTCACATCCAGTGTGACTGGCGGCGCCAGCGCAAAGATGCTTTTGCCAGCTGTGCCGAAGGTCGTATCCAGCGAACCGTCCGCTGAAAGGCGGGCAAGGGCTATTTCGCGGATCGCGGTGCCGTTTCGAACGGTTCCAGCAAGCACTATTCTTTGGTCGGCTTGTAGCAGAACCGACAGGCTGTTAATCGGTTTATCGAAAGTTGTTGTAGCGCTCCCGGCGGTTCCGAAAGAAGCATCGGGGGACCCGTTAGGTTGCAATCTACAGACGAAGAACTGCCCGGCCGACATCCCCCCCATCAAGATTTTCCCATCGTTCTGAACCGCCAACGAGGTGAAGGCATCATCCGTGGCTCCCAGATCAACCAGCACGGTGCCGCCGGTGCCAAACGTGTTGTCGATCGATCCGTCGGCACTAAGCCGGACGACGGCCAGATCCCTGCCCACACCAGCGTTGGTTTCTCCGGCCAGCAAAATCTTGCCATCGGGCATAACACTCACCGCGCCTGCTCGATCCTTCGTTCCTCCGAGGTCGATAAGCCGGATGCCGCTTGTGTTGAAGGAGGTGTCCAGTGCTCCGTCTGAGGTTAGCCTGAACACACCGAAGTCCTGTTGGTCTGCAGAAGGAGTAGCGTAGCCGGTTGCAATGACCCTGCCATCTGATTGCAGAGCGATCGCCGCCACGGAATCAGCGCCACTGGGAGACATATCCACCGTCCTAACACCCGAGGTATTGAACGAGGTGTCAATTGCTCCACTGGTTAGAAGCCGCCCTACCACCGAATTGGTTTGGGCCGCGCTAGCATTTCCGGCATAGAGGATGCGTCCGTCCGTCTGCTGGATCATTGTCGCCACCGCATTATTGCCCCCCGCACCTGTCAAGAGTCGCCCCGTGCCGCTGTTTCCGAACGCGTGATCCACCGCGCCGGGTCCTGCCAGAACGAGAACCAGGTCATTGCCTGTGCCTCCAAAGTAATCGACGTGGAACGTGTAGGGCACGCTGTTGTAGCTCAGGGTGATGGCCTGGCCTTGGGCGAGGCCAGGGAGGTTGCCGGTGATGGCGGAGGTGCTGGTGTTGTTCACCACGGTGAGGATCAGGCCGGTGGTCGGTGCAAAACCCAGTGTCACCACGCCCAAGGCGTCGTCGGTTGCGGTGTATCCGTTAGTGGTCAGGGCAATGTCATTGGCATTGGTGAAGGTGGGGTTGATGGCCGGGCGGGCGATTGTGGTGGTGTATGTTTTGAGGGTGCCGTCCTGCGCGGTCACACGGACATCCAGCGTGTTTCCGGTTCCCACGGGGAGCACCAGCGGGGCGCTGGCCTTGTCGCTGTTCACGCTGGCATAGGCACCTCCATTGATCCGCACCTCGATTGTCGAAAAGACGCGGGCCGCAGTTGGCGTGACGGTGATCGTCGGGGTGGGATTGGGCACGCTGGCGTTGTAGGCTGTAGTGCCGCTGGCAAATGCAGGGCTGAGGCTGCCGCTGCTGAGTGTTAGGGCAGTGAGGTCGGCGTTGTTGCTCAGGGTGGTGAAGGTGCCAGTGGCGGTGTAGGTGGTTCCGCGGGCATTGATGGCGTAGGCTTCAAAGCTGTATGCTGTTTCGGGAAGCAGCCCCGTCACATTGACAGTGAACACGCCTGTGGTGCCGGTGCCCACCACCTTCACTACGCCGGTGCCGCCGATGACTGGGTCGGCATTGGTGGCGGTGGGTGCATAGATTACCCCGCGCTCAGTGATGACTCCGCCGCCATCGCTGGTCACGTTGCCGCCGAGCACGGCTGCGATGGCGGTGATGCCGGAGGAGGTGGCCGTCGTCACGGTGGGCTGGTCGCGGAGGTCGAGCGTCGCGTTCGCAGTCTGACTAGTTCCTGTGTTGCCTCCAATACTGCCTCGGACAAGACGGAAGCCTATGCTGGAATTCTGCCACTCGGGGGGGGTGGAATTGCGATAGGAGCAGCGCAAAGCGTAGGTGCCGCTTCCCCAAGAACCGCCGCGCAGCACGCGGTTGATGCCAGCAATCGGACCACGCGGATCGTTAGTACCGTTCACATAAGAATTGGATTCATACCAATCCCAACACCACTCATGCACGTTTCCGTCCATGTCATGGAAACCATAAGGGTTCGGCGCGAAGCTTGCGACAGGAGCGGTAAATGGTTCGCTTCCTATTGTCCCGTAAGTCGGATGTTGACTAAAGTTGGCATCATCATGGCTAATCGAATCTTCGCCAGAAGGGAAACTCTTTCCGTTAACGCCACCCCTCGCGGCTTTTTCCCACTCAGCTTCAGTAGGCAAGCGATAGCCGGTAGCTTTCCAGTCGCAGTCTGGAGAGGAGGCACCTGCTGTTCGCATTACTATCCCTCCGATTCGGTAGCAGGGGGTGAGTCCCTCCATTTCGCTGCGAGCATTGCACCACAGTGCCGCATTCCACCAACCGACATCAACAGCAGGGTGATTGGCTTCTTTACCTGAGGCGTCACCCAAGCTGTATCCATGATTTATTGCCCATGCTCTGACGATGTCCCACTGGGCCTTGGTCGTTTCGGTCTCTTGAAGGTGATACGCACTCACTGTGACTGAGACAGGCGGAGCATCAATGTCAGTTTCCCCTAGAATTCTGCCCATGGTGAAAGTGCCCCCAGGGACCTCTACAAACGAGTCAAACAGCCGCCCTCGAACAGGGCGTAAGCCGGTGGTGGCACCTGCGCTGCCTGCAGCGCGGGAGGCGCAGCGTGCGTTGCCAGCCCCATCATTCCACGAGCCGCCACGAGCTACGCGAGACGTCCCTGTGGCCGGGCCCCTAGGGTCCGTGGCTCCAGCCAAGTAACTACCGGCCGCATACCAATCCCAGCACCACTCCGAGACATTGCCCGCGATGTCATACAACCCGAAAGGATTGGCCGCAAAAACCCCCACTGGACTGGTGTTGGGCGTTCCGCCGCTGGTGTAGGAGGGGTGGACGCCGGCACCACCGCTCTGATTTCCGAACGCGGTTCCACTGGAATTGTAGTTAGCCCGGGTGTGGTTGATCGTGTCAGTCCCCCAAGGATACCGAAGGCCGGCCAACGCGCCCCGCGCCGCCTTTTCCCACTCCGCTTCGGTGGGTAGCCGGTAGCCATTGGCGTCCCAATTCACATCCGGATTGCTGGTGCCCGTCCGCATTACGCCACCGCTCATCGTGTAGCACGGTGTGAGTCCCTCCTTTTCACTGCGGGCGTTGCACCACTTCACCGCGTCCCACCAACTGATGTTTTGCACCGGGTGGTTCACCGCCTTGCCGCCACCGGCGGGGAGATCATCGTAGCCGTTGGCCGCCGCCCAGGTCCGCACCTCTTGCCATTGGGCCTCAGTGGTCTCGGTCTGCTGCGTGTAAAAGCTGCTCACCGTCACCGAGGTCGGCGGGGCGTCGCTGTCTGTGTCCGAGCTGGTGCGGCCCATGGTAAACGCGCCTGCCGGGATATAGGAAAAACCAGCTAGCGGCGTGACACCGTCTTCGGCGATGAGACGATAGCGCATCTGGGTGCTGAAGCCCAGCGGCCAGTCCGTCCCGGCGTCCCACACGATGGTGCGTCCCGTGCCAGGGGCCACGCTAACATTGGCGCCAGTGACCGTGTTTACTGGCACCGACCAAGAGGCGCCGCCATCGCTGGAGACCTGCAGCCTCACCACCACTCCGGCAAAGCCAGGAGCGGAGAGATCGTAGCTGAGATCGACCAGCTTGGTGCCCGAGCGCTGGATGGCGGTCAGATTGGTGATCACCGGCGGCCGCAGCGTGGTGAAGGTGCCCACTGTCGTGTAGCTGGTGCCTCGGTCGTTCGTGGCGTAGGCCTTGAAGGTATAGATCATCCCTGGGGCCAGACCGCTGACGCCCACGGTGAAGACACCTGTGGTTCCGGCACCCGCTACCTTGACCACTCCATTGCCGCCGATGATTGGATCCGCATTAGTGCCGGTGGGAGCATAGACGACACCGCGCTCCAGGATCGCTCCGCCGCCATCGGTGACCACCGTGCCGCCGAGCACCGCGGAGGTGGCGGTGATACCGGAGACCGTGGGATCTGCCAGCGTGGGATCTGGCCCCAAACCGGTGAAGATCGAGGCGGCTCCGGAATCTGTGGAGCCCTCATCGGGCGTGGTATCGATCCCCAGTGTGGCACTGTCTTCCTTCGGCGCCCCAACTACCACGGTATCCCCTGATATCGCTACAGCAGCTCCAAACTGATCTCCCGAATTCAGTTGCGGGCCTTTCAGCGTCGTCAGACGAGTCCAGGCGGCATTTTTACGAACGAAGACAAGCGCGCCGCCAGAGCCTTCCGCGTTGTCATCCAACGATCCCAGCACAACCGTGTCTCCGCTGATACCCACGGAAGTGCCGACCTGGATCCCGAACTTCAATTCGGCGTCTAGTGGGCGCAAAAGTGCCTGATGACTCCAAGTCGTGCCGTTCCGCACAAAGACACAGGCACCGCCGGAACGGTTTGCAACCCCGGCCACATTCCGCCAAGGAATGCCAACGACAGCACTGTTGCCATGGATGGAGACGGCGCTGCCAAAAAGAGCATCACCGTGAACCGAAGTAGGGTCGGCCTTTAAGTCGGCCTGCAGGGTCCAGAATCCGTCAGTTCGAACAAACACATAGGCCGCCCCTTCACTTGGGTAGGTGCCGGCTTCATTCGAAGCGCCGACCAGAATACTATCCCCTTCGATACTCACCGAAGTGCCGAAAAAACTGTAATTCATCGTATTGTTCGACTTGAGAATGACCGGCTGGGACCAACTGTTTCCGCTTCGGGTGAAAACGTAAGCAGCTCCTCGATCGCTGCCGAGGTTATTTGGCTGGGAACCCACTCCCGTGGTGGAACTGTCCTCGCCTGGAGCGCCAACGACTAACGTATCGCCACTGATCGAAACAGATTTTCCAAATGCGTCTCCTTGTTTGGTTGTATCCAGCGTCTTTAGGTAGGCTAGTTGAGACCACGAGGTGCCACTGCGGACGAAAACATAAGCAGCACCAGATCCATCACTATTGTAAATAGGAGTGCTGTTGATTCCGGTGCTGCCGCTGTCTTCGCCTGGGGCTCCAATGATGAGAGTATTCCCGCTGATGGCGACCGAGGTTCCAAAACCGTCCTGACCCGCCGGGTTGACCACCAATGGTTTTATGTAGGCTTGCTGCGTCCACGCCACACCATCTCGGATAAACACATAGGCAGCGCCGGAACTCGGCGCGGCTTCATCAGGATTGCCTCCCACCCCAGTAGTGCCGCTATCCTCGCCGGGAGCCCCAATTACGACCGTGTCTCCGCTGATTGCCACCGCGGCACCGAAAAGATCATCGGCATTGGCAGATCCTGATTGATCAGGCTTCAGGTAAGCCTGCCGAGCGATCGGGTCGATAGTCAGCGGGTATATGGCGTTCGTCTCGTCCACCCGCAGTATGAGATGCCCATCCTGCGCCACAGCAAAGCGGGATGGCAAGACTTTTCCGCGAGCGTCCCAAACCTTCAACCCAGCATAATGAACGACCACTGCCCCACTTTCATCTTGGAATATGATCATCCGCCCATCTGAAGCCAACGCTGGCCGCAAGGTGCCACGCACCGCAAGGATAACATCAAGTAGAGCCCCCTGCCCATTCTGTGCACCAGCAGGGCGATGCTGCAAAGTGAAGCCATGCTCAAGGCCGCTGGAGTCATTCACAAACCATTCGGTGAGGCCGTCCTCCCACAGGTAGCAGAGGTGTAGCCCTTGAACTTTTGTAGCAGGAGAAGTTCCAGTGATCTCTTTCTGCAGGGCTCCAAAGCCGTAGCTGCGCAGTTCAAGGCCCCACTGCCAGGAGTTATCTCTTGGATGGGTTACGAACCCCCGGCCATCAAAGATTGTCTTCCAGCGCTGGCCCGGATTTCGTGCCTGCCAGCCGCCATTAGCCATGGTTGTGAATCCGTGCTGCCAAGCGCTGTGCGCTTCGCCGATGCTTGCCCAATCGGACCTTGAAAGCCCTACGGGAGAGGTGTGCCGATTCATGGGCTCTGCTGCGACCTCAGCCAGACAACACCCTAAGTTTGCGCAGGTGAATGTCAGCAAATAAAAACTCAACCACACAGGACCAGTCGATTTCGACCTTTTGGTTGACGTAAGCTTCATATGCTTTGATCGCGCTTCCTCTAAAATAAACTCATCTTTGCGTCAAAACGCCGAACAGAAAGGAATGGAGCGGGGTAACCCGCTGGCTGAGCTACATATGAAGCGCTAATCATCGAGCTGATGCGCAAGGCTGCTGCTTTCAGCCGCTATGTAACAATTCAAAAAGCAAAAGCCACGTGAGACGAGATTCGATCTATTTTTCTCGTAACTCGACAATACCAGCTTCAGTTTCACGACCTTTGGCGATGTGTTCTAAGAAGAACCTCGAAGGACCGTCGCCCTGCGCGTCGAGGCGGAGGCGGTTGGTTTGTTCAAAAAGATCCTTCGCGCGGGTGCGGTTGCCGCTTTCGAAGGCGCTCAGAGCAGTTTCGTAGCACTTTGCCCACTCGGGGAGTTCGGTGCTTGTGGCGGGTCCGAGGAGTTCATAGACGGTAGTGGTGTCCACGCGGCCTTTCACACGGAACTGGCCCACGCGGCGGGTGCAAAACTCACCCGCGATGTGCTCCTGCACGGCCTCGCTAAGCAGGATGCTGGTGCCGAGGGCTTTGTTCAGGCCCTCGATGCGACTGGCGAGGTTCACAGCGTCTCCGATGAGCGTGTAGTCGATGTGTTTGGTGCTTCCGATGTTTCCGGCGACTACTTCGCCGTAGTGCAGGCCCACCCGGGTGCGCAGCGGCTCGCCCCCGATCTTGAGACCTGCGTTTTCGTGCAATTCCCAGGCGGCCCGGACGGATTTCACGGCTGCATGCTCATCGGCAAAGGGCACGCCCCAGGCGGCAAAGATGGCATCCCCGATGAATTTGATCACACCGCCGTCGTGGTTGAAAACGCGGTCCGTGGTGCGCTGAAAGTAGCCGTTGAGGTGCTCGACGATGTGCATCGGCTCACGCACGCGCTGGCAGATGTCCGTAAAGTTCTCGATGTCGGTGAACATCATCGCTGCCATTGTTTTGTCACCGCCGGGATCGAGCAGGTAGCCCTCGTCCATGAGCCGTTCCAGCATGCGGGGGCTCAGGTATTTGGAAAAAGCCTCGCGCAGGCGTTTCTGCTCCGCGTCGAGCTTCAGCCGGAAGTGACGCTCAATGTAAAAGTGCGCCCCCGTGCCTGCGACAAGGGCCACAGGTAACTGCACCAGCGCCGCGACGCTCCAAGGGAACCATGCATTCGTAAAATGCATCGCCAACACGCCTGCGAGGCTCAGCAGCACCACACCAGCAAAGGCCAGCAAAAAGCCCGTGAACGGACGCAGCCGTGAAAAGGCCCAGCCCGCCACCAAAGCCACGACAATGACCAAAATCATGTCCGCGGTCTCGTTGCTGCGGACGAGCCAGGTCCCGCGCAAAAGATTCACCAGCATGTTGGCTTGCACCTCCACGCCGCTCATCATCGGCACGTTGCCGCGGCGATCCAGACGTTGAAACGGCGTGTTGAACAAATCCTCGCCCAGCTTCGGACTCACGATGCCGGGCTTTCCGCCGATGACGACGATCTTTCCGCGGAAAAAGGCCGCATCCACGCCATCGAGCACGTTTTTCGCCGACACAGACGGGATCGTGTCATGCGGGCCGGTGTAGTTGATCCAGCGCTCATCGAGCCGTTTTGCCTCATCAAGCGGCGCACCGAGCTTTTGGGCCGTTTTCCACGTCAAAGACGCCTCGTCGCGCGTTCCGGCGATGAGTTCGCGCACCGTGAAGCGGTCATCATGCACCAGCGCCACGATGCCGTAATCGTCCGCTGCGTCGAGCAGCGTATCGTTCGGGACGATGAGGCGCTCCATCGCCACACCGGCTTGCTGTGTCACCTCGCGACCCGCCGCCAGCATCACCACGCCACCACCCCCGCGGAATTTTTTCATCGACTCCGCAAAGGCGGCATCCAGAGCTGGATCAGCCGAGTTCGATTCAAAGATGAGGTCATACACTACCGCACGAGCCCCTGCGGCAGCCAGTTTGTCCAGCAAAGCTGGCTGCACCTTGCGGTCGAGCGTGTCTCCCACCTTTTCATCGAGATACACCATGCACACATCCCCCGAACCGCCGGGCCGGTGAACAAGGAACGGGAGATCGTAGCTCAGCGTGACGACGTCCTGCCCCACGCGGCGCAGCGCCACATACCCCGCGGCCGCACAGAGCACGATGGCGAGCAAAGTGGCCGCCCAACGTGTTTGCGATTCGCTGAGCTTTGATTTCTTCTTCGTCCTTGCAGGCGTTTGGGCTGCAGGAACGGCCTGCGAGATGCTCTTAGGAGAAACGGCCGAAATCTTTGTCACCGGCTTCTGTGCGTTTTTTTCCGCCGTGAGCTTCCCGACGGGCACGGCCATTGTCGTGTCCGCGGGCTCGCGGAAATTCAGCACCACGCTGAGTTGTTCCAGATCATGCCGCATCTGCGCCGCGCTGGCATAGCGGTCTGCTGGCTTTGGCTGCATGGCCCGGCTGATCACGCTGTCGAAATGCCGCTCAAGGCCAGCCACGAGTGCGGAAGCTGGCTTGAAAGCACCACGCGGCAGCGCACCTGTGAGCATTTGGTAGAGCATCACGCCCACCGCATACAGATCTGCGCGCCCATCCAACTCCACACCCGGCGTCATCGCCTCCGGCGCGAGGTAATCCGGGGTGCCGACCATGAAACCGGTGCGTGTGAGGCCGCTGTGTGTCTCCTCCAGACGCGCAAGGCCAAAGTCGGCCACCTTCACCACGTTCTTCGTGCTCACGAGCACATTTGCGGGCTTGATGTCGCGATGCACGATGCCCAGTTCATGCGCGGCGGCCAGCGCGTCACACACACGCAGACAGATCGCCCTTGCCTGATCTACCGGGATGCGGCCCTGCTCGGAAATCATCCGGGCGACGTCGGTGCCGTCCATCAGCTCCATCACATAGTAAAGCTGGCCGTTCTTCGTCTCTCCGGATTCATAGATGGTCACCACATTTGGATGCGCCAGCTTTGCCATGAGCCTACCTTCGTTGAGGAACCTTTCGACAAAAGCCGGATCATGCTCACCAAGTCCAGGCGGTAGAATTTTGATCGCCACCTTGCGGTCGAGCGTTTTCTGGACCCCGCGATAGACGGCTCCCATGCCACCACGGCCAATGAGCTTGTCGATCTTGTAACCCGGCAGCATCGCTTGCAGTTCCTCCGGCCTCGGCGGCTGCCAATGGCTCGGTTTGTCCGCATGCATGGCAACGCCGAAGGGGTTTACCGCTACTCCGTCGGACATGCTGCCCGTCTCACTCAATGATATGCCGCTGAGTTCGACCGCTCCTGTCAAAAGGCAGGCAGGGCAGCTCTGGCCGCCCAATCCAGCGGGCATCGGCTTGCCGCACTGCGCACAGGTTGGAGAGGCTGGCGGCAAGTCATTCATGGGTCAAGAAGCACGCTAAGACGGCTATTTTACTCCGTCAACGACGGGTGACTACGGTGAGTTCGAGCGGCCTCAAATAATATTTACGCAGACCTGTAACCTTTTTAGCGGGTCTGAATAGAGCCTGATGAAGCCGGAGATTCCGGCAGCCGAAAACGAAGCATCAATCCAAATCAAAAACCTGATCAACCCAGTCATCCAAACCCGCCGTGAAGAAACCTGCCAAACTGACCGCCCGCGTTTCGGAAAATCCCGTGTGACCCTCCTTTAGGAAATCACCGGGGACCGAAACGCTGCCCAGATGGCAGGCCCGAATCACCGGGAATCAAGACCCACAAAACAAAAACATATCCCACACTCCCCGAAGCCCGTCCCCGCTCTGAGGGTATCCGGTGCGGCGGGCGCGAAAGCAATTTCCTAGCAGCTACCCCACAATTTATTAAGCCCATGAAATCAATCCTTGTCATCTTCTTCGCACTGACCATTGCGCTTCAAGCCGTCGAAGTCAAAAAAGTCGCCTCGATATCTGTCTCCGGGAGAGGAGAAAAGAGCGTCGCCATCAATGTGCCCGCGGACACTGCCGAGCTTATTCTCGTCACCAAAGTTGATAGCGGCAGATTGATCTCCTGGCAATTTCGTAACCCTACACAAGTAAAAAAAGGAGGAAAATTCAGAGATGGTTGGTTTTCGACTGATAATATTAATAAGTTTTATCGTCCGGAGAAAGGTGTATGGTATTTTAACACCCGCAGTTATACTGATATAACCCGTGGGTCTTTGACGATTTATGCTGTTCCTTACTCAAGAGTAGTAAAGCCACAGATCATTGCCCTCAAACCTCACAAATTGTGCGATAAAGAGTATATCAAAGTTATTTTTTCCAAGGATATTGTCACCCCAACATATTTGGAAGGGGTTTATGGATTTGAGATCACAACAAATGGCCCGAGAATGGACGTTATCGGCTATGGGGGGAAGTGGCCTTATTACTATGTAGAAACAGATGGAATGCGAAACAGGGTCAAAGATTTTGAAGAGAATTTTGATGAAAAAAATAATTATTACTTTGAAATCAAGAGGACATCTCACAGCACCATTAAACATGAGGTGCGCATCAATTGGTATAAAGCTAAGATTGAAGCAGTGGCCGGCGTGATTTCCCCAGACAGAGAACTGTGGATGGTCACCCACGGGCGGATCGACAATCCCGACAATGCGGACGACCACGTTTCATTCCGGACCCTTGCCGGCACTCTCTCCACAGCCCGCCTTGCTGAAGGTGCCCCGGCAAGCAGCATGGTTTTGAATTGGAGTGAAGGAGCTGCCGATAACAGCTCAGATACTAGCTTGGAAGGTTCCCGGTTCATTTATCCTGTAGCGGCGACGGCGAAACGGCTCTTAAACAAATGTGGCGTCAAGGCCGGTGGTTCCCTGAATCTCGTGGGTCATTCATGGGGATCACTGGTATCGGAAAACCTCGCGAGGGTGTTTTACTACTCTACTAGGACCCAAGTTGCAAGGCTGGTCGCATTGGACCCGGCCGAATCCGGCACCATGATGGGTTTAAAACTGGGAGGCCTAATTCTGGGAGATCGGGCTATCTTCTCCTCCTTTAAATTCGCCTCAAATTCACTAGCGATCGTGGCGGGCGATGGACTGTTTGGTAGCGAGACACGCGCGACAGATGCGCAAGTCGCGATTCGCCTCGACATCCCAGATTCTGAGATCAGCAATGGTATCTCAAGTATCCCCAATAAAATTGCTAACCTCAAAAAGCATGCTCTTCCTGTCGACTTTTTTTATAATTCAATTATCAATGGCGGTCTTGCGTCTACTGCTTGGGCGATTGCCAAAGACTCGAGTTACTCTGGATATTTTCGGAACACCGCTCCTTCGGTTGTGAAGCTCCCGAGTGCACTCTCAAAAGAAACCGATACAATTGAATCGACTAGAAACTTTTTTAATACGAATAAGTTATATTATCAGTTTCTGTTTAAGGGATTAAAGTTTGATGGTTTCCAAGTAGTTGCTGGTGTCCATTTGGACCAATCTAAGAGATACCATTATTGTTTCTGGATGGGTATCGGAGGTGGGTCCTCCAATAATCCTCCTGATTATGATGGAGTGAGATGGGGTTACTATTAGGTCTTAAATCAAAAATCTTGATTCGTTTATATATGAGATCATTTTTTAAATTTAAAGTCCTGAAAATCTTGGGCACTGCGGGGCTAATGGTCCTTGGTCTAGCTCTGATTTTCCTGCGAAACGAATCGCATGTGCCAAATTCTGATCCAGTCAAGCAGGCACTGATCCGGCGGGCTTCACCGACCGAAACCTCCCTGCTGCCTGCTACTCACCACATCTATTCATCCAACGACGTGGAAGAGCCTGACAACGATGAAACCTCCTCAACGGATATGGAAGGGCCTCTGGTCTTCATCAACGGTAACGGCCTCACCCGGGAGGATGCCTGGGGCTGGTTACTCCGTGGGGCGCTGGAGAGTGAGCTTAAGGTGCCGAAGATGGACTACTTCAACGCCTTGGAGGATCTCTCGGCAGCAGACACTCCGAAGCTGTTCCAATTGCTCCCGACGATCAAAGACCCGGCGGTCCGGCAATTCATCGTCATGCAGCTTCAGACCAAGGCCGATGCGGAGACGATCCAGAAAGTTGTAGACCATTTCGACCAGACCTCGGACCCGGAGGAAAAAAAACTGATGCTTGAAATCCTGCAGCACATGTCCAGTCCGGGCTCCGCCCCGCTGCTGACCAACGCCGTCCGGGATGACGGGATCGCCTCCAATGACCTGGTGGTCACGGCCTGCGTCAAGGCTTTGGCCGCCTTGGGTGATGAGAGCGGACTCACTGCGGTGCTGGACCGTGTTTCCAGGGAACAGGATGTCGTCCTGAGGTATGATCTGTTCACCGGAATGATGAACGCGGGCAACCCTGCCGTGAAAAACTTCCTCCTGCGCAAAGCGCAGGCAGGGGCAGGGGTGACCGCTCCAGTCAGACAATCGGCGATTTACGCCCTGCGTGCCTATGGAGATCCGGAGACCCTCAGCCTCCTACGGGAAGTCTCCCAGTGCGCGGTGCCCACGATCGCCGCCGCCGCCCAGGATTCGCTCGAGGCCATCGAGCGGGTCAGGTGATGAGCGTCCCGGGCGATCGCAGGCCAGGCACTGTGAAGCCCGCCAAAACGCCGGTTCGAACAATGAAAACCTACCCCAAACCTTCAGCCACCATGACAACTCGCATCTACCGCCTGTTTCTGCCCGCCGTGCTTTGGCTCGGCACCGTCAAGCTCGCCCAAGCCTCGCGCATGCCCGAGGTTTTCGCGGGCACGATCACCCAGATGAGCAAGAAGCTCATGACCATCAAGGGGCCTGAAGGCACCCGGCAGTTTGACATCAGCAAGGCAGGAGTGTGCGGGTGGCCGACAAAGAAAACATGCACCGAGGTGTTCAAAGTGGGAGACAAGGTGGAGGCGAGCTACTTTGGCGATCCCGCATCCAAGAAGCTGGTGCAGGCGCTGAACATCTTTTACGCGGACGAGGAAAAGACACGGGCCTTTCAAGAGGCGGAAAAGAACCCACAGTA
>Ga0315902_10006836_pt1 | contig 15717 bp, 12 predicted proteins | sample LakEriMetagenome_9_FD_203523 | JGI IMG/M metagenome (GOLD analysis project Ga0315902, IMG submission 203523) | Freshwater fungal communities from buoy surface, Lake Erie, Ohio, United States - Buoy 12 MA117 | ecosystem: Environmental > Aquatic > Freshwater > Lake > Lake biofilm | place: USA...
ATCCATCGATCCTGCCGGGCGGGGAAGGTCGGACGGCGACCCCGCGGCAACGTCGCGGGACTTCCCAGATATACCCCATGGCGGCCCCCCCGGCCAGCGTCCGGTGGCAGCGGTCGCGCCGGACATGCTGTCCAACCGCTCGACGGCGTCGGCCGGCCCCGGTCGCGACGGGCCGGAATAATCGGTTTTTTCGCCACCCGTTCGCCCGGTCGGGAAAGATGGACAAAGATTGCAGGAGTCGCCGTGCGCGCCGCGCCGGCACCCCGTGTCGCATTTCCGGCCCCTCGATGCCTCCGTTGTCCCAGTTCCAACGCGATTCCCGGCCGGGCCTTGGCAGGTTCCGATGGGCCGTGGCGTTGGGGACTTTGCTGCTTGGCGTCGTGGCCTGGTGGCTGGCCACCCGATTCCTGGGCGACCGCCGGCCGATCGTCGTGGGGCTCCTGCACTCCCAGACCGGGCCGATGGCGGTCAGTGAGCGGTCGATGATCGACGCCGAGGTGCTGGCCCTCGAGGAGATCAACCGGTCGGGCGGCCTGCTCGGCCGCCAGGTCCGCTGGGTCATCGCCGACGGGGCGTCCGACGGCCCGACCTTCGCCCGCCAGGCGGAGTCGCTGATCCGCGACCACTCCGTGAACGTGATTTTCGGCTGCTGGACGAGCGCCTCGCGGAAGAGTGTGCTGCCGATCGTCGAGTCGCACGACCACCTGCTCGTGTACCCGATGGCCTACGAAGGCCTCGAGTCGTCGGCGAACGTGATCTACACGGGGGCGGCCCCGAACCAGCAGATCACGCCGGCCGTCCAGTGGTGCCACGCGACACTCGGCGCCCGCCGGTTCTTTCTGGTCGGCTCCGACTACATCTGGCCGCACTGCGTCAACCGGATCGCGGCCGACCAGCTCGCCGGACTCGACGCGGAACTGGTCGGCGAGGAGTACCTGCCCTTTGGCAGCACCGACGCCGATGCGCTGGCGGCGCGGATCGCCGCCGCGAAGCCCGATGTGATCCTGAGCACGGTCGTCGGCGACTCGGCGCGACCGTTCGCCCGCGCCGTCCGGGCCGCCGGCCTCTCCTCGCAGACCACCCCGATCGTGACCTTTGCCGTCGCCGAGAACGAGTTGCGTGGTCCGGCCGCCGCCGACATGGCTGGAGACTACGCCGCCTGGAACTACTTCCAGAGCCTCGACCGCCCCGAGAACCAGGCCTTCGTGAAGGCCTTCAAGGCCCGCTTCGGTGGCGACCGGACCACGTCGGACGTGACCGTCGCCTCCTACAACGGCGTCCGCCTGTGGGCGCAGGCCGTGCGGGAGGCTGAAACGGCCGACGTGCGGCCCGTCCGCAACACCATGCGGCACCAGAGCATGAGCGCTCCCGAGGGAATCATCGCGATCGACCCCGACACGCAGCACACCTGGCGGCCGGTGTTCATCGGGCGGATCCGGGCTGACGGACAATTCGACATCGTCTGGACCAGCCGCACGGCCGTCCGGCCGGTGCCCTTCCCGATTTCGCGGTCTCGCACCGAGTGGGAGGCGCTGGTCGCCGACCTGCACCGCTCGTGGGGCGGTCAGTGGGGCCGGCAGATGGCGGCACCGGCGGAGGCGACCCGATGAGCACGACAACGACGGGGCTGCACCTGCGGCGGTCGATCGCGGGCCGGCTCCTTTTCTGGTTCCTCGTGATCGCCCTGATTCCATGCGCGATCCTGACGGCGATCACCGCCCGGATCGCCGCCACCGCGCTCGAGAAGTCGGTCCGCGACAACCTCGTGCAGATCGCAGCGGGCAAGTCGAGCGAACTGGAGGCCTACGCCGCCGAGCGGGTCCGTGACGGGGCCGCCTTCGCCCGCGGACCGACATTCCTGGAGGCGATCCGGGAACTGACCGGCAAGACCGGGGCCGATGAGCTTCGCCAGGGCGGCGTCCGGTTCCGCGAGTATTTCACCTACATCGCCACGGCCTTCGACTACGCCGATCTGCTCGTGCTCGACGCGGAGGGGCGCGTGCTGTTCTCGCTGGCCGACTCCGTGCCGTGCGGCACGTCGGTCACGGCCGGAGCGCTGGCGTCGTCCGAGTTGGCCGCCGGATTCGACCGGGCGCGGACACTCCTGCAGTCGGACCTGACGGGCTTCCAGCCCTGCGGCACCTCGGGCACGCCGCTAGCCTTCGTCACCTGCCCGGTGATCGACGAGGGACGGGTCACGGGCGTGCTGGCCCTGGGCGTGGGGACGCAGCGGGTGTGGAAGATTCTCTCCGACCTCACCGGGCTGGGTGACACCGGCGAGATCCTGGCCGGCGAGCTGGCGGGGGGAGACGTCCTGATCACGACCCCGCTGCGGCACGTGGCGAACGCCGCCTTTCGGATGCGCATCCCGCTCTCCTCGAACCAGGCCATCGCCACCCAGGCGGCGGCGGCCGGAAACCGTGGCTACGGCACCGTGGTCGACTACCGTGGCGTCGATGCGGCGGCGGCATGGTGCTACGTGCCGAGTTTCCGCTGGGGGCTCGTCGTCAAGCAGGATGCCGCCGAGGCGTTTGGCCTCGTGCGATTCCAGCGGCTGGCGGTGATCGGCCTGTCGCTCGCCACGATCCTCGGGGTCACGGCCGCCGCGCTCGTGGTGGCGCGGACGATCTCCACACCGATCCGGACGGCCGTGGCCGTCGCCAACCAGGTCGCGGGAGGCGACCTCCGGGCTACCGTCGGCAACACCACCGACGACGAGACCGGCGCGCTCCTCGGCGCGATCCAGACGATGACCAACGATCTCCGCGGCCTGATCGGACGGATTCAGCACTCGTCCGTCGCGCTGATCTCAACGGCGACAGCGATCCAGGCGACCGCGAGCGAGCAGCAGCAGGTGATCGCCGATTACGGCGCGTCCACGAGCGAGGCGGTTGCGGCGGTCAAGGAGATCTCCGTCACCAGCCAGGAGCTTCTCCGCACCATGACGGAGGTCAACGACATGGCCTCCCACACCGGACGCATGGCGGCCGATGGCCGCGTCAACCTGGTGGGCATGGACGGCACCATGCGGCAGCTCGCGGAAAGCACGTCGTCATTCGGTTCGAAACTCGCCGTCATCAGCGAGCGGGCGGCGAACATCAACCTCGCCGTCACGACGATCACGAAGGTCGCCGACCAGACGAACCTGCTTTCGATCAACGCCGCCATCGAGGCGGAGAAGGCGGGGGAGTACGGCCTCGGCTTCCTCGTCGTGGCCCGCGAGATCCGCCGGCTCGCCGACCAGACCGCCGTGGCCTCGCTCGACATCGAGCGGATGGTCAAGGAGATGCAGTACAGCGTGTCGGCGGGCGTGATGGAGATGGACAAGTTCGCCGATCAGGTCCGGGGCGGTGTCCGCGAGATCGGCGAAGTGTCGGCGAAGCTCGCCGAGATCATCACCGCCGTCCAGGGCATCTCCGGCAGGTTCGGCCAGGTGACCGAGGGCATGCGGGCCCAGTCCCAGGGTGCCGAGCAGATCCGCGAAGCGATGATCCGGCTCGCGGAGGGAGCATCGCGGACCGCGTCGTCGCTCAACGACTTCAACGGTGCCACGGTGCACCTCCGTGAGGCGGTCGGCGATCTCAAGGAGGAAGTCTCCCGGTTCACGATCTGACCGGTACCTCGGCCGTCGAGGCGGGCAGGCGTGCTGGCATTCCGCCATGCAACTCCTCACCTTTTCAGTCGCCGGCCAGGCCTACGCGATCGCCTCGCGGAAGGTGATCGAGGTGCTGCCACTCGTGGCGGCGCGGCCCATCCCGCACACGCCCGACTACGTCAGCGGCGTCTTCACCTACCGCGGGCAACTCGTGCCGCTCGTGGACCTCGGCCGCCGGCTCGGCACCGGACCGCTCGCCGAGCGGCTCAGCACCCGCGTGATCGTGGTCGAGGTCGGTGCCGCGGCGCGACCCGTCGGCCTGACGGCGGAGAACGTGATCTCGATCTGCTCGTCCGATGACGCCGAAGCGTCGCTGTCGCCGCTCGATCTTCGCGACGCCCCGTTCCTGGGACAGATTCTCCGCATCGGCGGCCGTACCATTCAGGTGCTCGATGTCGAGAACATCCTCCCGACGGAGGTGGCCGGGAGCCTGCACCCGGGTCCTGCGGAGGCGAAGCCATGAGTTTCACCGCCGCCGAAGACCTGCTGCGGGACTGGATCGGCCTCGACGCCACGACGATCGGCCAGGCATCCGTCGCCCGCGCGGTCCGTGACCGAATGGCGGCCGTCGGGACCACCGACATCGACGCCTACGTGGCCGCCGTCAGGGCAGACCCGGCGGAGCGGGACCGGCTCGTCGAACAGGTGATCGTGGCCGAGAGCTGGTTCTTTCGTGACCGCCAGGTCTTCGACTTCGTCGCGAATGTGGCGGCGACGGTCGCCGGGATCCCCGGCCGCAGCCCGGTGCGAGTCCTCTGCGCGCCGTGCGCGTCGGGCGAGGAGCCGACGTCGGTGGCGATGGCGCTGCTCGACACGGGGCTCGCCCCCACCCAGTTCGTGATCGATGCGATCGACGTCAGTCACGTGGCCCTCGAGCGGGCCCGGCGCGGACGGTATTCCGCCAACGCCTTCCGCAACGCCGACGCGTCGTACCGGGACCGCTGGTTCCGCATGGACGGGTCGGCGGCGGTGCTCGACGAACGGGTCCGCGGCTGCGTCCGCTACGCGTGGGCGAATGTCCTCGACAAGGGCTTCGCGGATGGCCGCGATCCCTACGACGTGATTTTCTGCCGAAACCTGCTGATCTACCTGACCCCCGAGGCGCGCGCCACCGTTGAGCGGACGCTCGATCGGCTGCTCCGCCCGGACGGCGTGCTCGTGCTCGGTGCCGCCGAGCCTCCGATCATGCGGGGTGACTGGATCCCGGCCGGCAGCGCCTCCGTATTCGCCCTGCGCCGCGGCGTGCACGTGCCAGCGAGCGGCGGCCGAGCGACGGTGGCGGCCCGCCCTGCGATGCCGATGCCCACGACGACCACGCCCCGCGGGGGAACGGCCTCCGCACGCACGCCGGTCGCCCCGGCCGTGGCGGTCGGCCCTGCGGCGGACGCTCCCGCACCGACGGTCGCCGACGTGCTCGAACGGGCCGGGGCACTGGCGAACGCGCGTCGCCATCTGGAGGCGCTCGAACTCTGCGAGCAGGCCCGCCCGGGCCTGCCGCCATCGCCGGAACTCTTCTTCCTGATGGGCATGCTTCACCAGTCGCTCGGCGACGGCGATCGTGCCGAGGGCTGCTTTCACAAGACGCTCTACCTGGAGCCGGCGCACGAGGATGCCCTGCTGGCGCTCGCGCTGCTGGCCCGGCAGCGGGGTGACCTGCGGATGGCCGAGACATACCGCCAGTCGGCGGCCCGCGTGGTCGCCCGAAGGGGTGCGCCATGATCGATCAAGTGCGCGACGCCGCGTTCCCACGGCAGCCCCCCATGCCCGAGTGCTGGCGGGTGATCGGCGTGACGGGCGACCGCAGCTGCCCCGAACTGCAGGCGTACGTCCACTGCCGCAACTGCCCGGTGCTCGCCGAGGCGGCGCGGGGATTCTTCGAACGCGGGGCACCGCCCGGCTACCTCGACTCCTGGCGGGCCATCCTGGAGGAGCCGGCCGAGGCGGCGCAGGCGGCCGATTCCAGCGTGCTGGTGTTCCGCGTGGGGCACGAGTGGCTCGCCCTGCCGACCGCCGCCCTGGTGGAAGTCACCCCGGCCCGCACGATCCACACGGTGCCGCATCGTCACGGAACGCCGCTTGCGGGCCTCGTCAACATCCGCGGCCAACTGCAGCTCTGCGTGTCGCTGCATGCCGTGCTGGGGCTCGAGGGGGGGCCGACCGCCAAGGCCGCCGGCGACCCTGCCGACGGCACCCCGCGGCTGATCGTCGCCGAGCGGGAGGTGGCCGGAGCCGCGGAGCGCTGGGTGTTCGGCGTCGACGAGGTCGCCGGCGTGCACCGGGTCGGCCGCGCCGACCTGAGGCCGGTGCCGTCGACCGTCGGACAGGCCGCGGCCCGCTGCTCCTCGGCGCTCTTCGAGTGGCAGGACCGCACCGTCGCCCTGCTCGACGACGTGCGACTGTTCGAGGCCTTCGACGCCACGGTGTCGTCATGAACGGAGCACCCCGGCCATGAGCGAAGACCTGAGCGGATTCTCGATGCTGGAGCTCTTTCGGCTCGAGGCGGAGAGCCAGACGGCCGTGCTCTCCGCCGGCGTGCTCGCGATCGAGGAGCTGGAGCGGTCGCCGCAGACGGTGGAGGCGATGATGCGGGCGGCGCACTCGCTGAAGGGTGCGGCCCGCATCGTCGGCCTCGACCCTGCCGTGCGGGTCGCCCACGCGCTGGAGGATGTGTTCGTGGCGGCGGGCAAGGGCCGGCTCCAGGTGCAGCAGCGGCACGGCGATCGGCTCCTGGCGGCCATCGATTTCCTGGCGGCGATCTCCAGGGCCGACGACGCGCTCGACGCGGCCGGGCCGTGGGCCGCGCGGGCCGAGCAGGTGGTCGGCGACCTCGCCGCCATCCTCGCCGAACCGGCCGCGGCTCCAGCCCCGGAGCCGGACACGGCGACCCCCGGCGCTCCGGCCTCCCCCGTGGCGACGACGGCCCCAGAGGCGGCACCCGTCCGTGCCGCCACGCCGCCGACCGCGGCGGCGTCGGTGGGCCGTCAGGCCCCGACGGACGTGGTGGATCGGGTGGTCCGCGTGTCGGCCGACAGCCTGACCCGCCTCGTGGGCCTCGCCGGCGAGTCGCTCGTCGAGACCCGGCAACTGCGCCCCTTCGTCGATTCCCTCCTCCAACTGAGGGCCACCGACGTGGACCTCTGCGATGCGATCGCCGCCCTCGACGAGAAGCTCAAGGCCGGCGACGTGGCCGTGCCGGCCACCGTCACCGCGATGCTGACCACCATCCGTGAGCGGGCCGACGCCACCCTCGGCATGCTCACGCGGCACGTCGAGGACTTCGAGAGTTTCGCCCGCCGCAACGAGGATCTCTCGAACCGGCTCCATCACGAGGTGATCGTCAGCCGGATGCGGCCGCTCGCCGACGGGATCCGTGGCTTTCCTCGGCTGGTTCGCGACGTCTCGCGGACGCTCGGCAAGCAGGTGCGATTCGAGGTTCGCGGCGAGCAGACGGGCGTCGACCGCGACATCCTCGACAAGCTCGAGGCGCCGCTCTCGCACCTGATCCGCAACTCCCTCGATCACGGCATCGAGCTGCCCGCAGACCGCGAGGCCGCCGGCAAGCCGGCGGCCGGGACGATCCGCCTCGAGGCGCGGCATCGTGCCGGCATGCTCCAGATCACCCTCGTGGACGACGGCCGCGGCATCGACGTCGAGCGGCTTCGATCCCACGCCGTGGCCAGGGGGCTGGTCGCCCGGCAGGTCGCCGACCAGCTCAGCGAGCTTGAACTGCTCGAGTTCCTCTTCCTCCCCGGCTTCTCCACCAAGGAGAGCGTCACTGAAATCTCGGGGCGTGGCGTCGGCCTCGACGTCGTCCAGAGCATGGTGAAGAGCGTGGGCGGCAGCGTCCGCATCTCGACGCAGCCGGGTCGCCAGACCGTGTTCACCCTTCAGCTGCCGATCACGATGTCGGTGATCCGCGCACTCCTGGTCCAGATCGGCGGCGAGCCCTACGCGTTCCCGCTGACCCGCATCGACCAGATCCTCTTCTGCCGCGCCGAGGACATCCGGACAGTGGAAGGCCGGCAGTACTTCGACCGCGACGGCGTGTCGATCGGCCTGGTGATGGCGGCCCAGATCCTCGAACGCCCGGCTCCCGTCCCGGCCGATCCCATGCCCGTGGTGGTGATCAGCGACCGCGGCCAGCAGTTCGGCATGATCGTCGAGTCCTTCCTGGGCGAGCGGGATCTCGAGGTGCGGCCGCTCGACCTGCGGCTCGGGAAGGTGCCCAACGTCAACAGCGCGTCGCTCCTCGAGAACGGCGACCCGGTGCTGATCGTCGACGTCGAGGATCTCGTCCGCTCGATCGACAACGTCTTGATGGGCCGCAGGCTGTCCCGCGTCGAGTTCGAGCGGATGGCCGAGCAGGCGCGGCGGCGCAAGCGAATCCTCGTGGTCGACGACTCGATCACGGTGCGGGAACTCGAGCGGCAGCTGCTGCAGGCCCGCGGATTCGCCGTCGACGTGGCGGTGGACGGCATGGATGGCTGGAACGCCATCCGTGGCACCCACTACGACCTCGTCGTGACGGACGTTGACATGCCGCGGATGGACGGCATCGGCCTCGTGTCCCTCCTCAAGGCGGACCCCGCCCGACGCGAAACGCCGGTTGTGATCGTGTCCTACAAGGACCGGGAGGAGGACCGTCTCCGCGGCCTCGATGCCGGGGCGAACCGCTACCTCACGAAAAGCAGTTTCCACGACGAGACCTTCGTCGATACGATCGTGGACCTGATCGGTGAGGCCGCGACGTAGGACAACCCATGCGAATCGGGATCGTGAACGACCTTCGGGCGGCGTGCGAGGCCCTCCGTCGGGTCGTGGACAGCCTTCCCGATCACGAGGTCGCCTGGACGGCCGCCGACGGTGTCGAGGCCATTGCGATGGCCAAGCGTGATCGTCCTGAACTGATCCTGATGGACCTGCTGATGCCGCACATGGACGGCGCGCAGGCCACGCGGCAGATCATGGCGGCGGCTCCGTGCGCGATTCTCGTCGTGACCGCCACCGTCAGCGGCAACATCTCCCTGGTGTACGACGCCATGGGCTATGGCGCCCTCGACGCGGTCGACACCCCCATGCTCGGTCCCGGCGGCGAGGTGACCGGCGCCGGGGCCCTGGTGGAGAAGATCGGCACGATCGCCAAACTGGTGGGGGTGACCGGCGATCCGCGACGGTCGCCGCGGAGGGCGGCCTCGGCGACGCCGCCGCGGCTCGTGGTCGTGGGCGCGTCGACCGGCGGGCCCAAGGCGATCTCCGACCTCGTCTTCCCGCTGCCCCGGGAGTGGAACGTCGCGGTGATCGTCGTGCAGCACGTCGACGTCGCCTTCGCGCCGGGCCTGGCGAAGTGGCTCGGTGATCGGACGGGCCACGCCGTCCGCGTGATCGAACACGGGCAGGAGCCCATGGCGGGTGATGTCCTCCTCGCGGGCACCAACGACCACCTCGTGATGACGAAGGCGAAGACGCTCGAGTACCGGCAGGAGCCCCGCGACGTCTTCTTCCGCCCGAGCGTCGACGTGTTCTTCGAGAGCGTCGCCGACTTCTGGCCACAGGCCGGCACCGCAGTGGTGCTCACAGGCATGGGCAGGGACGGCGCCAAGGGCATGATGAAGCTCCGCAGCCGCGGCTGGCACACGATCGCGCAGGACGAGGCGACGAGCGTCGTGTTCAGCATGCCGAAGGCGGCCATCGATGCCGGAGCAGCCTGCGAGGTGCTGCGGATCGACCAGATGCCGCGTGTCATCGCGGCCCGGATGGGCGGCTAGCCGCCCGCGGCCCGCCGGCCCGGCTCGAGGAGCCGCATGACCTCGAGCACGCTGGCTTCGTCGCGGCCCGGACAGCCCACGACCTGCACGCCGACGGGAAGGCCCACGCTGCCGCGGTCGGCCTTGGCGGCCGCCCGAAGGACCCGATCGGCGCTCCAGCCGCGGTTCCCTTGCTCGTCGGCCGCCACGGTCGTGATCGGCACGGCACCGGCGGGCAGGTCGAGAAGGCTCGCCAGCAGGCAGGGAGCGGCCGCGAGGACGAGCCGCGCCGCCGACCCGTGGCGAAGAGCCGGCAGAGCCGACACCGGGCAGATGACGGCGTCGCACCCGGCGACGAGGGTGGCGAAGCGGTCCGCGACGAGATCCCTGGCGGCCAGCAGGCTCGATACCTCCACCGCCGTGCGGCGGCCGGTGCGAAGAATCCCCTCGGCCTCGATCCGGCCGCCCGAGGCCCGCACGAGCGCCGCGACGGCCGACCTCCAGCGGCGCGGCAGACGGGCGATCGCCAGGAGCTTGGAGACGCCCCGCATCGGCCGCTCGCCGGCGAATGCCCGGCGCACGTCATCACCACCATCAGCCGCGATGATCCCGAGATGCAGCCACGCCGCCTCGGCGACGAGGTCACCGGTCACACGAACGGCGACGACGCCCCTGGACTCGAGGCGATCCACCGCCTCGCGGACGGCCCGCCGCACCGCCGGTGATGCCGGAATCGGTCCGGTGTCGTCCCACCAGGCGATCCGCCGCACGGGGGCGGCGGGCGGCGTCGCAGTCGCCGACGACACGGCCGCGAGCGCCCGTCCAAGGTCGTCGACCCGTCGGGCGAGAAAACCGGCACGCGAAGGCACTCCCCGCAGCCCGGGCATCGTCTCGAAGGCCCCGCCACGACCGAGGACGGCGGCACGGGGCACGAGTGTCGCGATCCCGCAGGCATGGGCCGGTTGCCGGAGGCTCCCGGCCAGGTCGTTGCCGATGGCGAGCGGCACCACACCCGCCGCCACGAGGGCCGCGTCGCCGCCGCTCGAGCCGCCGGGGCCCCGGGAGGCGTCGAGCGGGTGCACGGTCCTGCCCCAGACGGGATTGTCGGTTTCGTGAAGGTACATCGCCTGCGGAACGTTCGCCTTGCCGACCACCAGGCCGCCGGCAGCCTCGATCCGGAGGACCACGTCGGCATCCTCGCGGTCCATGTCGCCGCGACGGTGCTTCATGCCGAGCGTCGTCTTCAGGCCGCGGACCGCGAAGCACTCCTTCACGCTGACGGGCACACCGACGAGAGGGGCGTCACCGATCGTGCCGGCAGCGAGCCGCCGATCGATCGCCTCCGCGGCGGTCGCCGCGCGCGCCGGACAGGGCTGAACCAGCGCGTTGAGACCCGCGGCGCGGGCCGCCCTCCGCTGGTGCTCAGCCACCATTTCCGTCGCTCGACACCGCCCTGCCCGCACGGCCTCGGAGATCGCGACCACTCCGGCCGCGAACACGTCGGCCGCGGATTCGCTCACGGGGCGGGCGCGGCGAACGGGTCGATCGTCGCCGCCGCCTCGGCGACGGCCGATCGCATGTCTGACGCCCAAAGCGTGTCGCCATCCACGATCAGACCGGTCACCAGCACCGCGTCCCCCGGCCCCGCCGCCGGCTCCGAACGCGAGATTACGGCCACGTCACGGGTGCGATCGCCGCCGTCGGCAACCGTCACCGTCGAGCACCAGTAGGGCCCGACGTGCCGCACACCGGCCAGCACCGCGGGGATCACGATCCCCGACGTCGAGCGGCCCTTGTAGGCAAGCCAGTCGCGCGACAGCCTCGCAAGTTCGTCGAGCCGGTCCTGATCGCCCACGACAGCCGCTTGGAGACGCGTCACGGCCTCCGGTGTTGCCTCGAGTGGTCGCCCGGTGTCGCCCGCCACACGCTCGAGCGCGGAGAGTTCCTCGGCGACCTGCGACATCTGGCGGTACCACTCCACGAGCAGGCGGTTACGCCGCCGTGCCTGGCGGGCAGGATCGGGGTCGGCGTCGAGTCCCGATGCCTCGACGGCCCCATAGGCCTCCTCTGCAGCGGCCACCGCGCTTGCCAATGCCGACATATCGAGCGGTTCGGGTTCCGGGATCGCGGGCGAGTCCACCACCTGCGGTTCGGGGGTGGCGAGCGGTTCCGCCGGAACGGGCATCACGGGGGACAGGTCCCCGAACGGGTCGATGCCCGGCGCCGGAATATCGGCCGGTTCGGCCGCCGCCACGGTGGTGGGCTCGGCCGCAGGCGTTTCGGAACCTGCTTCACCCGTGGGTACGTCGGCGGCGGAAGTGTCGGTGGTGGCCATGAGCGGATCGCTCGTCGGCTCGTGCGGCGCGGCATCCACCGACGCCACCGGCTCGGCGTCCGGCTCGGCGACCGGCTCCCCGGGCGTGGCGGTGTCCCCGTCGACGCTGGCCACGGCCGGAACGTCGTCGAGGGTGGGGCCGCCAGCCACACCGTCGGTCGCAGGGCGGTTCGCCCCGGGAACGAGTTCCTGCGGAAACAGGAAGGCCATCGACTTCGGCACATGACGCACGACCTGGAGAGGATCCTTGCGGAATCCCCAGATCAGGATCGCGAAGGTGATCGGCAGCGCGAGCAGTCCGCCCATGACGATACCGATCATCTGACCGAGGCCGCCCTTCTTCGATCGCGGCCTTTTCGAAGGCTTCGCGCCGATGGGTACTGCGGTTGCGCTCCCCAGGGCAGCACCCGTCAGTGCGGCCGCAGCGATATCCGTGGCGTCCTCGTCGGAGTCGCCGCTCGCGGCTGCATCTTCGAAGCCGATTCCCTCTCCGACGTACTCGTCCGGCTCCGACCCGACGACGCCGAACGCGGCCGGTTCGACGGCGGACTCGACCTCGATCTCGTCCCAGCCGAAGGTGTCCTCGGTCGTCGATGCGTCGCTGCTCTCAGGAACGTCGGCTGACGCGTCGTCACCGTCGTCGTCGATGATCCCCGACTCCCCGACCCCCACCCGCACGGCCTCAGGGTCGATGGGGTCGGACACCGTCGGTTCATCGTCGCCGGCGAACACGCCGAGCGGCGCGGGAGCAGCCTCGTCGGCGGCCTCCGTCAACCAATCGGCAACGTCGTCATCGGCCGCACTCACATCGTCTCCGGCGTCGTCCGTGAATCCCATGACCGCCTCGGACTCGGCGGGCTGATCCGGTGGGGCTGGCCCGTCGGCTTCCTGCGGCCGGGTCTCGTCATCGAACGCGAAGTCGAATCCGCCCTCGGCTTCCGGGCCGGAAGCAGACTCGAGTTCCGCCCATGGATCGAAACCATCGCCCTGCTTGTCGTCGTCGTCGGCCATCGACTTTCTCCCCTCGCGCCACCGGCTTCCACCGTCGGAGTCGGGCCTCGCCCGACGGCACGAGTGTACCAACGGGCCCGGTCGAGGGGGCCGCCTGCCGGCCGCCCCGGGACTCAGAGACCGTGGGCGGGCCCGTACCGTTTCCAGAGGCTCGCCACGAGGCTCGCGGATGTCACCGGGGCTCCACTGGCCCGTTCCACGAGCGCCGCCGGCTCCAGCATCCGGCCCGCCGCGTGGACCTCGCGGCGGAGCCAGTCCAGCAGCGGCTGGAAGCGGCCGGCCTCGATGCCCGCCTGGAGGTCGGGGACCGCCCGGCAGGCGGCGTCCATCAACTGCGACGCGTACACGTTGCCGAGTGTGTACGTCGGAAAGTAGCCCACCAGGCCGGCGCTCCAGTGGATGTCCTGCAGCACACCCCGCGCGTCGTCCGGGGGAAGGATCCCGAAATCGTCATGGAATCGCTCGTTCCACGCCTGGGGTAGATCGCCGACCGCGAGGTCGCCGTGAACCAACGCTCGCTCGAGGTCGAACCGCATCATGATGTGCAGGTTGTAGGTCACCTCGTCGGCCTCGACGCGAATCAACGAGGGGCGCACCGCCGCGAGGCCGCGGGTCATGGCTTCGGCCGCGACGTCGCCGAGGGCATCTGGAAACGCCCGCCGCGCCAGGGGCATGCACCAGGTCCAGAAGGGCAGCGAGCGGCCCACGAGGTTCTCCCAGAGACGCGACTGCGACTCGTGGATGCCGAGCGACGCCGCCTCGCCAGGCGGCAGGCCGTACCAGTCGCGTCGCAGGCCCTGCTCGTAGAGGCCGTGGCCGGCCTCGTGAAGCACGCCAAACAGCGCCGTGGGCAGCGAGTGCTCGCTCCAGCGGGTCGTGATCCGGCAATCGTCCGGCCCGAGCGAGGTGCAGAAGGGGTGCTCCGTCGTATCGAGGCGGCCGCGGGAAAAGTCGAACCCGATCGCCGTGGCGACCTCCGCGACGAACCGCTTCTGAGCCTCGACGGGAAACCGCCCAGCCACGAGGAACCGGTCGTCGGGCCGCGTGGCCGATTCACCGCACGCCCGGACGAGCGGCACGATCTCGGCCCGCAGCGCGGCGAAGAGGGCGGCCACGGCCGGCCATCGGCAGCCGGGCTCGTAGTCGTCGAGGAGGGCGTCGTAGGCGTCGAGTTCGGGCGAACGACACGCGGCCTGTTCCCTCTTGAGGGCGATCATCCGCTCGAGCCAGGGCGCGAGCATCGGCCATGACGACTCGCGGCGCGCCCGAACCCAGGACTGCTGGGCCTCGACGCCGACCCTCGCCAGTTCCTCCACCAGGCGGGACGGCGTGCGAGCCTGTTTCTCGAACTCCTCGAGAAGGAGCCGGATCGTGCTCCGCTGCTCGGGCGAGCCGCGCAGGGCGAGGGAGCCTGCGGCGAGTTCGCGGAGCCTGTCCCCCTGCTCCGGCAACGTCCGCTCGCGGTGCACCACCGCGGCGAGTTCCGCCGCCTGGTCGGCCCGATGGCCGCCACCTGCCGGAGGCAGCATGGTCTGCTCGTCCCATCCGAGCAGCGATTCCACGCTCCCCAGCACCGCCACCCGCCGCGCCTGTGCGACCGCCGCGTCGTACAACCGCGTCTCGGCTTGTGAACCGTCGCTTTTCATCGCTGGCCGCATGGCAGTGAGTATGCTCTCGGGCGTTCGGGGCCGACAACCGGCCCTCAGGCTCGCCTCGCGGGCCGCCCCCGACAGCACGGTGCCGCATGCTCGACGTCCTGGTGATCGCGCCGCATCCCGATGACGCCGAACTCGGCATGGGAGGCACGATCGCGCTGATGCGGGCGCGCGGCATGGCGGTGGGAATCCTCGACCTCACCGACGGCGAGCCGACGCCGCGCGGGTCGGCCGAGATCCGGGCTCGCGAAACCGCGGCGGCGTCGCGGGAACTCGGGGTGGAGTGGCGCGAGAACCTCGGCCTCCCCAATCGGCGTTTGCGGGCCACGCTATCGGCCCGTGCCATGCTGGCGGGTGTCATCCGCCGCACCCGCCCGCGCTGGCTGTTCGCGCCGCACTGGGTGGACGCCCATCCCGACCACGCGGCGGCCACGCGGCTCGTGGTGGCGGCGCGATTCTGGGCGAAGCTCACGAAGTGCGACCTTCCGGGCGAGCCGTGGCATCCCGAACGGATCTTTCACTACGCCTGCGTGCATCTCAAGGCCGTCCGCCGCCCCGCCTTCGTGGTCGACGTATCCGCCACGCACGAAGCCAAGCGTCGCAGCCTGGAGTGTTACGCGAGCCAGTTCCAGCCGGCGGCCGATCCGCCGGGCGTGCTCGAGCGGATCGCGGCGGCGGACGCGTGGTGGGGCTCCATGATCGGGCGTCGTCACGGGGAGCCCTTCTGGAGCCGTGAACCGGTCGCGCTCTCCGGGTTCGCCGATCTGTTCTGATCGCCTGCGACGCCCCCGCCAGCCCGGGCGCCCGCTTCTCGCGGTGCCCCGACAGCACATCCTGCCCAAAGTCCGCTCCAAGCCTGCCGCCGTGAGTGAAATCGAGGGGCGGTTGGCCCGATCGCGGGGAGTTGGGGACCGGGTGCGGGAAGCCTGAAACACGGGACGTCGGCTGGCCGATACATCGAGGGTGGCCGCCTCTCGTCGTGGCCACGGCACTCGCCGGGAAACGCACATGGCCGCCCGTGACATCAATGTGATCGCTCTCGTCAAAGGGGGCGAGCGCTACGTGTTCCTGTACGACGACGAGAGCCGCGACCGCGTGCTCGAGGCCTTGGCGCGACACGCGGCCGATCCCGACCTGAGTTTCACCTGGTACGACGCCGCCGTGCTCGCACAGAAGGTCCGGCAGAGCAGTTCCCGCCCAAGCCGCCTCCGGTTCGGGCCTCGGGCCGACCGCCCCGCCTGACGGAGCGCTCGTCATGCCTTCGGCCGAGCCACGCCCGCGTGGGAACGGCGACGCGATCGAGCGGTTTCTCCGCTT
>Ga0315902_10006838_pt1 | contig 15712 bp, 11 predicted proteins | sample LakEriMetagenome_9_FD_203523 | JGI IMG/M metagenome (GOLD analysis project Ga0315902, IMG submission 203523) | Freshwater fungal communities from buoy surface, Lake Erie, Ohio, United States - Buoy 12 MA117 | ecosystem: Environmental > Aquatic > Freshwater > Lake > Lake biofilm | place: USA...
ATTACCAGCAGTAGAGGATAAAGTTACTGAAATACCAGAGATAAAGGAGAAAGTTACTGAATTACCAGCGGTAAACCTAGAGGATAAAGTTACTGAATTACCAGCAGTAGAGGATAAAGTTACTGAATTACCAGCGGTAGAGGAGAAAGTTACTGAAATACCAGAGATAGAGGATAAAGTTACTGAATTACCAGCAGTAGAGGAGAAAGTTACTGAATTACCAGCGGTAGAGGAGAAAGTTACTGAAATACCAGAGATAGAGGAGAAAGTTACTGAATTACCAGCAGTAGAACAGAAAGTTACTGAAATACCAGAGATAGAGGAGAAAGTTACTGAATTACCAGCAGTAGAGGAGAAAGTTACTGAATTACCAGAGGTAGAGGAGAAAGCTAAGGAAATAACAGAGGTAAATCTAGAGGAGAAAGTTGCAGAAGAAATATCTAAAGAATTATGTAGTAATGTGTTAGACCAGTCGTTATATAATTTGCTGGGTATTACAGACACTAATAATATAGAAATGTCTGGGGATAAACTAGATAATAGTGTAGATGTTATTAATAACAAATCAGATAGTAATGATATAGTAATAGATAATATATCATCTATATATTATCAATATGATAATTTAGTGAATATTGTTGATAATAGTGAAAATATTCATAATTTAGGCGTATTTAATGTTGAAACTACTGTTTCAGGTGATATATATACTATAACTAAAAATGGTTTTAATGATAGTGAATTAGATAACAATATAGTAGATAATACACAGTATCTAACTACGGATCAATCTAAAGATATTGATGATAATGGTGAAGAATTCAATGATGTAATAGATGAGGTATTTGCTATTATGGAAAATGCGGAAGCAACAGAAATAGTACCTCAAGCTGTAGAGAACGTAGTAATAGAACATATGCCAGAAGTAGTTGATGTAGAAAATAAAGTTATAGAATATCTAACTACAGAAAATCACTGTTCTAGCATAGATGTGGTTGAACTTGATAACACTAGTTCAAATACGTTACCCAATATTTTCCAACAATATGATAAACTTACTGATGCCAAGTTAACATCTAACATAGATAACAATAATATAATAGAATTGTCAGAATTAACACCTATAGTGAATGATATACTACACTATAAACCAAATACTATAGTAAATGATACAACAAGTATATTAAATATAAATATACAAGGTAATATTATATTAGATAATTATGAACAAGATAATATATTAACTAAAAATACTATGCCAAACAATAAAATACTTTGTAATAAAGCGTTTAACAACATTTTAGATGATATTTTATTAATACCCAAGAACGAGACGCAAATTACAGATGAAAATAAATTAGATAAAAATGTTGAAACAATATCAGTATTATCACTTATAGAAAATAATAATATATCAGTAGTATCTGAACCAGTTAACACAGTAGAAGTAGTATCTGAACCAGTTAACACAGTAGAAGTAGTATCTGAACCAGTTAACACAGTAGACGTAGTATCTGAAACGAATAATAGATTACCACCAGCAGTACATGAAATTTATGTTCAACCTACGGTGTCTTATGTTAATAATAATACTATAGATTTGACAAATCATGGGGAAGAATTTATGGGTTTATTTGCTGAAGTATATTGTAGTGAAAATGTTGAATATGGGGATATAGTAGAACTCCACGTTGAAAATGAAATATTATGGGTGAAACCTACCAGCAATAATAGTACACAGTTTTATGGAATTTCTACAGGTAATTATAAAAAATCAGAAAAAACTAGAATATTAATTAAAGGTGTAGGTAAAGCACGTGTATATCCTGAAGTAAAAGTTCCTATATTAACACGTAATATTTATAATAGAACATTATTATTAACACGTGACGCACTTGGAAATATATATACACAAAACATACCATTAACATATATACCTGGCCACTACTTAGTAATAGGTGGTACTAAGTATGATCAATTGTGTGGAATAAATACACAATTTTATGCATATAACAATATTAAATCATGTTTTGTACCATTGGCTGTGGTACATTTTAATCCTAATCAATTGAGATATTCTATTGTTAATTATGATAATCCACCAGGTAACATTTATAAACTGGCAACAATTTTAGATAATAATATTGATAATAATGGGTGTTTAACTGTACTTATTTAATATGTAACTATAGTTTATGATAAACATAAATACTATAGGATCCATTTTTAGCAATAACGACATGAATAAAAACACAGATAAATATAAAAATAGTGATCCAAAAACTTCTATTTTTATATCAAACCAGTTAAATATAGATATTATTAAAATAACCCACACTAATATTTTAGATGAAGTTTGGGAATATCTGGAGTTGATATTAAAATGTCTAAGTATTGATAATGATTTACGTTCATCTATTCTTAATATTACAATCAAGAATAGTACCATATTGTTAAATTATAATTTCAACCCATCATTAGAAAAAGACATACTAAAATATGATATTTTTTCACTGAAAACTTTTTTACCAAACAAATTTTGCAAAAACTTTGGTAAACTCGAAAAGATTATAAATTGTATTAGAGATATAAATAATTTAAATGTACTTACACCTAAAAGTGATTTAACCAATATTTTAAAATGTCATAGTGACAACAAAATACATCACCAGTTTAAAATAAAACTATATATTAAAATGGTAAAATGGCTAACACATCAGTTTTATGCTTTTCAAAAAGGTAGGCGACAACAGAAAATAGACAAAACCACCTACTATTATTTATTTATTAGTACCTACACAACAGAAAATAGTTTATCTGGACTTATACAAAATTATAATGTGGAAAAACTACTACAAACAATGTATAATAAACATATACTTAAATATATAGATTTGTATAGGGAAGCTAATATACCAGATATAAATTATAATAAACCCCAGCCTAATTTTAAAACTTTTTTTCTGGAAAATATTTTCTACAAAATAGACGAAGAAACCATCAATCCACTACTACAAACATTTTCATTCACAAAGAGAATAAATATAGATTTTCCCACTCCCATTACATACAATACAAGTCTATATGTGGAAAACAACATCTGCCTTAAATATCCAGAATTTAAGCCTATTTTAAATGAAATATTTGGGAATATAAATATAGAAAGGGAAAACACCATAATACTAAATACACATGTAGGATTTTTAAATAGTATGCTAACTAATACTACCATAACTACTAACGTAGACTTTTATATTAGTGAAACAATAAATCTAGAACTATATAGAGTATTTCATAGAAATTATTATGAAATATATACTAACCATTTAGCATATAAATCATTAAATTACTCTAACATATATTTTATTGATAGTAAAGCATTAGTACTAATACATAATACTATTATAATAGATATACAAAAAACGCTTGGTTTTCTATTAAATATTATTAATTCTCGTAGAAAACATCTGGAATATTTTTTTTATCTAGAAAATGTAGACTACCTAGCCAGTTTTTTAAAAATCAAAATCTACCAAAAAATATTACTTTTCCATATTAATACTAACATTATCAAAAACTATATCATTAATACTAACCATAGGAATAATTATATTAAATTACGTAGTCTAAATTATTTATCAATAGTCATTAGAAGATATATAGATAGGAATTATGTTACTAATATTCTAAAAAGCAAATTATATTATTTTATATTGCGAACAGTTATTTATACTAGATATATGCGTCTAAGGAAAAGTGTATTATTTTTGGAAAATGTGTGGATAAATCATAATAATAGAAAGAAATATTATATCTATAGAATACAATATTATAAACGACTAGCAGATGCCCGACAAACCAAAATCATGACACTTGAAAATATAATTAAAAATATACTTCACAACCATAAACTTATATTAGCCAGCAAAGAATTAGAAATAACTGGCATGCGAGATACTATTAAATCCTATAATAAAAATATAGAGGATCGTATCAATGAGAAGATACAGTTGACAAACCAATTAGATTCTTTACGACATGAAAGAAACACACTAATAATTAGTTTGGCTGAAGCTAATAGTATTATTAATCGGAACAAGAAATTACCATGGTTTTAATGAGTAAACGCCGGCTTGTTCCCAATTGGGAACAGTAATTATTGTGGTGGTGTGGACTAAAAACATAAAATAAATATTATGGTAACATGTATTACCATAATATTTTGTTCCCAATTGGGAACAAAATAGCCGGCGTTTACTCATTAATTTAAAATACAAGTCCGTTTTTGTGAACTACAACAGTAAAAAGTCCGATTACTGTATTGACTCTACTGTCTTATGATTTCTAAAACGATATTTATGGTAATTGACGTTTTAACTCACAAAAATGGACTTGTAATAAGGCTTCATAAATTTCTCAGTTAGTTTTTAGGGATAGTAAATTAACATCATAAAATAAATGGTAGATATTATTTTATGACTGGTTTAAAAAATATTAGAAACTAACTGAGAAATTTGTAAAGGCCTAACTTGTAATACATTATTTCATTCTTTTTATTTTCTATTTTTAAAAAAGAATAGAAAATAAAAAAAGAAATAGGAACATAGTAAAAAGAATGGGAAAATATTTAACTACTACACATCATGCAACTAGGATCATCCCGACGACACACTTTTATTGGTTCTTTATCTCCTTTTTCCAGAGTTAAAGTTGGATCTATTGTAAATTGTTGTGCCTTACCTACACTCTTAGTTCTAAGATAATATATACCTGTTTTAAGTCCTTTATCCCAAGCATAAAAATGCATGCTGGTTAATTTAGCAAAGGTTGGATTGGACATGAATAGATTAAGACTTTGAGTCTGGCAAATATAAGCACCACGATCGGCCGCTTGATTTATTAGTGGTTTCATGGATAAATCATAGCTAGTCTTATATAAATCTCTAATATGTTTAGGAATATCCTCTATCTGTTGAATACTACCTTCTGCTAGGATTATGCGATCCTTCATGGTTTTATCCCACATACCCAGCTCTTGTAAATCCTGGATTAGATACTTATTAACCACTATAAATTCACCCGCTAACACATTACGTGTGTAAATATTACTAGTAATAGGTTCAAAACACTCATTATAACCTAATATTTGACTAGTTGATGCTGTTGGCATTGGGGCTACTAGCAAACTATTTCTAACACCATACCACATTACCTTCTCTTTTAATTCCTGCCAATTAAATTCAATACCTGGAACACTCTTAATAGGTGTTACTCCCCACATATCAAACTGGAAAATGCCCTGTGATAATGGACTACCCTCAAAGGTTGAATAGGCACCTAAGTATGTTCGTCCATTTGCTAAATATTTAGCCCGGGCTACCATATCCCATTGATTAACTGGTTCACGTAGAGCAAATTCCTGTGCTACCTCCAAACTAGCTGTCATGGCCGCCCAGTATATAGTAGCAAATATTTCCCTATTTAATTGTGCCGCTTCTTCACTATCAAATGGATAACGCATTAACATATAGACATCTGCTAAGCCCTGTACTCCAACACCAATAGGACGATGTCGTTTATTACTTATTTCTGTCTCGGGAACGGGATAGTGGTTAATATCTATAATCTTATTTAAATTCCTAACCACGATTTTAACCACTCGTACAAGTTCCTGGAAATCAAATTTCCTATCTTTTGTTACAAAAGCGGGCAAACCAATGCTAGATAGTGTACAACAAGCATATTCCTTATCATCACTATACTCTGCTATTTCAGCACATAGATTACTGGTCTTAATAGTACCCAAATGTTTATGGTTTGTCTTTTTATTAATAGCATCCTTATAACATATATAAGGCGCACCTGTTTCTATTTGTGCCTCCAAAATTTTATGCCATATATCTATAGCTGGTAGTCTATTTTTATACCGCTTATCTCTCTCATATTCCAAGTATTTAGCACGATATTCATCTCCATATAGATCATTAAGTCCTGGACATTCATGTGGATCCATAAAACTCCACATTTCACCATTCTTAACACGCTCCATAAATAGATCTGGCATCCAAACAGCATAGAATAAGTCACGACATCTATAGGCCTCATTACCATGATTTTTCTTTATTTCCAGAAAATCCATAAAATCTGGATGACTAGGCTCGCAATACACTGCAAAACTACCATTTCTACGACCACTATTGTGAACAATCCCCATATCCGTCAAATAATTATGATTATCTTCTATATTAAAATCATAAACATCACCCTTATAATGTTCAGTATTAATAGTCTTAATCCGTGTCCAAATAATATTATCTAGTTGTACATAGTCACCAGAATTATGTTTAGGAACATTAACAATCCACTTATTTTGACCATTCTTATAACCCTTAATAAGTTGACCAGTCTTTAGGTATAATTGCTTGAGTTGTAACACTAAGTTATAGTTATCTACTTTAATATTAATGTTTCTATTGTTTTCAGCAGTCTGTCTAGTAAGTGGCATTACAATACCATCTAAAATAAGCTGTGTCTGACGCCGACCAATATCAAAATATTTAGGATTAATAGTAGTACGATTGCGATCACTATCACGAAACACACTGGCTACTTCCCATCTTATTTTAACATCTTTTTTATGGTTGCGTCGCTGTTCTACATACTTAATATTATGACCCGTTAGATAAGACTTAATAAAATCTCTAATATAATCAAACTCTAACTTAATATTTGTATTAATACTCATATAGGATTTACCCTCATATCCAGCTGATAACCAAATACCATAAAAGCGTAGGTAATCATCTGAAACAGATATTTCATTACATAATCCATTATTTACTGGATAGGCAACCAGATCACCACGTTTAATTTCACTGGCACTAACATATTCTTTGATGGGATCTAACTCTAACACCGATTTAACACTTAATTTTGGGTTAGGTGTCCTAATACAATATATTTGATGTTCTGGCGTACATTTAACTGGTTTAAGTGAGTAATTGGTTTTAAAACACAAGATATCCTTATCTACCTTGTTTGTAATAATTTGTAATACTGGTCTATAGCTACCATCCAATGTAATAACCTTATCCTCTAATTTTATATGACATGCTCTCTTAGGACCATATTGTGTATATATAGTAGTATCAGGCACAAAACACTGATTTACATATAGCGCAGTGTCATTAAATACACGCAACATAGGAATAAGACCCTGAGACTTACCATTATTTCCATGAATGTTGGTACCCTTAGAACGAATATTTTGAATATTAATACCTAATCCACCTGCTGCCTTACTAATATCAGCACAATCAGCCAATGTCTTATAAATACCCTTAATACTATCATCCATATTTCCAATTAGAAAACATGATAACATACTCTGCTCCACTGTACCAGCATTAAACATAATAGGTGTTGATAGTGTCATTAGTTTTTTACTATTAGCATCATAGGTTTCAAATGCCTCTAGTAATTCCTTTTCGGTTAAATCCTCCGTCATATTAACACCCAACGCAACTCTCATTAGCATGTGTTGGGGTCTCTCCACAACAAGGTCATTAATTCTTTTTAGATAGCTACCCTCACATACTTTATAGCCAAAATAACTAAGACTATAGTCTCGGTTATAATCTATAAATTTATCAATGCGATCGCCATAGCGTTGGACAGTATTATAGACAACATTACTTATAATTTGATTGTTTAAGTTATATAGTGAATAAACTACTTCACTAAAACTTTTAGAAGTATTTTTATGGTTATTTGAAATAATAATTCTACCTGCTACAACAGCATATTCTGGTTCTATTGTAGATATACTTATTAATATGTTAGCGGCTAATTCATCTAATTCACGTGTCTTTACAGTGTCATAGATGCGTTGAATGACTTTTTGGGCTACAGTAATATAGTCAACTTTAAGACATGGTGGCTCGTCTAAACATTTAGTTTTGATACGTCTTATCACTTTATCAAAACTAACCTCTTGTAATGTACCATCACGTTTTTCTACACGCATAACCATTTTATCAAGTATATTTTAACTTCATATCTTTTTTAAATAAATATTTTCAATTTTTACGGCTTATATATTATTAAAGTATTCTATATAATATAAATGTATAACTATGCCATGCGGTAAAATACAAATACAAAAAAACATAGATGGTGTAGCCTTTAATGATAATTTTATAAATATAAAGCCCGAGATTAGTTTGTTTAAAACAGTCTATAGAAGACACACTAATTTTGCCAGTGAAAATGTATATGTTTATTTCAACCAGGAGTCAGAAATATTATATGATAGTAGCGCAACTTTTAGTTGTAAGATAGATAATATAGGACATATACTAAATGATGTATATCTAGTACTAGATATGCCAAATATATTAAATATAGATAATATTGCTGCTATTAGTGATTTGGGTATTCATATTATAGAATATGTTAGTCTAAATATAGGTGGATATGTTATACACGAATATGACAATGATTGGATAAATATTTATTATAAAAGATTGTTGGAATGGGAAAAATATAAAAGTGTATTTACACTAATAAATCCAGATCGATCTTATAGTCCTAAATTCGCGTATGAAGCCCAAAAACTATATGTTTGGTTACCATTTAATTTTAGTAGGGATAAATCACTTGGTTTGCCTCTATTAAATTGTATGTATGATGATATTTATATAACTGTTCGGATACGCCCATTAAAATATTGGTTTACAATATTAAACTCATCTGGATTACGAATAGGTATTACTAATATAGAACAATATATTCATAATAATAGTAAATTTAAGCTATTTATGAATGTGAATGTATCCTATTTTGATAAAGATGAACTAAAAAAAATAGAAAAAAGTAGCCGAGAGTTTTTTATAGAGCAGACCTACATCATAAATTATACAAATGTTTCTACTAAAACAATAAACATACCTATATTATCCAAACAAATAGTAAAAGAGTTTTATGTTATAGCACAACGAGATGATAATGAGACACGAAATGTCTTTGGTAATTATAGTAACTATGAGAACAACCTATCACATAGTGGTAACTATAATGAGAACCTACCCTATGTATTTTCTGAATATTATGATAGTTCATATATCTATGATTTATATGAACATTATAATAATGAGTTTAATCCTGAAATAGTGGAAAATATCCAACTATATTTAAATGGTCAACAGAGATATGCCACTGTTAATAGTAGATTTCTACGTTTAGTCTATAGTTATATACAAAATCTAAATTATCAAAATATGGCAGGAGATTACATTTATTATTATAGTTTTTCTAACAATACACATGAATATAATCCTAATGGAGCATTAACTTTAGATAGAATAAAAGATGCAAATTTGGTAATATATTTACATAAACCACCTCCAATCAAAAGCCAGTCTAATCGTACAATGTTATATAATGTACGTGATGTATTAAAGGGTAGACGAGCTATACAAACTATTAATATGAATAATGATAGTAATCAAAATCTACTCTATAATTATAATATTAAAGTATATATCACAAACTACAATATTATAAAATTTAAAGGTGGTATGACTAAATTAGTGTGGGTTTAAGAATAAAAATTTAAATTAATATAAAATACATTCTTAAATAATTAGCTTACTAAAACTATATTCTATTGGTACGAAATTTTTGATATAGGTTTTTAGACTAGCTGGCATGAAATAGCTGGTCTCAGTGACATGTTTTAGTAGCATAATATCATCTAGATTTGTTTTATAAAAATTATGTGATTTTAGTAAAGTGATTACTAGCCCATAAAAGTCTTTATAATTTATAATATCTACTGTGCCAATAATATCTGAAATACACATACTACGCCTACATTTAATAATATGAATATTATTAGGTGTCACTAAAATTTCATCTAGTGTCTTTATTTTATTAAGTATATTTTCTATATTATACATGTTTGATAGTGGATACATATATACTTTATGTCTTTTTAAATAGATTTGGGTAAATTGGTGTCGTTAGTATCAGTTTTTTTTGTGCGTAGAATTTTTATAGGTTTTGAGGTAACTGTAACACTGGTATTATTATTAATAATGCGATTTGTCTGACGAGTTCCAGATTTTTCATATATTATTTTATAGTCACATGTATTAGGATATACTTCTCTATTATCTAATACAACAAAATCATAATTATCCATTTCTTTTTCATATAATTTATGTAATTTATCATTTATATCATCTGGATCAACCAAACATATAGTATAAAAGGCTTTTTTACCATTATTAACTAAATATTGATGACATAGACATAAATCCTCATTTGTTAAACATTTATTTTCACTATATATATTGTTAATAGTTGTGTGATCTAATGTTATTTTATAAATAGTATTAATTTGTTTTCTATCATATACAGTCTTTCGGGATATGCCATTATTTTCATGTAAATAGTCATCTAGGGTTATTGTTTCTATACGTCCCACTTCTGTATTTCTATGTTTGTTTGGTTGTTTTATGAGTAGTATATTATTATTTACCTCAAATTCTAGTGAGAATTCTCTAGCATATTTTTCTATAAATGATTCCCGACCATCTATAACTAACTGTAATTTCTTTAGCTTCACCATATATATATTTTATTTTAATTATCTAAATATTTTAACACTTGAACAATAATTTGCGCAAAAAAATTAAAATATAAAACTTCAGAAGAATAATATACTACTACTAATAATCTCAAATGCATAGGAATATTTTACACTATTTTGGTGTTCAAGTTGAAAAACCACAGATAGAATATTCGCCTGAAGATCTTGTTACCCAAAATGAACTATTTTTAAAACAGTTTGGAATAAAACCACGAATGAATAGTAAGTTAAATATTAATGACGATGGTGTCAGATCAGAAATAATTAACCAGAAAAAAACTAAACCTTTGTCTGAACCTATAGTAGAACCTGCTAAAATATTACCATCATCACCTTCAACGTCATTAAATGACAATACTTTTGTATCCAATAGAGAAAACAGTTTTTTAGATGATTGTATAGACAATGATGAGATAGATAAGACAGAATTAAAACCTGAAAGACGTTATACTATTGTGGAGGCATATACGGATGGTAGTTGTATAGGTAATGGTCAAAAAAATGCGCGTGCTGGTATTGGTATCTATTTTCCTGGAGCACAGTTTCCAGATGTAAGTGAACGCTACGTAGACAATCCCACAAACCAACGTGCTGAATTAACAGCTATCTATCGCACTATAAATATAGTACTAGCCGACATTAAGTTAGGTACCAAACTTAAAATCTATACAGATAGTGAATATAGTTTGAAATGTCTAAAAGAATATTGTAGGAAATGGTCTATAAATGGTTGGATAAAGAGTGATAAAAAACCAGTGGAGAATTTGGATATTATAAAACCACTATATTCACTATATACACAATATTGGACACATATTGATCTACAACATGTTAGAGCTCATACGGGTGGTTCTGATGTACATAGCAAGAACAATGATATGGCTGACCATCTAGCCAGAAAAGGTTGCACATCTTAAGCACACACTTACAATATCCTCATCAGACAGACATCTAACACAAAACAAACGTCTACACTTACCACAATCATATGTTTTAGTGTTGGATTGGCACTCTACACATATATTTGAATATATAGCACAATTGGTGTCTAGTTTATCTATTAGTTCAGTAATATCCATGAGTATTATTCAATCATAATAAGTAAGACCATCAATTTTTTTGTTGGGTATCTAGTAGAGATAGTGGTTGAGCAAATTATTATTTTTCTATTTTATCTATTTATTTTATGGTAGTAACAGAAAACATAAATGAGTAAACGCCGGCTATTTTGTTCCCAATTGGGGACAAAATAGTAAGGTGTCGATTGTTACTAGAATATTTATTTTATGTTGTTACTCTACACCACATAAAAAATTAGTGTCCCCAATTGGGAACAAGCCGGCGTTTACTCATAAAACAAATAGATAAATTTCTATTTTTGTACAATAGAGAAGCTGATTATATACAAATTAACACCATTAAATAATATATGTTGTATGTTTACTATGTTAATTTAGTATTACTACAATTCACAACTAATAAATATATATAAAGCTAATACAAAAGCTAGTTCTTCATCCACCGCCAAATTTGATAGGTTACTAAATTCTAAAAATTGTATTAAATCTTAATATGTTACCTCATTACTGTAAAAAATTAAACTGTTGCGAATTTTATTTTGGTAGAAAACTTAAAACTACAGTAAATGAAGAAGCCTAACAAAAACTAACTCTTACAAAAAAAATTGATAGTTTTTATCTATTAAAACACTTTTTAATTGTATTAAAATACATTGTAATAATAAAATATGACATTCTATTTAAAGTTATGGCTAACGTATGAGTCAAACACGCATGATGGATATTGTAGTGATGAGGACTGTAAATATGAAACCGAGGATGAAACGGTAACTATACCGATGGATACCAATAGCAATTTAGGCAAATACTTATCTGATAAGTATAATCTAGATGATTGGTGTGACCATACCGACAATGAAATTATTAACCTAGTAAAACAATATGACCGATCTCATACTCAAGCATATCGTAGCTTTTCTCACTATTGCCGAAATAATGAACAAGCTAAATCCGTTGGACTAAAAAAACACAAATTTAGAGTGACAGCATACTTGGCTAGACTACTAAGTGAAATCGAAACAGAATAAAATAATTATTCAGTAGTTATAGGCAATCTACAATCACCGTAGATTAACAAAACTATATTTTTTATAATGAGTAAACGCCGGCTATTTTGTTTTCAATTGGGAACAAAATAGCCGGCGTTTACTCATAAAACAATTAGAGAATTTTGCCATATGGTTGTAGAAGATTCCACCAAACAAAATAACATAAACCAAATAAAAACTTGGATTAATATTTTTGTGGAAAATATAATAGGTATTAATGTTACTACATGTTCACCATTATACACAATTAATAGGTGTAATCTAATAAATATATGTAAAATTATACCAATTGATTATGTAAATAATATGGTTGATTTAGATAAAATACTTATTAAATATGATTGGTTAGTCAATATTGATAATTAAACACCACAGGCAAAATTGTACTATTTATTTATGGTAGGAAATGAGACCACACAATTAAAAGTTATATAACAATTATTACCACCGTAAAATAAATAAATTATTCCACGTTTATAGTAACATCATAGAGGTTTACTGTTATAATTTATAAAACTACACATGTACTGATAAAACTTTTCTACTAATACTGCCACTAACCTATTAACTATCTATATCTCAATAAAACATTTCCATCAAAAGATTTATAATTTATGTATGGTTTTTCAACTATATCACAATTATAGTTCATATAATTATCTCGGTGAATTTCATAGATAGGACTTATAAATCTACTATCTCTAAATATGATATCATCCATAAATAAACATAACCATGGACGTAGATTTTCGCATAACTCTGCAATATTATCGCCAAATATTTCTTTTATTTTATCAAAAAATTCTCTAAATGTTTTACTATTAAAATAATAATCGCGATGATTAGTAATAGCTAAGTTAATATAACTAAATCCATTAAATTCAAAATTATCAATGAGTAATTTATAATTTTGGTCTTCCAATGTTCCAGAAACATATTTTAGTTTATTATCTATATTATCATCTATAGGTTTAGCATGTAAATATTTAGCATACCAAGGTAAACCGTGATAAAATACATCTAAATAAAATGATGGTATGTATTCATTATTATGTGGTTTATTGAAAAAATAAAAATCCTGAATGGTAATATTGTAAATATTATCAAATGTTCTAAAAACATATGATAACACCAGTTTAATTTTATTTATAATAGTATTATCCACACATGGAATACTAAAACGCGATCTATCAGAATAATGAGTAATTATATAGTCAATATAAGATGATTTACCCAATCTATCCAAGCTAATATATATTAATTCATGACTATTAATATAATATATATTATTATAATTTAGAACATCAATGTTAACACTATAATTATCTTTGCTAAGTGTGTAAGATTTATACGTCATTTTCTCTAATGGTGCGTAAACATACCTATTAGAATTAATGTGGTCCATCAAGTTATTATTCATATTTTTTATAATTATTATTTAGTCTGATATTTTTAATATCAATTAGATATTTACCATTTATAAATTGTTTATTTGTCACAATATTTTTATTAAAAAAATCTATAAAATAATTTTTTATAAAATTACAATATTTTGTTTTATCATTGAAATAGTTTTTTACATTTTTATTAAAATCTACAATAGTATTGGCATCTCTGTAAAGATCACTGATTATATTTGTTTTAAATTCGTCGGATGTAATATTTAAATCATCAAACGTGACAGTATGTTTAAACTTGGGTGATTTCAAGAGTGATAAACATGAATTATATTCAACATAGTCGTCTTCTGATCGCGCTACAAATGTGGCATTAAATTTATGTTCATACCAAGGTTTTCCATGCATTGATATATATAAATGAAATAAACTAATATCTGACAAACCACATGAAATTTTACTAGCATCTGTTAGTATAATAAATTTTATATATTTATATTTAGCTTTAACAAATTCTAGAATAGTTTTTATCATATCAACTGTTCCATTGTCTCCATGCGGAAATGGAATAATTGTGTTCGAACAATTATCTTGATAATCTACATTTTCCAATTCAAATGTATTAAAAGTGTTTCGCTCACCAGATAAACCAGTTATAGGCAATAATTTAGGTAAATCTCCTATGACACAGTTCTTGACTGTTAATTTAAATCTTGTTGTGGAATTTTCACTAATGATGATCTCAAAAATATTTTCAGTGTCGAGCGATTTAATTAGATATTTTTTCATTATATTATATTAGAAAACATTAATATGTAGCCATCGGTTAAAATGTCTTATTTTTAGTTATTTTGTATGCTGTTATATGACGCCATAATTTAGTTAATGCTATTACTCTCCATATCATAATAAAAATTAGTGTCCCTATTGGGAACAATCTGGCGTTTACTTATTAAGCGCACACAGGTATTAAAATAACTTATGTGAAATTATTTTCACTACTAACTGATCTATATTCTGAATATAATATTGATGGCTTTGTTACAAAGTTTAATTTACCAAGTGTAGTGTTGTGTTGTGTTGTGTGGTGTACATCATACAGAACTATATTTAATTAATCCAGAGAGAACACTAAGATCCGTAATTAAGCCTATTTTACTAGGAGATAGTAAAAAAACCACAAAGTGACTATATTGTGGATTATATTGTAACTGGTGATCCAAAAGTAGATAAGATTATAATAGAAAAAGGTTATACTACAAGATATTTAAGAAACGAAAATTGGATGCCTAACTAAGAAGTAAACGCTATATTGTCCTCTTCAGGACCAATTATCTTGTAACTAAGTGATGGTAATATTATAATATATAATCCCGCCTAAAAACTAATAAAAAATAAATATATTAGTTATATAATGGGGAAAACACTAATATTATTATTACCCGTACATTTATTTGATGATATAGATAGCTTGGAAAAACTAGACAAACATGAGAAAGTTTACCTACTTTTTGAAGAACCACTTTATTTTAG
>Ga0315902_10006839_pt1 | contig 15712 bp, 6 predicted proteins | sample LakEriMetagenome_9_FD_203523 | JGI IMG/M metagenome (GOLD analysis project Ga0315902, IMG submission 203523) | Freshwater fungal communities from buoy surface, Lake Erie, Ohio, United States - Buoy 12 MA117 | ecosystem: Environmental > Aquatic > Freshwater > Lake > Lake biofilm | place: USA...
GAAGGTGATGCACCTGCGATGCAAATTCGCGCAGCGCGGCCTTGACCAGTTCTTCGCGCTTCTTCGGGTCCGCCTCGCCTGACGAGGCAATGGCCAGCTGCTCGAACTTGTCGTTCTTGACGCGGCCCCAGTTGAAGATGCCGACACCGCCCGGCGCCGGGAACCGCATCACCGGCACGAAGGTGGTCTCGGCATCGGTGACGGCACCACCCCAGCCGAGCATGTACATCGAGGTGTCGAGCTTCTCGCCCTTCGGGAAGTAGGTCGCCCGCGGCATCGCGTTGACGCGCACCTTGACCTTCAGCTGCGCCCACATCGCGGCCAGCGCGATGCAGATCTCCTCGTCGTTGATGTAGCGGTTGTTCGGGCAGTCCAGCGTCACCTCGAAGCCGTCGCCGTAGCCCGCGGCGGCCATCAGCGCGCGCGCCTTGGCCAGGTCGAACGGCAGCCGCGCTTCGATCTGCGGGTCGTTGTAGGCGCCCAGCGGGCTCGGCGTCAGGCCACCGGTCGGGAACGACTGCCCGTTCATCAGCTTGGTCTTCAAGGTCTCGATGTCGACCGCGTGGTAGAGCGCCTGGCGCACACGCAGATCCTTGAACGGGTTCCTGCCCTTGACGCTGCTGTACAGCAGCTCGTCGCGGTGCTGGTCCATGCCGATGAAGACGATGCGGTTTTCCGGCCCGTCGACGATCTTCACGCCCTCGGTGTTGCGCAGCCGGGCCACGTCGCGCGGGGCCGGGTCGAGCACGAAGTCGACCTCGCCCGAGACCAGGGCCGCCAGCCGCGTCGCGTCGTTGGCGATCTGGGTGTAGACGATCTCGTCGACATTGCCTTCGTGCTTGCCCCACCACGCCGGGTTTCGCTTGTAGACCGTCCGGATGCCGGGCTGGCGGTTCGCGAGCAGGTAGGGGCCGGTGCCGTTGGCATTGAAGCCGGCGAAGCTCTCTTCCTTGTTCTTGAAGTCCAGCGGACGTGTCACCCTGTTCTTCTCGCACCAGGCCCGGCTCATGATCCACAGCGGCGCAGCGATGTGCTCGAGGAAGATCGGGTTGACCTTGGCCAGGCGGAACTCGACCGTCTCGCGGTCGATCGCCACCGGCGTGCCGACGGCATTGGCATACACCGCGATGTTGCTCGTCGGCTCCTTGGCGCGCTGAATCGAGAACACCACGTCGTCCACCGTCATCGGGCTGCCGTCGTGGAACCTGACACCCTGCCGGATCTTGAAGCGCCAGGTCAGCGGCCCGGTCTGTTGCCAACTCGTCGCGAGCGCCGGCACCAGATTCAGCTTCTTGTCGCGCGCGACCAGGCCTTCGTAGACCTGGCCGTTCATCATGTTCGTCATGGACTCGTTCTGCGAGTGCGGGTCCATGGTCTGCGTGTCGCCGGCGCTGGCCCAGCGGAAGGTCTTGCCTTGTGCTTGGGCGCCGGCCACGGCGCCAGCCAGCACGGCCGCAAGGGCCCAGATCGCAACAAGTCGTTTCATGGTCGTGGGGCCGGCGAGGGGCTCGCGCAGCGGCAGTTGAACGAGGCGGCCGAGTGTAGGAGCGAGCCCGGAATCGCGGCCTGAGGCGACCTCGCCTCCTTCGTCTGCACACCCCGCGAATGCTGGAGTTCCACCCCCCACGGAGGGTCACGCGCCGGGCGCCAGCGGCCTAGCCTGCTTGCATCCCAACGCCGCTGGAGACCCACCATGCGAACCCCGAACCGAATCCGTCCCGTGCTGGCGCCCCTCGCGGCCGCCGCGATCCTGGCGGTCGCCGCGCCGATGCCGGCGATCGCCAACGTCACCGTCGAACTCGTCGACTCCGGCCAGCGCACGACCACGGTCCGCATCCGGGTCGGCACCCCGACGCTGACGACGGTGGACACGCCGGCCGGGCAGTTCCAGCGCTTCAGCGCCCTCAACAACGGCGGCGTTCGCGCCGGTGACGGGGCCGTGAACCAGCCCGAGTTGCCGATCGCGGGATTTCCCATCGCGCTGCCGCTCGAGCAAGTCGATGCGCCGCAGATCCAGGTGCAGCCCGAAGGCACGGTGCGTTTCATGAACGCCCGGCTGTACCCCGTTCAGCCGGGCGAGGAGGCCAACGCTGAGGACCGACGCCGGGCACCGTTCACCTTCGTCCAGCGCCTCTATGACATCGGGGGAGCCAACCCCGGGGCACCGCTGGACCGGGTACCGATGTTCAAGGGCGACGCCAACCTCGAGACGCTTCGCTTCATGCCCTATGGCTACACGCCGGCCAACGGCCTGCTGACCTGGCACGACAGCTACCTGGTCACGATCACGCATGCCGCAGGCGACTGCTTTGCCGTCGACCGCAACAGCGACCGCCGGATCGTGATGGACGGCGTCGACCGCGCCCTGGAGTCATTGCACCGCGCGACGGCCACGCGCTTTGCGATCAACCAGGCTGCGCTGCAACGGACCTGCGGCGACTTGGGCCTGGCACCGACACTGAGCGGTGCGCGCTTCGTGATCGTGACCCACCCCGACTTCGTCGCCGCCGCCAACACACTGGCGGCGCACAAGGAGGCGATGGGGATCACGACCCGGGTCGTGCGCACCGACGACATCGCCGGGCCGGCGGCCACGCTCACCGCCACGGCCATCCGCAACTGGCTGCGCAACTACCGCAACAACAGCATCGTCAAGCCCAAATGGGTGCTGCTGATGGGCGACACCGAGAAGATCCCCACGCACTACGACAGCCAGCACTCGGGCGGCACGAGCTGGAACGCCGGCGACATCTACTTCGGCCAGATCAGCACGGTCACCAGCCCGACCGCGGTCCCAGTGGTCGGTGTGGGTCGTTTTCCGGTCGACACGCTGACGCAGGCCAACACCATCGTCAACAAGACGATCGCGTTCGAGCTCAACCCGCCACGCGGGCCTGGATCTGCGAACTTCTACAACCGGCTGACCTTCGCGGCCTTCTTCGAGTTCGACCCGGATGTCTTCAACGACCGTCGACAGGACAGCCGCTGGTTCGTCGAAAACGCCGAGATCGTGCGCAACCATGCGCTGAGCAAGGGCCAGAGCGTCGAGCGCATCTACAAGGCGTTTGCGGCCGACGACCCGCGATGGTTCCGCAGCGGCGCGCCCTACCCCGCGGCGCTGCGCAAGCCCGGCTTCGCCTGGGACGGCAGCACGGCCGACGTGATCAATGCCTTCAACGCCGGCACCTCGCTGTTCTTCCACCGCGACCACGGCAGCAAGAACGGTTGGGGAGATCCGCTGTTCCAGACCTTCGATCTGAACTCGGTCTCGGTGCCCGGGACCCGCTACCCGGTGGTGTTCAGCATCAACTGCGCCAGCGGCCTGTTCGACAACGAAACCGTCAACGCCCACGCCGCCGGCCAGGGGCTGGCGGGGCTCAACGTCGAGGTTGGGACCACCTACTGGGCCGAGGCCTTCATCCGCAAGGCCGACGGTGCGCTGGCCATCATCGGCGACACCCGCAACAGCAAGACGGTGGACAACACCATCCTCGCGTTCGGCCTGTTCGACGCCATCTACCCTGGCCTGGCACCGTCCTTCGGCCCGAGCACCAAGATCCGCCGCATGGGCGACGTGCTGAACCACGGCTTCGCCTACCTGGCGGCAGTGGCTGCCGGCACCACCCCCAACCTGCACCCCAGCGACCAGGGCGCAGTCGTGAACGTGAATGGCCTGCGCCAGCAGATGAACATCTACAGCCTGTTCGGCGATCCGACGGTCAAGCTGCGCACGGGCGAACCGACGGTATTGACGCTGTTGAGCATGAGGCAGGTCGCCAACCTGGTCGAGATCGCGATCACGGCGACGCCTTGTGCCCAGTGCCCCGAGCCCGAGGTGCCGGACTTCATCCCGGTGATCGTCATCGATCCGCTGTCCGGTCGGGTTCTCGGCCGCAACGTCCTCGACCGCACCGGCCGCACGCAGGTGGACATCGGCAACTTCCGCGGCCGCTTCGTGGTGCGCGTGAGTTCGCCCGATGGCACCACGATCCAGGCGAGCAACGACGAGACCGACACCGACCGCGACGGTGTGCCCGACAGCAGCGACAACTGCACGGCCGTCGCCAACGGCGACCAGAAGGACAGCGACAGCGACGGCTACGGCGACGCCTGCGATGCCGACGCGAACAACGACGGCATCGTCAACAGCATCGACCAGGCCCAGGTGCGCATCGCCTTCGGCAGTCGCACGCCGACACGGGCCGACCTCAACGGCGATGGCGTTGTCAACGCGCTCGACCTGGCGCTGGTGCGCCGGCTGTTCTCCACCCGCCCCGGGCCGTCGGCCTGGCACCGCTGAACCCCGTGAAACCTGCCCCCACCCAGAAGGAGTCGAACATGAACCGATTTGCACTGTCCCTGATCGCCGCCGCGCTCGCATCCGGCACCGGGCTGACCGCCCACGCGGCCGCCACGATGCAGATGAGCACCACCAGCAACATCGTCGATGCCGGCGCCAGCTTCGAGGTCCTGGTCAGCGGCACCGGGTTTGCCGACCCGATGCTTGGCGGCGGCTTCATGCTCGCCTGGAACCCCGCGGTCCTGAGCCTGGACAGCGTGACGATCAACTCGACCGTCTGGGAATTCGCACGGGGCGGCGGCGTGATCGACAACACCGCGGGGACGCTGTCGGACGCCTACTTCGCGAGCAACAAGGTGGTGCTGCCCCGGGGCGACTTTGCCGTCGGCACGCTGCGCTTCACGGCACGCGGTGTCGGCGACACGACGCTTGCGATGTCCGAATCGATGCTGTTCCCCTTCGTCAGCGAACCGGGCGACATCGTGCCGGTGGACTTCGGTCGGCTGGCGATCACGGTGGCCGTGCCGGAGCCTGGAACCTATGGCCTGATGGCCCTGGGTCTGCTGGGCATTGCCGGCGTCGCGAGCCGGCGCCGCTCGGCCTGATCCAGCATCAGCGCGGCAGAAGCTGCGGGTCCAGCCAGAGGTCATCGAGCCGACCGAACTGATCGGCCCGGTCACCCTCGCGCGCGACGATCCGGTCGGAGCAGCCCGGCGCCGCAAGGTCCAGGCGCTGCGGAGGGATCCGCATCTCGCTCCTGAGCGAGTAGAAGACCTGAACCACCGGCGCAGTCAGGGCCTGCGGATTGGGCTCGGCCACGATGGCCAGGCGTTGCGACGCCAGGCGCACCACCGATCCCACCGGATAGATGCCCAGGCTCTGCACGAAGGCCGCGAAGATCCGCTTGTCGAAGTGGCCGGCCCAGCCCGCCATCCTGGCGATCGACTCCGCGGGATCCCATCCGGCCTTGTAGGGCCGGTTCGAGGTGATCGCGTCGTAGACGTCGCACACCGCGCCCATGCGCGCCAGCTCCGCGATCTGGTCCCCGGCCAAGCCGTGCGGATAGCCCGTGCCATCGACGCGCTCATGGTGGTGGAGCACCACGTCCAGCACCGGCTCGGAAAATGCGCCGCCGCCCTGCTTCAGAAGAGCATGGCCCCGCTGAGGGTGCAGCTTCATCGTCTGGTACTCGTCGGCCGTCAGCTTGCCCGGCTTGTTGAGCACTTCCAGCGGCATCGCCACCTTGCCGATGTCGTGCACCAGTCCGGCAACGCCGGCCATGCGGCAGGCCTCGTCGTCATGGCCGAGCTGGCGCGCCAGCGACACCATCAACGCGCACACGGCCACCGAGTGCATGTAGGTGTAGTCGTCCTTGGTCTTCAGCCGCGCCAGGCTGACGATCGCCCCGGCGTTGCGTTGCACCGACCGCCGGATGTCGTCCACCAGCGGCAGGCATCCTTCAGCGTCCAGGCTGCGGCCCAGGCGAGCCTCGGCGAGCATCGACTTCACCGCCTTGCGGCCGCGACGAACGATGGCATGGGCCTCGGCCATCTCGGCCGTCATCGAACGGTCGGGTTCCCGGGATGCCGCCGGGCCCGGCGCCGCGGTGGCGACGGCTGTGACCCCATGGAGAGGAGCGGGCTGCGCTGACAAATGACGGGGATCCGGCAGGCCACTGTCGGCCGGGGCCACATCGAGACCAAGAGCCACGTCGATCCAGCACTCGCGCACGCCGCAGTCGCGGATCGCACGCAGGTCGGCCGGGTCGGTGACGACAAAACGGCTGCGCCAGAACGGGTGCGAGATCCACGAGCCTTCGAGCGCATGCAGGTGCATGCCCAGGCGCAAATCGGAGGTGGAGATCTTCTTGAGCATGACGGACGCTCTCCGTTATCGGCCCCCCGTCGCCACGCTTGAGTTCATCGCGTCGGTCTCTTGCGGATACTGTGCCGCTGCAGCGGCATGGCGCTCCCGGACCTGACGGGCCAGTGCCACCGGGGCGAGCACGCGAACGTCGGCCCCGTGGCGCAGCAGGTCCATCACGAGTTCGGTCGGATCGGTGTACGGCAGCTCAAGCTGCCAGCGGCCGTCGGCCAGCCTCCGACCGCGCTGCTGCGGGTGCCACTGCTGGTGCGCGACCCAGCGTGCCGCCTGCGCGCTGAAGACCAGCCGCGCCCAGTGCGGTCGGGCCCCGGCAAAGGCGCCGTAACCGGCGTCCATCGCCGCTTCAACGTCGGCCAACGGGATGTCGCGCGCCGGCTCGGCCAGCAGCACCGCCTGCTCGATGGCGTCGAGCGAGAAGCGCAGCAGGCGGCAGCGGCTGTGGCACCAGGCGTCGAGGTACCAGGTGCCGCGGTCGTGCACCAGGCGCTGGGGCGAGACATCGCGCTCGGTCGCCTCGCCGCGGTTGCGGCTCATGTAATGCAGGTGCAGGCGCCGCCGCTGCGCCAAGGCCTGGCCGACGCGCTCGAAGAAGCGCCCGGAGGCCAGACGCTTGCCGGTGCCGAGGATGCGCACGCGGTCGCGCCAGGAGGCCTCTGCACCCTGGCCGAGCAGCGATTCGATGCGCGCCAGCAGCGGCGCCAGGTGGCGGCTGATGACGCCCTCCCCGTCGAGCTCGCTGAGCAGCCGGTGCGCCATCAGCACCGCGGTCAGCTCGCTTTCGCTGAACCACAGGCCGGGCAGCTCGTGGCGCTGAGCCGCGCGACCGGACATTGGTTGGCCGAAGCGGTAACCGTTGACATCCGGGTCGTAGTCGATCGGCGCGTGCAGCCGGCTGCGCAGGTACTCCAGGTCTCGCTTGAGCGTCGCGCGCGAAACCTCCAGCCGTGCCATCAAGGCATGCCTTCCGACATGGCCATGGTGGCGGATCAGGCGTTCGATTTCGTAGAGGCGGGCAGTCCGGTCCATGGCAAAGAAAAAATTTCCTGGCGAACGCAGGGGGTGGCTCATCCGGTGAGCCACCCAGCCTGCATTCTGACGCGGTCCGCAACCCCAAGACCGGAGCGCCCCATGTCCGCCACGATCCTCACCCGTCCGACCTTCAACGCCCGCGGCAGCTTTGCCGACACCGTGCCGGCGGTACATCGGACGCCTTTGCGCCAGGCGGCCGTTTGGCCTGTCGGCGACCGGCCGCCCGAGCCCGATGCCGGCCACGGCGACCCGGGCTTCCGGCTCGGCTGGGAGCATGCCCGCCATGGTGTGCTGCCGCCGACCGAGCACCTGCTCCCGATGTCGCCGGTGCGACAGGGCTGGGAGTCCGGTCGACGCGCCTTTGCCGGTCGCACGAGGGTCGCCGACGTCGCCGTGCACCAGTGGCTGCAACTGAACCAGCGGGCCTGGCTGGACGGCGCCGGCATCGACGCCGTCCAGGTTGCGCCGGCCTTCCTGCGCCGCATCGCCACGGGAGCCTGCCCGGTGACGCGCGAGGACTTCGGCAAGGTGCAGCCGGCGCCGATGGCCGTCTGGCACGAGGCCGGGTGCGTCGCCGGCAACCTGGCCCTGCTGAGCCCACGAGCGGCCCGCGTGCTGGCGCGGGTCGACGCCCGCAGCGCCATCGCCCAGGCCGACTCGATGGCGGCGGACGACGTGCATGCCGGCTTGACCGCCCGTGAATGGGCCCGGCTGGCCACCCTGCTGTCGTTCGTCACGCCGCTGCCCCATGGCCTGGTCGCTGGGCGTGCGATGCCGCTGCTGCCGCCACCGCGCCTGCGGCTGCTGAACCCGGCCCAAGGGCTCCAGTGCCTGATCGGTCTGCAGGCCCCGGGCGCCGGGCAGGCCCGCCGTGACGGCCTGCTGGCCGCGCTGATGCCCCACGCCGAGGCCCGCTATGCCCTGGCCGACCTGCAGTCGACGATGCTCGCCCGGCGCAAGGCGCCAGCCCGCGCCGGCGACCTCCGGGCCCAGCGCGAGGCGATCGAGGACCTCTGGACCGACGGCCTGGTGCATCGCCGCTGGCAACGCCTGGTGTCGCGCCTGAGCGAGGCCGACTGCGAGTCCATCGTGCGTGTCGCGGTGGCCCGTGGTGCCGCAGGCGACCGCGTCCAGTGGTTGCCCGCCACCGCCGCCACCGACGGCTGGGGCTCCGGCGCGGCATGTGCCTAGACTCCCGGTCACCCCCAACGCCCGTCCCCGTGCTGCATCTGCATTTCTCGAACCGCCACGAGGTCCTGGCCGAGCGACTGGTCGGTGCCCTGGCGCAGTCGCGGGCGGGCGTCTTCGGCCGTGAACAGGTCATCGTGCCCAGCGCCGCCTGGCAACGCTGGCTGTCGCTGCACGTGGCGCGCCGCCTCGGGGTCTGCACGCAGGTCGAGTTCAGCTTCCTCGGGCCCTGGCTCTGGCAGCAACTGCCGGCCGACGACCCATTGCGGACGCCGGCACCCGACACCCACCGGCTGGCCTGGCGGATCTGGCGGCTGTGGGCCGACCCGGCCCGGCGTGCCGAGCATCCGAGGCTGCGCGACGCCCTGGGCGCGGCAGGCCCGGGCGACGATGGAGCGCTGCTGCGCCTGGGCCTGGCGCGCCTGGCCGCCGAACGGATCGAAGCCGTCGAGACCTGGCGGCCGGACTGGCTGGCCGCGTGGCGCGCAGGCCGCAGCGCGCTGGCTTCCATGCCCGGCGTCACGGCGCAACAGCAGGCCGATGAAGCCTGGCAATCCGCGCTGTGGCGCGAACTGCGGCTCGTGTCCGGCAAAGTGGGGGACGAAGGGGGGGACGAAGGCCTGGGCGCCGACATCGGGGCCAGCGACACCGCCACCAGCCCGCAGGCGGTGCACCTCTTTGCCCTGCCGGCGGTGCCGCCCGTGCACCTGGCCGCGCTGCGCCGGCTGGCCCAGGGTCGGGAGGTCCACGCCTACCTCTTCAACCCGTGCCGCGAGTACTGGTTCGACCTCGTCAGCCCGCGCCGCTTCGCCCACCTGCGGTTGCGGGGGCAGTCCGACGCCCATGAAGTCGGCCACGCCCTGCTCGCGCGCTGGGGCGGCAGCTTGCAGGCGCAGTTGTCCCTCTGGCAGCAGGCTCTGGGCGAAGAAGGCGCGCTGGACGACGGCGACTACGCATCGAACGTCGAGCGATTCGAAGCCGCCGGCCATGAGTCGTCCACGACCCTGCTGCACCGCGTGCAGGACAGCCTGCTCGACCTGGCCGAGCCCGCAGCCGGCGATTGGCCCCTCGAAAGCCACGACCGCAGCATCGAGTTGCACGTCTGCCACTCGTTGACCCGCGAGCTCGAAGTGCTGCAGCAGCGACTGCTCGCGATGTTCGCGGCCGACCCGACGCTGCGCAGCGGCGACGTCTGGGTCGGCGTGCCCGACCTCGACGCCGCCGCGGCCTCGATCGACGCGGTCTTTGGCAGCGCGGTCGGACGCGAGTCGCTGCCCTACACCCTCACCGGGCGCAGCCAGCGCCAGGCCGCGATGCGCACGCACAGCCTGCTGGCGGTGCTCGACCTCGTGGCCTCGCGATGCACCGCGAGCGACCTGTTCGGTGTCTTGCAATTGCCCCTGGTGGCTGGCGCGTTGGGACTGGACGATTCAGAGCTGGCCGAAGCCATGGCGGCACTGCGCGACGCAGGGCTGCGCTGGGGCCTGGACGCCTGGCATGTCAGCCGGTTCGATGTGCCGGCCCACGGCCACACCCTGGACCAGACGCTGGAGCGGCTGGTCCTCGGCCTGTGCCTGCCGCCGCAGCCCGAAAGCCTGCTGGCCGGCGCGATCGCCGGTCGCGCGGCCGAGACGGCCGCGGTGCCCACCTGGCCCGCCAGCGCACCGCCGGGTCGCCATGGCCAGTGGCTGGTCGGCGTGCTGTCGCGCTGGGCTCGGCAATTGGTCGATCTGGCGCGCACCCTCGCCGTCCCCAGGCCGGCCAGTGCGTGGTGCGACTGGCTGGTCGGCACCGTGCTCACTCAGCTGGCCGAGCCGACCGACGCCGACGCGATTGCCGAGCAGCAGCAGTTGCGGCGCGACCTCGTGGCAATGTTCGCCGAGGCCGAAGCCGAGCTCGGCGACACGGCCATGCCCTGGAACGTCTGTCGCGAAGCCCTGGCCCAGGCACTGGACAGCCCGGCGCGCGGCGGTGTCGCGGCAGGCGCCGTCACGTTCTCGTCGATCAGTCCGCTGCGGGGACTGCCGTTCCGGGTCATCTGCCTGCTGGGGCTGGATGACGGCGTGTTCCCGTCCCCGCAGACCCCGGCGGACTTCGACCTGGTCGCCGCCTGGCCGCGCGCCGGTGATCGCCAGCGCCGGATCGACGACCGCGGCCTGTTCCTCGAATGCCTGCTGTCGGCGCGCCAGACCCTGCACCTGAGCTACACCGGCCGCAGCGTGATCGACAACAGCATCCGCCCGCCTTCGCTGCTGCTGTCTGAGCTTCTGGACTGGCTGCTGCCCGCGATCGCGCAGGCGCCACACGATGGCGCTGCGATGGCCGCGGCGCGCCAGCGGCTGGTGGTCGAGCACCCGCTGCAGGCCTTCGACCGGTGCGGCTTCGACCGTGACGCCGACCCTCGCCTGCGCAGCAGCGACACCCGCCTGCTGCGAGCCTGGCAACAGCGCGTCGCGCACCCCACGCACCCGTCACCGGGTGGGCTTGAGGCGGACCTGGACGGATTCGAAGCCGATGGCGTCAGCGAGGATGCTGATGCGCCAAGCGTTGACGCCGACCTGTCGCCATTTGTCCTGGCGTCGATGCCGGCCGCAGACGCGGTCGACGACCCGCTGGACTTCAGCGAACTGGTGTCGTGGTTCCGGCACCCGGCCCGGCATTGGCTGCGCGCACGCCTGGACCTCGTGCTGCCCGGCGACGACGAGGTGGTGGACGACGAGGAGCCCCTCGAAGCCCGCGACACGCGCGAACGCCGTCGGCTCTGGCGGCACTGGCTGGGCCTGCTGCTGGCGACGTCGGAGCCGCAGACGCCCGACGCCGCGACGGCAGCGGACTGGACGCAACGTGCTCGCCTGGGTCCGGCCGCCGGCTGGGGCCAGGTCTGGCTGCAGCAGGAGTGGCCCGCCCTGGTGGCCTATGCCGACGCCTTGCGCCAGGCATTGCGGGCCAGCGGACGCGATCCGGTGCTTGAATCGCGCCACGGGCCGCGTGCCGGCACCGGCCACGAGCTCATGCTGGAATGGCCGGGCGACGCCGATGGCGGCATGCCACCGGTCCGGCTGCGCTGGTCGGCGCCGGCGACGCAGGTCGAGTCCGCCTCCGAGCAGTTGCTCTGGTATCCGGGCGACCGGCGCGGGCCTGACGTCATCGAGGCCTGGCTGCAACACCTGGCGACACAGGCCGCCGGCCGGCCGTGCGCGACGCGCCTGATGCACGCGCCGTCCGACCTGCCGAACCCGCGGCAGGCCAGCAACACCCTGCGATGGCCGGCACTGGATGCTGGGCGCGCCAGCCAGCTTCTGACACCGCTGGTGGGCTTGTTTCTCCGCGGCCGGAACCGACCGCTGCCTTGGTTGCCCCGGACCGCCTGGGCGTGGATCGAGTCCGGGCGCAAGGACAGCGTGGCCGAAAAGACCTGGCGGGACAGCGACCGTTCGTTCGGCGAAAGCTCCGACGCGGCGTGGCGACTGGTGCTGCGCGGCCAGCCCGACCCGTTGGGCAGCGGCGCCTTCCAGCCCTTGGCCGACGCGGTCTTCGGGCCGGCGTTCGATCTCGCCGGCCTGGACGAAGCACCGGCGGAAGCGGAGGGCGACGCGTGAAGCCGCTGGATGTCCTGGCGCTGCCACTTTCTGGAGTGCAGGTCGTCGAGGCCTCGGCCGGTACCGGCAAGACCTGGAACATCTGTGCCCTGGTGCTGCGGGCTTTGCTGGAACGGCGGCTGACCCTCGAGCAGGTGCTGGTCGTCACCTTCACCAACGCCGCGGCCGCCGAACTGCGTGAGCGCATCCGCAGCCGTCTGCACCAGGCCTTGAGCCTGCTGCGACCGGCCGCGAGCGGCCCGGCCCCGGTGGCCGACACCTTCCTGGTCGGGTTGCTGGAACAGGCCCGCCAACGCAGCGGAGACGACCCTGGACGGCAGGCACTGCGACTGCAGGTGGCGCTGCAGGACTTCGACGCCGCCTCGGTGTTCACGATCCATGGCTTCTGCCAGAAGGTGCTGGCGCGCAACCCGTTGGCCAGCGGCCAGGTCATGGCCGGGCACGCGCTGGCCGACGACTCCGAACTGCGCCATGAGGTCGTTGCGGACGCCTGGCGGCGCGAGGTGCTCGGGCGGCCGATGCCGCCGCTGCTGGTGCAGGCGCTTCTCGAGTCGGGCGACGGCCCGCGTCGTTGGGAGCTGGCGCTGCAGCAGGTGCTCGCGCGACCGCTGGCGCCATTGAAGTGGCCCGCGGGGGTTGCCGACCTTGGCGATCCTGGCGATCCTGGCGATCCGGCAGGTGCCGAGGCTGCAGACCTGTCCGATGCGGTGGCTGCGTCGCTCGCGATGCAGCACGACCTTCACGCTGAGTTGGCTGCCGCCTGGCCGGCCTGGCGGCCGGAGGTAGTCGCCCGTCTGGCCGCGGCCTCGCCGTCGCTGAACCACAGAACCCACGAACCTCAACACGTTGCGGACGCGATCGCGGCCTGGGACCAGATCCTGGCCGCACCGCTGCGGCCCGGCCGCCTCGACAAGTCCGCCAACCGCTTGGCGCGCACGCAGATCGCCACCAAGAAGGGCAAGGCCGCTCCCGAACACCCGTTCTTCGACCGGGCCCAGCAGTGGGTCGACGGCCAGGTGGCGCTGGCCGGCCCGATGGCGACGCTGCGCCTGGGACTGCTGCGCCGGATGCTCGACACGGCGCCGGCCCGGCTGCGCGCACTGGCCCGCAGCCGGCGACTGTCGAGCTTCGATGGGCTGCTCATGGGCCTGCACGACGCGCTTCAGGGCGAGCCCGGCGAGTCTCTGGCCATGGCCTTGCGCGACCGCCATCCGGTGGCCCTGATCGACGAGTTCCAGGACACCGACAGCCTGCAATGGGCGATCTTCCGGCGGCTGTTCGGCAGCGACACCGGGGCCAACACCCTGCTCGCGCTGGTCGGCGATCCCAAACAGGCGATCTACGCGTTCCGCCAGGCCGAGTTGTCGACCTACCTGGCCGCGCGCGACAGCGTGCCGGCGGCGCAGCGCCACAGCCTGGTCGACAACCAGCGCTCGGTGCCAGCCTTGCTGACCGCCCTGAACCGGCTGTATGGCGCCGCGGCGCAGCCCTTCATGCAGCCCGGGTTGCCGTACCAGGCGGTGCGCCCCGGCGCCAAGCCGCGGCCGGCACTGGTCGAGTGCGATGCAGAGGGCCGACCGGTGATGCCCGCGGCCTTGCGCTGCTGGCTGCTGCCGCGCGACCCGAGCGGCCTGCCGCCGGCCAAGCGCCTGGCGCGGGTGCTGGCGGCCGAAGGCGTTGCGGCCGAGATCGTGCGTCTGCTCGCGGCCGCGGCGCAGGGGCGGGTCCACATCGCCGGGCGGACACTGGCCGCTGGCGACATCGCGGTGCTGGTCCGCACCCACCGCGACGCCGCGCTGATGGCCAGGACGCTGGCGGCTTGCGGCGTCGCGAGCGCGGCGCGGGCCCGCGAGTCGGTGTTCCACAGCGCCGATGCCGAAACCGTCGAGCACCTGTTGGCGGCGCTCCTGGCTCCGGGCGACGGCACGCTGCTGCGCCGGGTGCTGGCCAGCGACTGCATGGGTGGCGATGCCGGAACACTGCTCGCGCTGCGCCACGACGACGGCCTGCTGGCCTCCTGGCACTCCCGGCTGGCGCAGTGGCGCATGGTCTGGCAGCGCCAGGGCCCGGCAGCGCTGCTGAGGCACTGGCTGCGCGAAGCCGGCGTCGTGCAACGCCTGCTGCCGCGGGCCGATGGCGAGCGTCGGCTGACCAATCTGAACCATGTCGCCGAACTGCTGCAGGCCGCCGCACAAGGGGCCGCCTCCGGACCCGGAGCCGCCGCTGCAGGCCATGGCGCCAGCACGCCGCAGGCGCAGTGGCGCTGGCTGGCCGCTCGTCGACGCGAGGCCGAGCTCGACGAGCAGCGCCAACTGCGCCTGGCCAGCGACGGCAACCTGGTTCAGATCGTGACCATCCACCAGTCCAAGGGCCTGGAGTACCCGCTGGTCTTCCTGCCCTTTGCCTGGGACGGCAGCCTCGGCAAGGACCGGGCCCGGTATGCCACCGAGAAGCGTACCGAGGACGGCAGCACGGTGCTCGACTTCAGTCCCGACGCCGCCCAGGACCCTGCCCATGTGCAGGCCGCGCTCCTCGGCCGGAACGCAGAGGCCCAACGCCTGATCTACGTCGCCCTGACCCGCGCCGTGGCACGCTGCCACATCGTGGTCGGCCCTTACCGCAGGTCCGCGACGGACAAGGCCACCTACAAGGAGAGCGCCTGCTCGCCGCTGAGCTGGCTGGTCGCGCCCCTGGCCGACCAGCAACCGGAGATCGGCGCCTGGATCGCGGGCAAAGAGCGTCTTGAAGCCGACGCCCAGGAATCCGCCTGGTGGGCCCTGGCCGACATCGCAACGGCCGACGGGCGGCCGGAACCGGCGGCCGCTGCATCGGTTGCCCTGGAGCGTCTGCCGGCCTGGCCCGACGGCGTGCCTCCTTGGCTGGACCAGGCCGAGCCCGAGGCGAGCCGGCTCACCGCCGCCGATCTGCCGGCCGCGCCGGTGCCACTGGCCTGGCGCCTGGCCAGCTACAGCGCGCTGGCGATGGGGGCCGACGCCGCCACGGCGGCGGCCGATCATGACCTCGCCGACGGGGCCCCTTCCAACCCGGTCGGCGCCATGGCCGATGACCTTCAAGAAGCCGCCGATGGGGCCTGGCCCGACGACGACATCCTGAACTTTCCACGTGGAGCCGTTCCCGGCAGCTGTCTGCACCGCGTGTTCGAACTGGCCGACTTCCAGCGGCCCGAACAGTGGCCGACCGCCATTGACCGCGCGCTGCTCGAAGTCCCCCTTCCGGCCTCACCCGAGTCGCGAGGGTCGGCCCGGCCACACGCGGCACGCCAGCTCCTGGGCATGCTGGCGCAGGTTCTGGACACGCCCATCCCGCTGCCGTCGCCGCCGGGCGCCGCCGGAACCGCGACACCCCTTCGACTGGCCCGTGTGCCCTGGACCCGCAGGCTGGTCGAGCTCGAATTCCACCTGCCCGTGCGGCAACTGCACGCGGACTCGTTGTCGGCCCTGCTTGCCGAACACGGCCTGCGCGGCCCGCAGTGGCGGTTTGCACCCCTGCACGGCGGCGCCCTGCGAGGCTTCATCGACGCCGTGATCGAACACGCGGGCCGCTACTGGATCGTCGACTGGAAGTCCAACCACCTCGGCATGCTCGAGGCCGACTACGCGGCGCCCTCGCTGGCGGACACGATGACGCGGCAGGGCTACCACCTCCAGGCGCAGCTCTACCTTCTGGCGTTACACCGGCACCTGGCCCTGCG
>Ga0315902_10006841_pt1 | contig 15710 bp, 16 predicted proteins | sample LakEriMetagenome_9_FD_203523 | JGI IMG/M metagenome (GOLD analysis project Ga0315902, IMG submission 203523) | Freshwater fungal communities from buoy surface, Lake Erie, Ohio, United States - Buoy 12 MA117 | ecosystem: Environmental > Aquatic > Freshwater > Lake > Lake biofilm | place: USA...
CTCCTGCATTGATGAACTCTACACGGTCTACGAACCAAGGCGCTTGCAATCCCAACGCCAGCGTAAAAAGCTCTTCCTGTTTCATGCTCGAAAGGTACTTTACCCACATTTAATGGCAATGAACCAAGAAAATATGGTAAACATTTCGCCGAGGAAGTAAAAGCACAAAAAGAAGACAATCCAATGGAGAACGACCCAAATCTGATATTTAAGAAGGCCCATGATAAAATGGACGATAAACATAAGAACAAGAAATGGATGTGGGTACTGGAAAAAGATGGACTGGATGGAAATAATACAGATGTATATGCTACCTCTCATAACCATGCGGGGTATTTTTCCTCTGGAGATTTGTTCGTTGCAACCAATCCGCAATTTAATGTCCAAACTACTACCACATCACAGATTGCAACGAACTTACGTGCAGGTAGTATTGGTGTTTTCAACTCTGATGATGGCCTTTCTAGTGTAGGATACAACAGTTATTATATACCAAGTGCTGGTGTTGTTACTTTCAATTTTAGCTCCTCATCTGGCACTTGGACTTACAATGTTCGACAAGGTGGAAATACACCCGGGCCGCAATCATTCAGTGCTGTTATGGGTTTAACCAGTCTGTCTGGTGATGTTCCTGTTGGACCAGGCCCTCCTGTCCGATTCTTTCAGAATGTCAATCCATTAAACGGCAACACATTGTATGCTACTTATGTACCACCTGCGGGTGGTTTAAATTCGACCGGGGGATTACCCGTAATGAATGCGACCATCACCATAAATGTTACCAGTACAGTAATAAGAAAGCCCCACACCCTACAAGTCATTAGTACAAAGTATAATCGCAACCCACATCGTTTAAACCAGCACACCTTGAACATGCTGCAAACTAGATATAAAGAGCGACCATGAACAAGTTGTTTGGCCCAGTATTATTGTTTTCACTAGCATCCACAATGGACTTATTTGGGCAGGAATGGAGCTGTCATTATTCAGAAAATAGAAGGGTTAAAGCTATTCTCATTGAAGAGAATCTAATTGAGTTAGATCATAAACTAAGGTGCAGCAGCGTTGTTATTGACCATCTGGCTGCTACAGGTTATGCAGAAAGCCATGTCACTCTTGACTTCTATATTGATTCAACGAGATGTATATTTGAAAGAGATAGTTTCATATTTTGTTATGATACAGAACCATGTATAGCAAAGTCATACACGAGAAAAGTAGATGTCCCAAGTTCATTTATGGGGATTGGTCGGGCCGGAAGGAAGTCATTGTATATGGAAAGGTATTCCTACAGCGTACTTCAAGAAATCAGTAACACAGCCAATGATAGCTCCTCAAGATGCAGTATTGAATTTAAAGTTCGTCGAGACCAAGAGGTTTATTTACAACGATTCTACCATCGAACGGACAGTATAGATTATAAATATTATATCCTTTTACAGAAGAATATGCCATCATTTATTTCAATCGAATCCAAGAAGCTTAATGATTCGGTCTCATGGGCAATAGATTTATACATGGATGGAAAATCTGGTAAAATTAGAAAATTAGAAAAAGTTCGCCACATAGACTCGCCGGTTATAAATCGTTATTATGTAGAAGATAAAATATATTTTCGCAATGGCAGAATGAGTCAAGCTAAGGCAAAGCGTATTCCTCAATCAACACGTTTAAATAGAGAGACTTTAACCAGGCTACAATATAAACACAAGAGGCTATAGCATGAAGATTCTATTTGGTTTAGTAATTATCCTGACCTTAACATCTTAATGTACGTGCGCCCTAATGTTTGGAGTATAACCCAATAAGAGTATAGGTCTCGGCAGCTCATTCGGGGTTTGAGAGGGTGCTCTCTGAACTGTGTCAAAGCAGTCATCTAACTTTGAACAACGAGTATGAAGACCAAGACACCAAGAATGCCCAGCCGTTTGGGCCGTGGGAATCGGCCTTGATAGACGCCATGCGTAGCAGCAGGCCACACACGCCTTATTTAAGATGCATCACAATATTTCTTGTGCCTAGGTTAGAACGGCCCAAGAGCACATGGCGGATGCGCCAAAGCCACAACTTTCCTGTCGTGCTGAATGAAATGCTTAACAACACAAAAAACAGCTCTTTTCCGTATATTCGTTCTACCCGATGCCTTCCACCAGCACCCGTAAAAACAATACCAGCCGGTATTCCGGCCTTTCTTGCTACTATCCTGAGAATTCCGCACCAAACTGACCCCCCATTCCGTTTCAAACTGACCCCCCATTCCGGGAAGCTGACCCCCTGATTATGGGTTTTATTCCGGAAAACTGACCCCCTTTGTTTGGCATTGGCAGAATGATCTTCGGTTCAGAACCGAAGACCGATGGCAAACCAAACAAAGACGATGAACGAAGTAAAACAAGTATTGCGGCTTCATTATGAGCGTGGCATGGCGATAAAGGCCATAGCGCGTGAGCTGCGGATGAGCAAAAACACGGTGAAGGAGTACTTGCGGCGTTTTGAGAAAAGCGGAGTAAGCCTGACATCGGTATTGAACCAGGATCCCAATGAGCTGATCGGGATACTGAGTCCGGAGCATGCGACGGTTACTTCGCGTTACGGGGCCTTCTTGGAGCGGGCAGACTATTATCTGCGGGAACTGGAGCAGCATAAGCATCTAACGAAGCAGCTGTTGTGGGAAGAAGAGTATAGCTCTGGGCGTACAGGTTACCGTTACTCACAGTTCTGTTATTACCTGCAACGTTACGCGAAGAGTCGTTCAACCAGCCTGGTTATGGTACATGAGCCTGGTGACAAGGTTCTGGTTGACTTTGCCGGCGACAGGCTGTACCTGACAGATGCTGGTTCCGGGAATCTGACCCCCTGCGAGGTACTGGTGATGACCTTGGCCTACAGCCACAAAACGATAGCGATAGCCTTGCCAAGCCAGCGTACAGAGGACTTGTTGTGGGGTCTGGCGAGAGGTCTGTCAAGCTTGGGTTCTCTGCCGCGTTGTCTGGTGTTCGATAACATGCGTACAGCTGCCAAGAAGAGCGATCGTTACGAACCAGAAGTTAACGAGGCATTGCTGGACTTTGCGAACTACTACGGAGTGAGTGTTTTGTTGACGCGTGTGGGAAAACCGAAGGATAAGTCGCGCGTAGAAGGTTCGGTAAATCACCTCTATCAACAGGTATATGGCCGTCTTCGGAATCAGTCATTTTACAACCTGGAGGAGCTGAACGCCCGTTTACAGGCCAGCTGCGAGGACTTCAATAACCGCGTAATGAAAGACTATGGCGTGAGCCGGCAGGGACTCTATGAGCGCGATGAAAAGGCCAAGATGCGCCCATTGCCATCGGAGGGCTATGTACTGGTAAAGAGCTATCAGCTTCAGGTAGGCAGCAATGGGCATGTGTACCTGGGAACCAGAAAAGAACATTACAGCGTTCCTTATGAACTCGCCGGACAGCGGGTACAAGTAGTTGTAAGTCAACGGCTGGTGAAAGTGTACCACAAGTCAACCTGTGTGGCTACCCATGTGGTGACTGGTCAGCGGTATACCACGCTGGCAGATCACCTGGCGTCGCACCACAAGGCATACCTGAACAGCATCAACCCACAGTGGCTGGAAAGCGAAGCAGCAAAGCTGGGCAAAGAGGTCCATAAGGCAGTGGTTCTGATAATGGGCAGGTCGAAACATCCTGAACAGAACTACAAGAGCTGCCAGGGCATCCTTGCGTTAGGTCGCAAACACGGCCAGGAACGCTTGAACGAAGCATGTTGCCATGCGCTAGCACTTGAGACCATCGGCTATCATTACATCAGGCGCCTGTGCGAAAGTCCGCTCTTCGGGGCTGCTTTAGTGACCCCTGATGCGGGGCTGCCGCAGCACCATAATATCAGGGGCCCCAAGAACTACCAATAACCAATCAAAACAATCATATGAAGTACACACAAACCATCGAACGAATGAAGGATCTGCGGCTGCATGGCATGGCTGCCGCGCTGGAAAACATCCTGTCAGCGCGCCAAAGCGCGAACCTAGACACCCTGCAACTGCTGGAAATCCTGGTTCAGCAGGAGTACGATATGCGCCATAGCAAGCGCATCGACCGGCTAACACGGCAGGCACACTTCCGGTATCAGGCCAATATGGAACAAATCAAGCCCGATAACCGACGCAATATCGATGGCCAGCAACTGGCACAGCTGAGCACCTGCACATGGATAGAAAAGGCAGAAAACCTGCTTATTACAGGCCCTACGGGTGTAGGCAAGAGCCATATGGCCACCGCCATTGGCAACCAGGCCTGCATGAATGGCTTCAGGGTACAGTATTACAATGCACAGAAGCTGTTCTACAACCTCAGGGTAGCCAAAATAGAAGGCACACACCGTAAACTGATCCAGTCGATAGCAAAGGCCCAGCTACTTATCATTGATGACTTCGGCATGCATAAACTCGATGACATGCAGCGGCTGGACTTGATGGAAATCGTCGAAGACAGGCATGGAATCAAATCCACCCTTATAGCTTCTCAGCTGCCCGTTGCCGCATGGTACGAAATCATCGCCGAACCAACGCTTAGCGACGCCATCCTCGACCGAATCACAGCCAAATCCATCCGAATGGAACTTCAAGGAGAATCACTCAGGAAATAAATCTATTTTTACTCCATCGTTCTGCCTGCCAAGCAAATCTGTCTGGTGGGGTCAGCTTCCCGGAATAGGGGGTCAATATCGCCGGAATACACACTCATGATTAAACCAATATTTTCTCTTCTGATGGCTGGTGTTTTATTAGCCGCGTGTTCATCAAAGGAAAAGACTGCCCGTTCAAAAATTGAAGAGTTCGTCTTGAAAAACGCCGATGACCCTAAATCTTACGAGTTCATTGAAATGGAAAAGCCGGACACTTTCTTTCAATCAGAGTCTATCAAACTCAATATCTCATTGGATAGTTCTAGTTTGAAGATGGAAAATGCGCTGTTGACCATCGACTCCAACTTTTACTATATGTACGCCGAGAAGGTAAAGGATTCGGATTATGGCTACATCTATCGATCAACTTTTGAAGACTATAAGTTGAAAATGTTGATATCATCGAAACGGGTAGACTCATTCAAAAATAGCATTAAAGTGAATCTCGATCGACTCGCTAAAGCAAAATCTAGTGATAAAGCCATAAGCATAGAGTATACAGCAAAATTTAGATTGAAGAATAGTTTCGGAGCGCTGAAAAAGTCATCGGCTTCTGTAGTTTATTTATGCGATGAAAACTTACCAGAAGATAAAAGATGGGTGGAGGTTCAAATGGAAAAAATCAATCCTTGACCTTGCTCCTAATTGACACATTTTTAAAACAAGGTTCAATCATTCTTTCCCGGCTGCCAGAGCGTAAACACCCGCGTGATATTGAACCCCGGCCGGATTCCGCCGCGGAAGAAATCACCCCGGGTTTCGCTGAGCCAGGATTTGTCGGCCATGCCCGAGCTGTTGGTGAGATGCAACTGGAAAACGTGGCCGCCGGTTTCGATGTCAAAGCCGATGGAGAGCGGTGCATTCACACCGCGGGGCAAGCGGTCTGAAGGAAACCAAACATATTCAGCGTTGAAGCTCGTGCGCGGCGATAGCTTCATGCGGAAAGCCGCGCCCAGCCCGGCAAGGTTTTGCGCGCCTCCGGTATTCGGACTGCGGTGGTGCACCCAGGTAGGCATGAGCTGCATCGAAAAAGCATCGCTGAACTTGCGCCCGATGATGAGCTGCTGCACGTAGGAAAACCGTTCGCCGCGCGGTTCATTGACACCGGGCAAGGCCTGACCCCGCAAAGCCGCCGCGCTGAAAAGCAATACACTGACCGGTATATGGTTGTCGCGCGTTTGGGCGAACATTTTCCATTTTCCGTAGGCGTCGTACGTCTGGCCTTCTCCGCTCCGCCCCAGGCCGATCATGGTATTGCCGCCCAGGCCCCATTCGGCTCCGATGCGCACGGAAGAAGCATCGAGTCCCCATAATTCGTAGGCGCCCGAGTTGAGCGGACCAAAACGGTGCTGGATCTTGATGTCCATCGTGCCGGCATCGGTAATTTCCAGGCTGGCGCTGTTGATCACGCGGGTCGATTTGAAGCTCGCCGTAACCGGTAAGCGTCCCGGATCGCCCAGCAAATCATCCAGCCCCTCGTCCTGGGCCTTTACTGTGACAACAGCGCTGAAGCAAAGGAGCAGGAAGGCGCTCCGCAAGATTTTTCTCATTTGGGATTCAAGGTGCAATCTACCTGAATCCGGATCGATTTGGCAATCTTGTCTTTCACCGCTGCGGGAATGGCAATATTGTAATCGGCCGGGTTCACATTGAAAACACCTTTCATCAGCAATTGGTTTCCTTTCACCTCAATGGTGCCTTCGGTGATGGTAACCGGTTTGCTGACACCGTGCATGGTCAGGGTTCCGCTGGCTTTGGCCGGATAAACACCGGGCGTGGCGAATTTGATTTCCGCCAGGTTGCTCAACGTGCCCTTGAACGTAGCTTTCGGATACTTGGTGCTTTCCATATACGTCTCGTTGAAATGCTCCTGCATCTTGGCCAGCTTGAACTGGAAGGCGTTGACAAGGATGCCTACATCGACAGCCCCGCTTGCCTTGTTCAGGATGACAGCCGCCTGGTTGTTGTCGGCCTTGATGTCTTCCAGGTCTGTTTTGCTGTAAAAGCTTACATGACCATCGCGTGTGAAATAGATGTCACCCTGCGGCGCAAAGGCCATGGCCAACAGGCCGCTCAGGATGATGGCAAATGTTTTGGTTACCCCGTGCATACCCAGCGAGGAACAAATACCCTGCCAGTTTAGTTGCCGAGGATATCGCAGTTGGTGAGGTTTACGTCCATAAGGAAGCCGGTACATTTTCCTTTGACGCTGATGGTATCGCCTGTTTTTACCCTGCGGAGCTTTTCGTTGATGGAAGCATCGAAGCGGCAATTCACGACAGACATGGGGTTGGAGCTGCTAAGTGCTATGCTGGTACCCGTTGAGTCTTGTGCCACCGTGGTTACAGCCCCGCGCACTTCGATGATCTGGTTCAGCAGTTTGCGGTTCGCGCTGTCTTCGTTCTGTTCATACAAAGCCACCAATTGGTCGGTACTCATGCGGAAATCGGTCTCGCCTTGCGCTACCACCGGCGCTTTCAGGGTGAAGAGATAAATACCATATCCCAGTGCAGCCAGCACCAGCAGTGCAACAATCAGGAGTAGTCTTTTTTTCATAGGCGCGTATTTGCCGGGGCAAGTTCTTAATTTTCCGCCGATAAAAAACCCATGAATTTGTCTGTTAAACACCTCTTCCTTGTCATTCCCTCCGTCATGAACTCCTCGTTGACGGCTCAATCACCGGCGCAGGCCTATAAAGTGAACGGCGTCTATGGAGGCGGCAAGGTGATTGTGGTGCAAGACGGCGTGATACAGTTCGTCGGGAAGAAGTTACCGGCCGCCCGTTTCCCCGATGCCGCTGTGAGCAAGCTGAAGGCCTGGGTTTACCCGGGTTTTATCGATGCACATTGCCATTTCTACTATTACGGTCTCGGCAAGGCAGAGTGTGACCTGGTGGGCTGCAACAGCGAAGCCGAGATGCTGGATCGCGTGCAGCGCTGGGCCGCAGCCAATCCGGACGGCTGGATACTCGGCCGCGGCTGGGACCAAAACCGCTGGCCGGGTAAAACCTTTCCCGATCGCCGGGTGTACGACAGCCTTTTCCCAAACCGGCCGATGTTGCTGAAACGCGTGGATGGCCATGCGGTTCTCATCAACGATGCTGCACGCCGCAGTGCGCGATTCAACGCCGATACAAGCATCGATGGTGGTGAAATTATCCGCCGCGACGGCCGCTATACCGGTGTGCTGGTAGACAATGCATCTGAACCCTTGCGCGCCGCCGTGCCGCCTCCGCCGCGTTCCATGCAGGAAAAGGCATTGCTTACTGCGGCACAGGATTGCCTGGAGGCCGGCCTTACCGGCATCTGCGACGCGGGTTTGCCGCATACCGTTATCCGCCTGATGGACAGCCTGCAGCGCGCGGGCTTCCTTCCGCTGCGGATTTCGGCCATGATCGAACCTACACCGGCCAGCAAAGCAGCCTATATGTTCAGCAACAACGACCCGGTTTTGTCGCCCTGGCTGCGCACCGGAGCCGTGAAGTATTACCTCGACGGCGCCCTGGGTTCGCGCGGTGCCTGTCTGAAGGAAGATTATTGCGATCGGATTGGGCACCGCGGCATGTTGCTCATCCGGCCGGAACAGTTCGACAGCGCCTGCCAGGAAGCAGCCCGCTTCGGCTTTCAGGTTTGTGTGCATGCCATCGGCGATTCTGCCAACCGCTTTGCCCTCGATATCATGAAGAAACGCATGCCGGCCGAGGGGCGCTGGCGCATCGAACACGCTCAAGTGGTAGATACGGCCGATTTCTTCCGCTTCGCAGCCCCGCAACGCATCATTCCCTCGGTTCAACCCACCCATTTCACCAGCGATATTCCCTGGGCGGAAGAACGCCTCTGTTCCCACCGCATGGAAGGTGCTTATGCTTACAAAACCCTGCTCAACCAAGCCGGAATCCTGCCACTGGGAACCGATTTTCCCGTTGAAGGCATCAGTCCGCTCGCTACCTATCGCGCAGCCGTTTTTCGCAGTGTGGACGGCACGGCCCCTGCTCAGCGCTATATGAAGGATGCGCTCACACCCGACGAAGCCATCCGCGGGATGACGGAATGGGCAGCCTATGCAAGCCGGATGGACGGAACAGGTGTCATCAAACCCGGCGCTGCCGCCGATCTGGTTTTCCTGAGTGCCGATCTGCGCCGCACCAAACAGACAGAAATTCCCGCTATCCGCATCCGGACCATGACCGACGGACAGTGGCGCACGCCTTGATCAGACCGGGTAAATCTTATCGCCCGCAATGGCGTAGATGCGGTCGGCAGCCTTGTTCTTGTGCACGGTAAACAAGCCTGTGAGAGCGCCAAAGGCAGGCATGGTCAGGGTTTGCCCGCTGATGTGAAAACAAGGCAGGCGGAGGCGTTGCCGTCCGCGTCCTTCAATGGCAGCACCCGGGTGAACATGGCCGGCAATCACCGGTAAGTCTAAGGCAGCAGGTTCATGCCTGAAGCAGATACCGTTGTCGATCCATGCATCGCCGAGCAGCTGGAGTCCGGCATCGCGGTAATGTGCGTCGGAAAGGATATCGTGGTTGCCTTCCACCAACATCCAACGGTCGGCGTTGCGCTGCCGGATAAAATCAGCAAACAGTTCCCAATCGGGGTTGTGGGCGCTGTGGAACAAATCGCCCAGTATGAGAATTTTTGCGGGTTGATAGCTTGAAAGGAGTTGGTCAATCCGCGCATAATCTGCCGTATGCGCTTCACCTGGTACGGCAAGTCCATGGCGCCTGAAATGCGCGGCTTTGCCAAGATGCAGGTCGGCCAGCAGCAGCATATTGCGTTGGCGCATGAACGCACAGCGCAAAGGGTTCAGTTCGATGCATTCGCCGCCAAAATCTATTTCCATGTCTGATGGGGCGGCAAAAATGCAGGTTCAGGCGCTTATTTTGCCAGCATGTTGCCGGAATGGATTCATCTTTCGAAGCATACGGTACAGATGGGCCTTGTGCTTACGCTGCTCATCGGCGTATTCATCGCCCGCCGCGCCATGCTCCACGTTTACTTCAGGAAGAAGGGCGAACGTATACGCGATCATTTTGTGGTGACCATCACCCAGGTGGCTTATCTGGTAGCCGGCGTTTTGTTGTTCTTCATGGTTTTGTTGCTCTTCCGGGTGAACATCCGCGAGTTTCTGACCTCTATGTCGCTGGTGGCGGCAGCCCTGGCCCTGGTTTTCAAAGACTATGTCAATAATGCACTGAACGGCATGATTTTCATGTTCAGCGACACATTCACCGTGGGTGACCTGGTGCGGATCGGCAACCACAAAGGCCGAATCGAAGGTATTAACCTGCTGAATGTGCAGTTGCGAACAGATAACGATGAATTGGTGCTGATCGCCAACAACCTCGTGTTGCAGTTGGTAACGGTGAACTACAGCAAGGGCAGTTACCATACGATCATGGTGGAGTTTTCGGTGCCGGCCTCGCGCGTACCTGAACTGGAAGGTTTGGAAGCGGAAATCCGCCGGGATGTGCAACTCATCACCGGGCCATTGCCGGGCGATGCAGACTGGTTACAGGTGCGCGAAATAAGGGAAGGCCATGCCTATTGTGCCTGGCACCTGCGCATGCCACGGCCGGATGACGTGACCGAACGCGAGGTGCGGCAAAGGGTTTGGAAGAAAATTGCGCGCTTTGACTGAATCTATATTTTTTCAAAAAAAGCACTTGACAAGCCGCAATTCAGTGCAATAATTTAGCAGCATCAAGAACAGACCGGTAAATGGCCAACGTGGAAAAGAAAAAGATGGCGATCGACTACAAGAATCTCACGCCTGAGATGCTTGGATTGCTGGAGGAGCAATACCCTACCGGTTTCAACGGTCACTACATCAAATTCCCCAATTCGAAAGGTGAAATCATTTCAGCCGTGCGGCTGGAAACCGATGACATCATCTATCTCGTGAAGGTGAGCGCACAGCAGCGCCAGATTTTCACAGAAGCAGAGATGGACGAGATGGTAAAGGGGAATGACAAGGAGGGTGACGACGAAGTAGCCGACGATAGCGAGGAAGATGAAGACAACAACCGGAAGGAGCGCGACAGCGACGACGACTAAAATTTAGTTCAGCGTTCGAACCTAGGGCCGGGAACACTGCAATTGCAATCCGGTAAAGGATGGATGATCTTGCGGCACAGAGCGTAAGCAAAATTTGCTGATGCAGTTAATGAACAAAGTGTCATATGGCTTGTTCATTTCCCGTGATCAGCGAAGTCAGTCACGGAATTCGGGTATCGGTTGAGGTATTTTACCGCGAAGATGCAAGCCAGCCGGTGACGGATAACTACGTCTGGGCCTATCGTATCACCATCCACAACAACAGCGGCGCACGCGTCAGGCTTCTTTCCCGCTTCTGGGAAATACGCGATGCCTTAAACGGTGCACGCACTGTTGCAGGAGACGGAGTGGTTGGGGAACAGCCGGAGCTGTTAAACGGTGCTTCACATACCTATGTGAGCGGATGCCAGTTGCAATCGCCCTACGGAAATATGGAGGGATTCTACTTATTTGAAGAATGCCAGAGCGGTGAGCGCTTCGAAGTGCGGATACCGCGGTTCAAACTGCAACTCCCCTTCCTTCTGAATTAGGCCCGTGAAGGATGGCTTCGTCGAGTTTGACGATTTTCCATTTGTCTGTTCCGGCCGGCTCATACACGAAATCGTAACAATAGAACCTGCTCTGCCGCGCATCCTGCTCGTATCGCGTGTGGTAGGCAAAATCGAATCCTGCCGCGAATAACAAAGTGCTCTGCACCGTGCGCATGCCGCCGGGTACCAGTTTTTCCAGGATGCGCCGGTTGCGCCGCAAAATGCCATTTACCAGCCGCACATGGCGATTGGTTTCCGAATTGCTTCGGTTGTGATGTACCGTGCGGCAACCGTCTCCACAAAAGCGCTTGTCAACCCGGCCAGTGATGCGCGTACCGCAAATAGAACAAAAACGTTTGAAGTGATCTTCCATAGAATTTTAAATTAAGTTGATGGTAAATTGTGATTGTGTTACACAAAAATAAAAAAGCTCCTACAAAATTATCGGAGCTTTTTAGTTTGATTGAGTAAAAATTTACCCTCGGTCGTTGGTCGGGTTGCCGGATGGGGGTGCCGGACGACCTTCAGGCTTGGCACTCGGCGCATTGGCCGGAGCACCGGGAGCAGGGCGGCCTGCCGGGGCGGAAGGCTGTGGCTGGCGAATGGTGCCTCCGTTTCCGGAGGGCGTATTGTTCTGGCTGCCGGAGCTTTGCGGCTGGCTTCCTGTGCCGGTGGGGCGGCGAATGGGGCTGCCGCTTTGGGTGCCGGTTCCTGAATTGCGGATGATTTCGCCGATGGCGCGGCTGCCTGAACTGCCGCCTTCGCGGGGAGCAGAGCCTTCACCCGAACCGCCGCCGTTGTTTTTCTGGCATTCGGCGAGTTGGCTTTCCAGGGCAGAAATGCGCGCCTTCAGTACACTGGTTTCACTCTCCAGGTTACGCGCCTTGTCGCGGTTGCTGTTGTTCTGTAAACGCAGCTGTTCGTATTCCTGCTTCAGCACATTCAACTCATTCTGGATGGCTTCGCTGTTGCCGCCGGTTTTCTCCGCGTTGTCGCAGCATTGCTTGTATTTCGCTACGTCGGCTTCGAGTGTTTTAACACGGGCGAGCTGCTGTGCGCTCTGGTCTTTCAGTGTTTTATTCTCGGCCGAGAGTTGGGTCATGCGGTTTTCCAGATCGCTGTTTTCCTTCTTCAGGGTATTCACCTGGGCCTGGAGTTCGCTGCTGCCGCCGGTATTGCTTTCAGCCGCTTTCAGTTTGCCTTCGAGTTCGGTGATTTTGGCTTTCAGCGTTTTACTTTCATCGCTGCAGAATTTGTATTCAGCCATCACTGCCGTGATGCGGTTTTGCAGGTCGCTGTTTTCCTTCTTCAGGGTATTCACCTGGGCCTGGAGTTCGCTGCTGCCGCCGGTATTGCTTTCGGCTGCTTTCAGTTTGCCTTCTAATTCGGTGATCTTGCTGCGCAGGGTCTTGCTTTCATCCATACAAAACTGGTATTCAGCCTTCACTGCGTTCAACTGGGTAGTGAGTTGTTCGTTCTTGAAACGCAAATCGTTCAATTCCGTAGTATTACCGCTGCTGTTTTTGAGCTTGTTCTCCAAATCGGCGACATTGGCTTTCAACTGGCTGTTTTCAGTCTTCACCTTGTTCACCTCTGCTTTCACGATGCTGCTTTCCTGGCCACATTTGTTCAAATCGGCTTCGAGCTGGCTGATGCGGAGGCGCTGGTCGTCGTTGTCTTTCTTCAGGCGGTTCACTTCAGCAGTAATGGTAGAGGAAGCGCCGTTGGTGCGGCAAAGGGTGAGGTCATTGCTCAACTGACCGTTTTCAGTCTTGAGCCGGTTTACTTCTGCTGTAACAGTTGAACGCTGGTCTCCGCAGGTTTTCAATTCAGCTTCCAGCTCACCGATGCGCAGGCGCTGGTTGTCGCTTTCCTTCTTGAGCCTCACAACTTCAGCCGATTGATTTGCAGTGCCACTTCCTTCGGTGCGGCAGCGGTTCAGGTCGGCTTCAAGCTGACTGATACGCAGGCGCTGTTGCGAAGTTTCTCCGCGCAGGCGGTTTACTTCAGCTGTAACAGTGGAAGAGGCTGCGCGTTCGCGGCTGAGGTCGTTTTCGAGCTGGATATTCCGGTTGCGCAAGTCGCTGTTCTCGTTGCGCAGGCGGTTCACCTCGGCGGTAACGGTAGAACTGCCGCGGCAATCGTTCACCTGCTTTTCGAGATCGGTGATGCGGGTCTTAAGGGTGTTGTTTTCGCCTTTCAGGATATCGCGGTCTGTGCGGATCTGGCTCACTTCGGCTGCCAGACGGCTGCGTTCTTTGCGCTCAGCAGCGAGCAATGAATCGAGCGTCCTGGTTTGCTGGCCACATGGCGTGCCGGCCTGAACGGTACGCAGGCGGTTCACTTCCGCTTGAAGGCGCGCGTTTTCGTCGCGCGAGTCTTTCAGCCGTGCATTGATGCGGGCGTTCTCTTCCTTATAGGTGTTGATGGTTGTAACCTGGCCTTTGCTGCCGTCTTCGCAGGTTTTCTTCTCCTGCAATAAGGTATTCACCTGCGCCTGCAAACGCGCGTTGTTGTTGCGGGTCTGATCCAGTTCGGTGCGCAGCGTGGCTACTTCGCCACAGCAAGATCCACCTCCGGTCTTATTGTTGTTTTCACGGGCGAGAATCTCGGCTTCGCGGCGCTTCAGGTCGTCTTCGCGGCGCTTGAGTTCAGCTTCACGTGTTACGAGCACGGTGTTGTTGCTCTGTATGTATACGGTATCGCGGACTGTCTTTTCAATATAGACGGTATCAGAGGGTGTTGTGGGTTCTTCGTTATAGACACTATCGGCAACATAGGTGGAATCGTTTTTGAAGGTGGTGTCGACGACAGGATCAACATATTCGTTGGGTGTAAACCAACAGGGATTGAGTTTAAAGCGGATACCACCGTAAAAACTGGAGCCTGTGAACTGGCCGTTGAATGCCATGCCACTGAGTCCGCCGAGGTTGTCGCTTCCAAGGATGAATGGTCCCCAGCGGCCGTAAAGACCCCAGGTGAAGCGGCTGTAGTTGCCGGTGAGAGAAAGCGGCATGCCAAATTCGAAGTTTTCTCTTTCATAGCGGGGCACCAGCGATACCTGCGACATCTTTTGCAGACCGATGCCTTCTTTGCTGCGCAGGTTCTGAACCCAATGGCCTCCCAGGTATATTCCTTTTCCGAAATTGTAATCGAGCTGTGCGTTGAATGAAGCAGGTGTGAAGGTGGTGAAGACTTCGCTTTGTTTCACATTGGTGCCGAGCGCGTTGGTAAAACCATTGTCAACAGCATCGAAACGGTCGGGTTGGAATGCATCGAAACGCTGCTGCATGAGCCCGGGGTTGATACGCCAAACCTGGTTGCTGAGGGTTACTTCGCGCAAGTTCGCGCCGCTGTAGGTTATAAATCCGATATCGCTCACCGAAGCGCCGAGGCGGATGCGGTAGTCGCGGTTATCGTCCGGCAGGCAGTTCCAGCGGTTGCGTTGGCCGCGCAGTTTTTCCGGACGGTATTCGTAAGTGAAGCCGAGATCGAAGCCCAGACCAACACCATTTACTTCGTTGAACCAGAGGCCGAGTGGATTGCTCAGGGCATTGTTGACGGAAGCTTCGCCGGTATGGCCTGTGCGGTAAGAACCGGAGCGAAGCAAAAGGGTGTCGCGGCTGTTGAAGCGAAAGTCGAGGTCGCGGCCGGATACATGCGCGGCGCCAAAACCCAGCAGCAATTTGCCGGTGAAGCCTGTTTTCAGGAAATGCCGCGAATTGCGTCCGGAAGCCCAGCCAAAGGTGAAGGCGAATTCCTGGTAATTATCGGTATTGAGCGAAAACGCACCGTTGGTATAATCGCGGTTTCGCGTAAGTCCGCGTCCCGGGCCGTTGGCCAGACTTGTGTCCAGTCCGTTGCGGCCGATCAGCGAAAGCGCGTCACCGGCACCTGTGAGGCTGATACCCTGCACGGTGCGGGTGCTGAAACCAAATGCATGGTTGCGCGCATAGCGGAACGAAAACGAAAGAATCTGGGAAGTGCTCAGGTAATTCAGGTAACGGTCTTTACCGGGTTCCAGGCCTTCCATGTCGCGCAGACGGAGGTCGCTGCCGGTCCAGTTCCACAAGCTGAATGGGCGTTCAAACCGCACCAGGTTGTTGTTGAACTCGGCTGCGTAGCTCCAGCCATGGATGTAAATGCGGTTCCGGTCGGGGTAAACCTGTGCCGGATTGAGCAACATCGACTGGGTTGCGTTGTAATTGCCACTGACGTTCCCGAGCGGGAGCTGGGCCATGGCTTGTCGCGCAGGCCCCAGCAGGCAAATCAGTAAAAGCAGGGTAAGTAGTCTTTTCATGGCGGTTCTTCTTTTGTTCGTTTTCCCGGTCAGTAACAGGTCGATCGGCAGTGCGGCAGGCAGGTTTTAGCGTTTGTATCCGGTGTGCTGAAACCTTCTGAAGCCCGCAGTGTGCAATAGCCAGGTACTTTTCCTGTCAGTGTG
>Ga0315902_10006843_pt1 | contig 15708 bp, 14 predicted proteins | sample LakEriMetagenome_9_FD_203523 | JGI IMG/M metagenome (GOLD analysis project Ga0315902, IMG submission 203523) | Freshwater fungal communities from buoy surface, Lake Erie, Ohio, United States - Buoy 12 MA117 | ecosystem: Environmental > Aquatic > Freshwater > Lake > Lake biofilm | place: USA...
CTCGGCCTCGAGGAGAAGCGCCAGCGCCCGCTCGCAGGCGGCCGCACTCCACTGGTCCGTCACCTTGGTCCACGCCGAGACCGCTTCGCCCCACGGCCGGCCGGGGAATGCGCCGGTCTCCTTGAGAAAGCCCATGTACTCCTGCGGGAGCCGGTGGGTCGGGATCCCTGCATCGCGGCGCGCGCGGCCATAGGCCAGCGCAAACGCCTGCGTGGCCAACTGCATCACCACCTGCACCGCACTCGCCTTCGGTTGCGACAGCACATGCTCCACCAGGGAGACGGCGCGCACGGCATCGCGGCGGCCCACGGCATCCAGCAGGTCCGTGGCGGTCTCACCGCGCTTGATCCCCACCACCGCCGAGACGGCATCGCCATCGATGCTCGGACGCGCGCTGTCGACATCCGGTCCGTCGGTGGCGCCCCGCCCGCGCACATGGCTCACGCACTTGTCGAGTTCGCCGGCCAGCAGATGGAGGTCGTTCCCGACGCCCTGCTGCAGCAGGGCCACCGCCTCATCGGTCACGGTGGCACCCAGCACCGTGTCGGCATGATAGACGATCCACCGGCGCAGCCGCTCCGGCGTGAGGGGCGCAAAGTCGATCGATACGGACGCGGCGGCGATGGCGGCATCAGGCTTGGTCGCTGCCGGGCTCGTGAGGAGGAGCAGCGTATCCGCCGCCGGCCGCGCGAGATGGCGCAGCAGCAGCTCGCGCGGGGCTTTCTTGAGCGCCGTGACATCGCGGATCACCACCGCGCGGCGCTCCGCGAGCATGGGCGGCGTGGCCAACAGACTCCCCACCGTTTCCGCGTCCAGCTCCTGGCCGCGACGGATCTCACAGTTGAAATCGCGGATCGAGGGATCCAGCGCCGCAGCCAGCAGATCCCGGACGGCGGCGTCCTTCAGGAAATCATCGTCGCCGTGCAGGTAATACACCGGGGCGAACTGCCCCGACTGGATCGCCCCCTGAATCAGGCGTTGGGGCGAGGCGTCTTTCGGCGTGCTGGCGGTAGCGCGCGGTGGCATCCCGCAAATCTAGAGCGCCGACGGATTCGGATCAGGCGTCGGGGGGCTCAGTACGACGCCTGCAGCGATCGCACCGGAACAACCCCGGCCGGCGGGAAGAGCTCCGCCGTCGGAAATCCGGCCGACGGGGTGAAGGCGGCCGGGAGTGGCATCATGGGCTGCGGGGGGGAGACCATGCCGGGGGTCCGGGCCGCAATCACCGGCTGCATGGCCAGCGCCGGGGGGCGCGCCGACCGGAACAGCTGCCAGGCCAGCGCCCCCAGGACGGCGCTTGCCGCCATCGCCGCCAGCGGCCGGCTCACAGGACGGGCCATCACTCGCCCCGAAGGACGCGGGCGTTCGTCCACGGGCCGCACCACCACCAGAGGACCCACCAGGGTCGTCAGCCCACCCGACAGGCGCTCGCTCCGGCACTCGGCCAGCCGTGCATCCAGGCGACCCCGGAAGGTCGCGCTCGGGGAGACGGGGGGGAGGCTCCGGGCCACCATCAGAGAACGCCGGATCCGCGTGTCGTGGGCGGCGCAGGCGGCGCACTGCAGCAGGTGACACCGGGCGGCGGCCATCTGGTCGCCGGGGAGCGTGTCATCGAGATACGCCAGATGCTGGCGGCGGAAGCGGGAGCAGTCCATGAATGCGGAACAGGGGAAGCTTCCGGCTTTACCCGGCGGCTTCCCCTGAGTTCCACCCCCCGCCCCTCCACGAAAACGGGGTCCTGCCCACCATCACCGGGTTACCGGAGCGCCGGCTCCACCAGCTCGGCGAAGGCCGTCCGCGCCCGATTGAGCCGCGACTTGACCGTACCCAGGTTCGCCCCGGTGATCTCGGCGATCTCCTCGTACGACTTCCCCTCCAGCTCGCGCAGGACGAACACTTCCCGGTGGTGAACGGGGAGCCGGCTGACCGTCTGCTCCACCACATCCTGCAGGTACCGCTTCCGGAACTGGTCATCCGGACGGCTCTCCGGATCCTCGAACTGCAGCGGGCGCTCCTCGTCCTCAAAGCGCGAAGCCATCGTCTGGAAGAGCACGAGCGGATTCCGCGACCGGTTGCGCAGTTCGTTCTTCGCCAGGTTGGACGCAATCGTGTAGATCCACGTCGAGAACTTCTTCGAACGGTCAAAACGCCCGAGGTGCCGGTACACCCGGATGAACGCTTCCTGCACCAGATCCTCGGCACGATCGCGATCGCCGATCGTGCGATAGACGAAGTTCAGCAGACGCCCCTGATACCGGTCCACGAGTTCTTCGAACGCCCGCTCTTCGCCGGCCAGAAACGCCGAGACTACCTCGGTGTCGTCCTGTGCACGGAGCTGCTCGCGAATGGACGGTGCCCGCGGTGCCGATGAGACCGCGTGGGCCTGATGCGATGTCTTGGGACGAAGCGATGTCGCCATGGGGTCGATCCCTCCTCCAACGGTGGTGCGAGCCGGATGGCCCGCAGTTCACCTGTCTCATGAGCAGGGCGCGTGCCGCGCGGAACCCGTTGGAACAATTTTCGCAAGTCATTGTCATTGAACGCTTTACAAAATGTTTCCAGAATGACCGCGTCCAAGATGTCCCGTCCGGGACTCACTACCTGTCCTCACGAGAGGACAATTCCGACTATTTGACTCGGAAAGCTGCCGTATACAGCAGAGCGAGTGCCGTCTTGGCATCCTGAATCGCCCCCTGCTCGATCAGGGCCAAGGCCGCCGACAGCCGCATCGGGACCAGCTCGAGAAACTCATCAGCTTCCCGGGCAGCCTCCCCGGCGGTGAGCCCGGTGGCGACGAAGAGGTGGATCCGCTCATCGGTAAAGCCGGGGGTGGTGTACATGGTGAAGAGGTGGCTGATGGAGGCGGCCTGATACCCGGTCTCCTCCCGCAGCTCTCGGCGCGCGCAGGCCGCCGGGGTTTCCCCCGGATCCAGGCGCCCGGCCGGCACCTCGTACAGAAAGCCTTCGGCCGCATACCGATATTGTCGGATGAGCACCACCTCGGGGTCCGGTCCATCCCCCAACACCGGCACCACGGCGCTGGCGCCGGGGTGCCGGATCATTTCCAGCGTCCCTACGGATCCGTCGGGAAAGCGCACCTCGTCCAGATCGACCCCGATGATGCGGCCGTCGTAGACACGACGCCCGCCGACCTTTCCCGGCGGGATCCCCGAGGAACCCTCGGTCACCGGCCGACGCGTGAGGTCGTGCGCGTCGTGGTGCGCTTCTTCACAGCCGTGTTCGCAACCTTCTTCTCGGCCTGCGTCGCGCCCTTGCGGACGCGGACGGGCTTGGCGGGCTTGCGCACGTTCCGGCCGGCCAGCCAGGCCGCCACGGTTTCCTTGAGATATCGCGGCACGCGGAGAATCGTCCCGCGGCATGTCGGTGCGTTGCATCGACAGAGGTATTCGCGCACCTCCTTCGCGCCGTAGCTGTCGTCCCACTCGTACCGGTAGTCGTAGGTGAGCTCGGTCTCGGGAGCGATCGCCTTGATGCTCTTGATGTAGATGTGCCGGCCGATGATCACCGACTCGCAGTTGGGCGCGCAGGAGTGGTTGATGAAACGCGCGTCGCTACCGCCGATGCGCGCATCGATTACCGTCGTGTCATCGAGAACGAAGAGGAACGTGTGATGACGCCCGGTGGCCGCCGCGGCGCGGCGATCGGCTTCCTCGTGGGAGATCGGCTGGCCGAGGTACTCGTCGATCCGGCGCCCCCTCGGGATGGGCTGCACGGCGAAGGCCCCACGCCCCTGGATACGCGACCGACGGACCTCATAGTACGCAGACTTCGGCGGCTTCACGGAGGCCGCGCGCGGCTTGACTGGACTCACAACGGGAAGGTGCGAAAGGGAAGGAGATGACCGCCCCCGGACCGGCCGGGGCGTCAGGGCGCGAACGAACCGTCAGCGAAGGTCGCATCGGAACGATCCGCGTCCGCCGGATCGTACACGCTAATCGGTCCAAGCCCCAAAGCGGCAATGGGCTCCCGAATCACCCCGGCATCCCCGACCACGACCACCTGCAATCGCTCGGGATCCAGATGGGTGCGGGCAACGCGCAGCACGTCATCCACCGTGACGGCCCGGACCCGATCGCGATAGCTGCCGAAGTAGTCGGTGGGGAGGCGGAAGATCTCCACGTTGGCGAGCCCGCCGGCCACTTCCGCCGTGCTTTCGAAGCGGATCGGAAACACGCCCACGAGATAACTCACGGCCAGCGAGAGCTCTGCGTCCGAGATGGGCGCTTCGCGCATGCGGTGGAGCTCGCTCATGATTTCCCGAAGCGCATCGGCCGTCACGCCGGTCTCCACGGCCGTCGACATCTCGAACGGACTGGCGGCACGCCGCCAGTCGAAAGCCGAGTGCGCGCCGTAGGTGTAGGCGTGCACCTCGCGCAGATTGAGGTTGAGCCGAGACGAGAAGAGCCCGCCCAGGATGGCATTCATCACCACCACGGGGAAGTAGTCGGGGTGGAGACGGGGGATGGCAATGTGCCCCACGCGGATCTCCGATTGCGGCGCCTCCGGCTTGTGCACCAGATGCACCCGCGGGCCCGGATGACGCGCCCGGGTGGACGGCTCCGTGAGCGGCGGCGCCTTTCCTTCCCAGTCGCCGAAGGAGCGAATGGCCAGTTCGACGGCCCGCTCCACCGTGATGTCGCCCACGATCATGAGCGCCGTGGCATCCGGACGGAAATGCTCCGCGTGGAAGGCGGTCACCGCCTCGCGTGTCGCACGTCCGATGCTGGCTTCATCACCGGCAGCAAGCCGCGCGAACCGGGAGTCCGGCTCATACAGGAGCCGGGTGAAGAACACATCGGCCAAGCTGCGTGGCTCCGCGCGCAGCTGCGCCAGATCGGCCACCCGCTCGGCGCGCAACCGGGCCAGCTCCGCCTCCGGGAACGCCGGATAACGGAGCACTTCGGCAAGGACCGCCATGGCATCGTCAATCCGCGATGACAGGGCCGTCAGCTGCACGATCGATGAATCCCAATCGGCACCGCTGTCGAGGGTGGTGCCGAGAGTTTCCAGGCGCATGGCCAGCGCCAGGGCATCCATGGACCGTGTGCCCTCGCTTAGCGCATGCGATGCGAGGATCGCGAGCCCTTCCTGATCCCGGGGATCTCGAGTGGCTCCCGCCTCGACGACCGCGAGCGTGGTGACCACGGGATGGCGGTGGATCGGCGCTACAATCAGGCGCAGCCCGTTGGCCAGAATGCGCGTTTGGAAGTACGGGAACTGATAGGGGCGGGGGGCCGCCGGGGTGGGACGCGGGAGTGCCGGGGGCATGCCCTCCCGGTCGATGGCGTGAGACGCCGCGGCACTCATGCCGCGCCCTCCACCATCAGCTCGGACTCGAGGGGAGCCGCTGCCGGCAGGTAGAGCAGCAGCGCCCGATTGTCGGGGCCCAGCCGTTCGCGGGCCAGCGACGACACCGCCGACGCATCGACCGCGGCGTACCGTTCCGCCTGATGATTCACGAGCGTCGGATCACCGAAATAGGTGGCATACCGGGAAAGCTGATCCGCGCGCTCGCCGGCCGATTGCAGGCTGGTGACGAAGCTGGTCTCGATCAGCGCCCGCGCGCGCTGGACTTCGGTGTCGGTGACCCCATCGGCGTGAATCCGATCGAGCTCGGCCAGAACGGCCCGCTCCAATTGGTCGGCCGAGACGTCGTGGTGGGCCGTGGCATCCACGATCAGCAGGTCACTCCCCTTGGCCAGATCGTACGTGAAGGCCCCGGCCTGTGATGCCACGCGCTGCTGACGCACCAGCGACTGTTCCAACCGGGAGCCCGTGCGGAGCCCCAGGATCGCCGCCGCCACGCTGGCGGCGTAGTAGCCGTCGGTCCCGAAGACGGGGGTGCGGCAGGCCACGAAGAGACGGGGCAGGGCCACCGCGTCGGTGACCACCTCGCGGAGCGTCCCGCCAAACGTGGGCGGGAGAGACATGTCGGGGAGGGGGGGGCGTCCGGCGCCACGCGGGATGCCGCCGAACATCGCATCGATCAGCTGCAGCGCCTCGGTGCGATCGAAATCACCAGCCACCGTGAGCACCGCGTTGTCCGGCGTGTAGTACATCCGGAAAAAGCCGGCGACATCCTCCAGCGACGCGGCCGACAGGTGCTCCATCGAACCGATCAGCGAGTGGTGGAACGGATGGCCCGACGGGAAGGTCAGCGCCGGCAACCGTTCCCACCAGCTGCCGTAGGGCTGATTGTCCACCGACCAGCGCCGCTCGTTCTTCACCACATCCCGTTGGGTATCCAGCTTCTGCTGGGTCATCGCGGGCAGGAGCCGGGCCATCCGATCGGCCTCCAGCCAGAGCGCCAGCGCCAGCTGGTGTGAAGGGACCGTTTCGAAGTAGTTGGTGCGATCGAGCCAGGTGGACCCGTTCAGCGTCCCCCCGGCCCGTTGCACCAATTCGAAATGCTCATTGGCCTCCACATTGGCGGAGCCCTGAAAGAGCATATGTTCAAAGAGGTGCGCAAAGCCGGTGCGCTCCGGCCGTTCGTTCGCGGATCCCACATGGTACCACAGGTTCACCGCCACGATCGGCGCAGCATGATCCTCGGAAAGCACCACATGCAGACCGTTCGGGAGGTGATAGCTCTCGACAGGAATGTGCATAATTCAATAATCGGTCCCGGTCACCATCGCCGGAACCCTGCGATTCCCTTTTTCGCACCCCGCCTGCCCTGTCCCGTGATCTCCCTCCCGCGAACGTTTCCAGTGTCCGTGTGTGCGTCGAGTTCCCCCTTGTGGTTCCGTGGTCCACTGCTCACGAGTCTGCTGCTGCTCGTCGCCGGGTGCGGCGACCCGCCGGTCCCGACGACCGCCACCGCGACGGCAGGGGCGACCGGAAGCGCCACGGTCGCGGCGGCCGTGGGCACGATTCCCGCCGTCCGCATCACCGATGCGAAGGGCAAGGGGATCAAGGACCTTCTCGTGCGCTGGCGGGTCACGAGCGGGAATGGTCGGGTGGTGAACGACACGGTGCGGACCAACAAGGCCGGCGAGGCGAGCTCGGGCGGCTGGACGCTGGGGACGACGGCCGGGCGCCAGACGCTGGAGGCGAGTGTGGATGGCGTGTCGCCGGCCGTCTTCACGGCAATCGCGGCGCCGGGGCCGGTGGTGCAGCTCACGCGAACGAGCGCCGAGTCGCAGCGGGGAGTAGTGAACACCGCCGTGGTCACGCGCCCTTCGGTGCGCGCGGAGGATACCTATGGCAATCCCGTGCCCGGCGTCCCGGTCACCTTCGCCGTGACGCTCGGTACGGGGTCACTCACCGGAGCGCAGCAGACCACCAATGACGCCGGGGGCGCCACGCTGGGCGGCTGGACGCTGGGGACGCAGGCGGGCCAGCAGCTGGTGCGGGCCAGTGCGGCGGGAACGGACGGCGCCGTCTTCAGCGTGACCGCCGAGGCGGGCCCACCCGTCGAGCTCGTGAAGGTGGCGGGGGATGAGCAGCAGGGGGTGGCGGGACTTCCGGTCCCGGTGACTCCGGGGGTGCGCGTCGTGGACGCCTTCGCGAACCCCGTGGGGAATGTGCCGGTGACGTTCACGACGGGACCGTCGAGCGGATCGGTGACCAGTCCCACCGTGGCCACGGATCCCGCCACGGGCGCCGCCTTCGTCGGCAGCTGGACGCTCGGATCGGCCGCCACGCAGACGCTGTTGGCCTCCAGCACGCAAGTGCCCGGGAAGACGGTCACCTTCGCGGCCCGGGCTGTCCAGTCGCTCTTCGACATCAGTGTGCGCTTCATCGGGGCGCCGCCGTCCGCCGTGGTCAGCAACGCGTTCCAGGTGGCGGCGGCGCGGTGGCGATCGGTCATCGTGGGCGACTTGCACAACACCATCCTTCGGATCGGCGCCGGCGCGTGTGCGACCTGGGTACCGGCGCTCGACGAAACGGCCAACGACGTCGTGATCTTCGCCCGCATCGACTCCATTGACGGACCGGGCCAGATCCTCGGACAGGCCCGACCCTGTGCCATCAACACCTCCACCAATCTCACGACCTACGGCATCATGGAATTCGATGCCGCGGATGTGGCGACGCTGGTGGCCAACGGCTCCTTTGGCGACGTGATCGTGCACGAGATGGGCCACGTGATCGGCATCGGCACCTTGTGGAATTTCCGTCGCACGCTGCTGTCGGGAGCCGGAACGCCCGATCCGTTCTTCACCGGTCCGGCGGCACAGACGCAGTTCATCGCCCTCAACACGGTGACCTATGCGGGCTCGCCCGTGCCGGTGGAAAACACGGGCGGAGGTGGCACGCGCGATTCGCACTGGCGCGAATCGGTCCTCGGCCGCGAGCTCATGACCGGATTCCTCAACCGCAACACGGCCAATCCCTTGAGCCGTCTCAGCGTCGGGTCGCTGCAGGATCTGGGTTACGTGATCAACCTGGCCGGAGCAGACGCCTTCTCGATCACCGCGCCGGTCTTCGGCGGGTTCACGCACGGCACGCTGCCGGCCCTGCATCTGGGGAATGACGTGATGGATGGCCCGCTCGAGGAAATTGCCCGCGACGGGTCCCGTCGGCGCGTGCTGGACCGGCTACGCGACGGCGTGGGGAGCGGAACGAAACGGTAGGAGGACGCAGGCGACTCGGGTCACCGCGCACGCCGCACCATCAATCGCCAGTCACCGTCAGCCACCCCTGCAATACCAGATCGGTGGGGATGGCCACCGACTCGCGAAGCATGTACTCGAGGACGGCCCCGTTGGCAGAGATGGGGCTCGTCCGGGTGGGCGAGGGGAGCGGTTCGAGTCCTTCGAGCCGCGCCAGCAGGTCGAGCCGGAGCATGTGAAACGGATCGCTGACCAGCAAGACACGGGGCGCCCGGCCCTGATCATCCTGCAGCAGGCGGGCCGCTGCCCGGAGCGACGCAAGGGTGGTGCGCCCCTCACTTTCGAGCAGCATCGCCTCGTTCGGGACTCCGCGCCGGACGAGATAGCGCCGACCGGCCGCCGCCTCGCTGATCAGGTCACCGGGGCGCCGGCCGCCGGTAAGCACCACGCGCGGGGCGCGCCCGGTCTTCCAGAGCCCCAGCGCGTGATCAAGACGCGCACGCAGCACGGGGGAGGGACGCCCACCGTACTGCGCCGCTCCCAGCACGATGATCGCATCCGCCGGTTCCGTCGAGGCGCGGCGAGACCACACCGCAATGGCCACCAGACTCAGCAGCCACCCGACGACGGACAGGGCCCCCACACGAAGGGCGACACGGAGAAACCGCGACATTCCTACAGTCTACAAGGAACCGCGGGAAAACGGCGGCACCGCGACAGCCGGGACCGCGGTTTTACGGCGGCACCGCGACAGCGGGGACGGCGATAGCGGGGACCACGGGAGCCTGACCGGCGACAGCTGAAACACGGGAACTGGTCAACCGCGCGGGACATCGGAGGTTGCGGTTCCCGCTCGTTCGCTGTCGCGGTACTTGCTCCCGTGGTCCCCGCTATCGCCGTCCCCGCTGTCGCGGTGCCGTGGTCAAACCGCGGTCTCAAAACGGAAGCTGCTGTCCCCGTGTGCCTACCACCACGCGGTATCCACCGGCTCGCAACGCTTCGCCGAATGCCGTCTGTGCCTCCGGTTCGCCGTGCACGAGACAGACCTGCGGATTGGCCCGGCCTTCCCGCGCCCCGCCGTCACGTACCGCATCCAGCCATCGGCGGAGCTCGCTCCGGTCGGCGTGCGCGCTGTAGCCCGTAAGCACCTCCACCTGTGCCTGCAGCGGCACTTCGTCGCCGAAGATGCGCAGCGTCGGCCGGCGCTCCACGATGCGCCGGCCGAGGGTATGCTCCGCCTGGAAGCCCACGATGAGGATCGTGTTGCGTGGATCGCTCGCACCATGGCGCAGGTGATGCAGGATCCGCCCCGACTCCACCATCCCCGACGCGGCAATGATGATCATCGCGCCGGGCTGGGTGTTCAGCTTGCGGGAATCGGCCGAGTCACGCGTGAAGCGGACCATCGGAAAGTCGAACAGGTCCGTCGTGCGCCGTACCAGTGCCTCACTGCGGTCGAACACCTCGGGGTGCATCGCGAACACCGAGGTGGCATCGGTGGCCAGCGGCGAGTCGATGTAGATCGGCAGCTCGGGGATCTGTCCTGCCCGGCGCAGCGTGTGGAGATCGTACACCAGCTCCTGCGTACGCCCCACCGCAAAGGCAGGAATGAGCAGCCGACCGCCCCGGGCCGCCGTCTCGCACACCACCCGCGCCAGCTGGGTGCGCGCGCCCTCCACCGAATCGTGATCCCGGTTCCCGTAGGTGCTCTCACAGAGGATCACGTCGGCCCCACCAACCGGTGGGGCGGGATCCCGGATGATCGGCAACCCCGACCGCCCCACATCGCCGGAATACACCACGCGACGGAACGTCTCCCCCTCGCGGAGTTCGAGCACGATGGAGGCACTCCCGAGGATATGCCCCGCCTCCACGAACTGGGCCCGCACGCCGTCCGTCACGTCGAACCAGGTGCCGTACGGCACCCCCACCATGCGCTCGAGCGTCCGCGTGGCATCGGCCACGGAGTAGAGGGGTTCCACCCGCTCGCCCCGGTGCTTCGCCAGGTACTCGGCGTCCTTCTCCTGGATGTGCGCCGAGTCGGCCAGCATGATCGCGCACAGGTCGCGCGTCGCCGACGTCGCCCAGATCGTCTGCCTGTAGCCGGCGCTCACGAGGTAGGGGAGCCGACCGCTGTGGTCGATGTGCGCGTGGGAGAGCAGCACCGCATCGAGTGATGCCACGGGGACCGGGAGCGCCCGGTTCTTCGCCTGTGCGTCGCGACGTTTCCCCTGAAACAGACCGCAGTCCAGCAGGATGGTGCGCTGGCCGACCCGCAGAATGTGGCAGGAGCCGGTCACTTCACCGGCGGCACCGGAGAATTCGAGATGCACGGCCGCTAACCCACCGGTGATGCCCGCTCGGCAACGGGTGGGGGCTCCTCCACCATCAGCACCCGCTGACAGACCGTCTCGCACAACCGGACGACCTCCCGATCAGCGAGCGCATAGTACACGAAGAGTCCGGCCTTTCGCCGGCGGACGAATCCGTGTGCATGCAGCACCTGCAGGTGCTTGGATACGTTGGCCTGCCCCATGGCGGTCAGCGCGACCAGGTCGTTGACCGTACGCTCACCCCGCTGAAGGGCGCGCAGCAGCTGCAATCGGGCCGGCTCGGAGAGGGCCTTGAAGTGACGGGCGACCTGCGGCAGCAGCTCCTCCGACATGGCAATTCGTCCCATCATCCCCCTCGCACACCATTGGCACCCCATTGGCGGCACCCCGCGACTGCGTCGCCGCGCGGCATCCCACCGCGACGACCCGGGACGATCGACGCGGCGGGACAATCATAACGCGCGACCAGATGGGCGAATAGGGGACGGCTGGGGACCACGACACCACACGCGCTCAGATGCGGGCGGCGGCCGTCCGGTCGTGGGCCGAGCCGCGGCATCGCTCAGAGGTCGGCCACCATCCCACGCCCTTCCGGCCGCAGATCGCGTCGGGCCATCAGCTTCTGCAGCGACTGGCGGTGCAGGCCGAGTGCGCGGGCGGTGCGGGCAATATTCCCATCGTGGCGGGCCAGAGCGGCACGCAGGTACGCCCGGTCGAACTCGCGCAGTGCCCGCTCCCGCGCCTCGACGAAGGGCAGGGTGATGCCCGGGGCCGTCACGACCTCCGGGAGCACCATCCCCGCCGCGTCATGCCTCCGTCGCGTCACGGAGGCGGGAAGATCGCAGACATCGATCTCGGGGCCGTCACACATGACCAGGGCCCCCTCCATCACGTTGCGCAGCTCGCGGACATTGCCGGGCCACTGGTGCTGGCGAAGCACCACCCACGCGGCCTCGCTCACGGCGCGCAGGGGCAATTCATGCCGGGAGGCGAAGAGCTGGAGGAACCGGGTGGCGAGCAGGGGCAGATCCTCCATCCGGTCGCGCAGAGGAGGCAACGCGAGCGAGATCACCTTGAGGCGATAGAGCAGATCCTCGCGGAAACGGCCATCGGCCACCATGACATCGAGCGGCCGGTTGGTGGCCGCAATCACGCGGACGTCCACGCGCGTGGAGCGCGTCCCCCCCACGCGCATCACCTCGCCATTCTCCAGGGCGCGCAGCACCTTGGCCTGCGCCATCGCGCCCAGATCGCCGATCTCATCGAGAAACAGGGTCCCGCCGTGTGCCGCCTCGAACAGGCCGCCGCGATCCTTGACCGCACCGGTGAAGGCGCCGCGCGTGTGACCGAACAGTTCGCTCTCCACCAGCTCCGACGGCAGTGCGGAACAGTTGAGGGCGACGAAGGGCCGATGGCGCCGGCTGCTCTCCTCGTGGAGCGCCCGCGCCACGAGCTCCTTCCCGGTCCCGCTCTCGCCGGTCACCAGCACGGTCACATCCGTGCGTCCCACGCGGGCAATCATGCGGAAGACGTCCCGCATGACCGGTGTGCTCCCCGTCATGCCCCGGAACTCGGTGGGTCCATCCGCCAGCGCGGGCTCCCCATGGTCCGCCGCCGCGTCCGCACGGCCCGCCGTCCCGGACGGGCGGCCCAGCGACCGCTCCGCCTGTTCCACCAGCGCGATCGCTTCGGCCGGCTCCAGAGGAAATCGAAGCAGCGGGATCCGTGACGAGCGCAGGGCCTCATCCGACGAACCCTCCAGCACATCGGTTCCCGAATGCCGCACACCGGCCACCGTCAACGTCGGATGGGCCGCGCGAATCGCGGTCAGGAGTGGCCCTCCGGCACCCTCCGGCAACGCAAGATCACAGAGCACCAGCTCCACCTCGGCGCGGGCGATCATCTCCACGATGCCGGTTGGCTGCGCGGCACTCAGGACCTCGCGACCATCCCGCTCGTACACGACACGAAGCGTCTCCTGGACCTCGACATTTGGCGAGATGATCAGGATCCGATTGAGGCGCGATGGGGACGGCTCGGCGGGGTGAGGGCGGTGGGCGAGCTCGTGCCGGGATTCGCGCCCTGCCTCGCGGGGCACGTCGCGCGATGATGCGCGCATGGGCGTACGCTGCGAGAGCGGAAGGGTCTCGCGCCACCGCTCGCGGGCCCACGAGCGGTCGCCACGGTGATCAAGGGGAGGAACCGGAGACTCGAGCGACTGGGAGCCATCCCCGACGAACCCCGGGAGAGGGATGACCACCGGCGACACCGGGGTGGGACTCACGACATGCGGCATGAGGACGATGGGCGAAAGGAGGGGGGATACACGAACGCGACGCCGCGCCCATGCTCGAGCGCTGCGTCGCGTCGTCGATCATCGATCTCTTCCGTGCCGTCGACCGTGGGAGTGACCAGCAGTCGACAGCGGATTGGCAGTATTCCGGAAGGACCGAGGCCCCGCAAGTGTGATTCAGCCGTCGTTCGCGTCGTCTGTGGATTGGTGTGTACAAGACCCATCGCGCGGCGGTCACGACCGTCGAAACCGCTCAGGTTTCTCCGGGGTGCAGCCAGCGCCGCACGATCGGCGGCGTGAACGCCTGCAGCGCCTCGAGCAGCGCCTCGGGATCCGCATCTGACAGGAGCCACTGGCGCGGATCACCGCGCAGGAAGCCTTCCCCCTCGACGTGCGTCAACAGATCGAGCAGGGGCGACCAGAACCCGTCCACGTTCAACAGGCCGATCGGCTTGCGATGCACACCGAGCTGGGCCCAGGTCCACGTCTCGAACAGTTCTTCAAGCGTCCCGAGTCCCCCCGGCATGGCGATGAACGCCTCGGCCTGTTCGGCGACCATGGCCTTGCGCGTGTGCATCGAATCGACGACGTGCAAGGTGGTGAGCCCGCCATGTGCCACTTCGCGCGCCACGAGCCCGTGCGGCATCACCCCGATCACCTCACCTCCGGCCGCGAGCGCAGCGTCCGCCAGCGCCCCCATCAGCCCCACGCGGCCGCCACCGTACACCACCGTGATGCCGCGCGTGGCCAGCAGCGTCCCCAGCGCGCGGGCCGCGCCAAGGTAGGTCGGTCGGACACCATCATTGGACGCGCAGTACACGGCCACGCGGCGGAGGGAACCGGTCGAGAGCATGGACAGAACATAGTCTGCTCCCCGCCTCCCGAGATCCGTCCCCCTGCCCACGCCGGTTGATCGGGATGCGCAGGTCGGAAGCGGGCGGAAGATTTTCGGGGCGCAGGGAGCAGACTCGACAGGGTGGCGATAGCTTGGGCCATGACCCCTCATCATCCGACGCTGACCGTCATCGACCACCCGCTCGTGCGGCACAAGGTCACGCTCCTGCGCGACCGCGCCACGCCCACGAAGCAGTTCAAGGAGCTCGTTGACGAGATCGCCATGCTCATGGCCTACGAGGCCACGCGCGACCTCCCGGTCGAACCGGTCGCCGTCGACACGCCGCTCGAAACCGGGCCGGGGTGGCAGGTGGCCGGGAAAAAGCTCACGCTGGTCCCCATTCTGCGGGCCGGGCTGGGGATGGTGGAGGGGATCCTGCGCCTCATTCCCTCGGCGCGTGTCGGGCATATCGGGCTCTACCGCGACCACGACACCCTCGAGCCGGTCGACTACTACTTCAAGATCCCCGGAGACGCCGCCGCGCGGGAATTTCTCCTGCTCGATCCCATGCTCGCCACCGGGGGGAGTGCAGCCGCGGCCGTCCGCTCACTCAAAGCCGCCGGCGCCACGCGGATCCGGTTTCTGTGTCTGGTGGCCGCGCCGGAGGGTGTGGAACGCCTGGCGCGCGAACACCCCGATGTGCCCGTCCTATCGGCGGCGCTCGACCGGGAGCTCAACGACAGCGGCTACATCCTCCCGGGACTGGGCGACGCCGGGGACCGCCTCTTCGGGACACGCTGACCCTAGAACCACTCCTGCGGGTTGGTCTTCTGCTGCATGGTCACCCGAAGAACCCAGTGCTGGGACTCCACATCGTGGATCTCTTCCGGGACCAGGTCGTACCAGCCCCTGGCCTGCTGAACATCCCCAATGCGACGCCAGAGCTCGCCCACGAGGTAGGTGAGTACGGCGCGCTCCTCCGGCGGCACCAGGCCGTCAATCGCCAACGCCTCGGCAAAGCGCCAGGCGGCATGGCGACGGAAATAGCGCTCCGCTTCGGTGTCCCCTTCATCGACACAGCACCAGGCGGCCCGCAGGTGCAGGTCCGCGAGATAGCGGGGATCCGCCCCCTGCCACTCCGCCACCTTGGCCGCATGCTCGTACTTGAGCGACCCCGAGGGGAGTGACGCGGCCAGCGCCGGCGTCAACTCCATCTGCACCCGGTCACGGAGGCTATGGCTGGGCTCCTCCGGATCCAGGAAGTCCCGGGAAAGCCCCGCGTACCCGCAGTGCGTGCACAGGTGGATGAAGTACGGAAGCGCCGGCATGCCGGCGGCCCGCTCGTGGAAGTCCGTCCGCTTCACGCCGGAACCGTCCGACGCCACGACCGTCTGGGAACGGAAGTCGTGGGCGCAGACCGGACAGGAGAGTTCGATGAGATGCAGGGTGGTCATAAGCGGAGGGAAACGCGGGATGCCTACCAGTCTCGGCAGTCCACGCCAGAGGTTCACCCCCCGGATGTGTTCGGTGACACCATGAGCCTCTGGAGGGAGGCTGGAGTTGCGGACCGGACACGCGCCGCCAAGTTATCCACATGCCGGCTGCTTGTTGCCCACGCGACGCGTGGATAACTTGCCGCGTCTTCCACATCACCGGTGCCCGGCGTTG
>Ga0315902_10006846_pt1 | contig 15705 bp, 16 predicted proteins | sample LakEriMetagenome_9_FD_203523 | JGI IMG/M metagenome (GOLD analysis project Ga0315902, IMG submission 203523) | Freshwater fungal communities from buoy surface, Lake Erie, Ohio, United States - Buoy 12 MA117 | ecosystem: Environmental > Aquatic > Freshwater > Lake > Lake biofilm | place: USA...
CGTCTTCTCCAACTCGGTCATCGGCCAATTCGGTGCACCCACCAGCACCGCAACAGCATCAAACTTTGCAGTGGTGAGTTTCGTTAAATCGAGCGATGAAAGCCCAACATCACCGATCTTCACGTTCGGCACATTGGGATCGCAGTACGAGATTGCTGCGCCTTGCTTTTGGAGCAACTCCATGACGTGGATCGCGCGCGAGTTGCGCACGTCGCTCACCCCCGCCTTGAACGCCGCCCCCAGACAGAGAATGGTGCTACCACTCAACGACTTGCCTGATCGGTTCAACATGTCCTGAATTCGCCACACCACATAGTTGGCCATCTGTGAATTGATGTCGGCCGCAAGTTCGATGAAGCGCGTATTGAACTCGAATTCCCGCGCCTTCCACGCCAAGTAGTGGGGATCGACCGGAATGCAATGCCCGCCTGGACCTATACCTGGATAAAACGCTTGAAAGCCGAACGGCTTGGTGGAGGCAGCCTTGATCACGTCCCACACATCGATCTGCATCTCGTGACAGATCTGTGCGAGTTCATTCACAAATGCGATGTTCACCGCACGATAGGTGTTTTCGAGCAACTTGCACATCTCGGCAATGGCCGGTGACTTCACTGGGTGAACGAGATCAGCACTTGTCATCAAGGTGGCGAGAAGCGAAACACTGCGACGCGTGCACTCCTCGGTGAGCCCACCCACCACCTTGGGTGTGTTGCCGATTCCCCACTGCGTGTTACCTGGATCCACACGTTCGGGCGAGAACGCCAAATGAAAATCAACACCGGCCTTCATTCCTCCGCGCTCAAGGATCGGTTTCACAAACTCGGTGGTGGTGCCGGGGTATGTGGTGGATTGCAGGATCACCAGCACGCCCTTGGACAAATGTGCCGCTACCGACTCGGTTGCTGACTGCACATAGGACAGATCCGGGGTCTTTGCTTTGTCGAACGGAGTGGGCACACAAATGAACACCACGTTCGCGTTGCCGAGAACCGAAGATTCAGTAGAGGCCTTAAATGCGCCCGACTTCGCCAGAGCCGCAACTCGTTCATTTGGGACGTCGTCAATATGACTGACACCTGAATTGAGCCCGTTCACTGCGCCTTGCGAAACATCAAAGCCGATCGTGGGATAGCCGGCTTCCGCAAACGCGACGGCCAGAGGAAGTCCGACATAACCAAGGCCCACGACCGCGACGGTGTGCGCACGTTGTGCGACTCGCTGATCGAATGTTGAGGAGTCCATGAGGTTCCCCAAATGCTAACTGGCACGACAATTGATGAATTCCGGGGTCATCAAGCACTCAACGGTGCTCAGTAGGCTCAATCAGCATGACGGTCGATGACCGCGATGAACTGATCAAAGAGTTGCTCGCGGAGTCCTTCGGGTTGCGAACCCGAGCGGAACAACTCAGCCAATACGTGGAAAGCCGCGTGGCCGAACAGGTGAAGACCAAGAAGTCCCTCGCCGATCATGAAAACGGGGAAGTGATGCGCCGGCTCAACGAGGAGCTGCAATCACTTCGCCAGGGTCTTGAAGAGGTCACTCGTCAGCGAAACGAACTGCAATCACGGATCGATTCTCTGATCAAGGAGCACGATCAGCTTGGAACTTCTCATGTAGCGATGACTGATCAGCGGGATCGATTGCGCGAACGCATGGCCGTCGTCGAAGCTTCTCGTGAGTACCGCATGGGTCAACGGCTCGTTCGCGTCTTTCTCTTCATGAAGTGACGAGATGACCACTCAATACCCCGTCATCATCAATGTGCGCGATCGACTGTCCGCACTCCTCGATCTGCTTTCGTGGTTGGAGAAAGTGGGCCAAGAAAACATCTGGCTCTGCGACAACGCGAGCACCTTTGAGCCGATGGTCGAATTTTTGCGATCCACCTCACATCACGTGGTGTTCAACGAAATCAACCTCGGACACCGCGGTCCTTGGTTGAGTGGACTCGTCACCGAGTTGGGTCTCCACCAACCGTTCATCATCACCGATCCCGACGTGGTGCCTTCCGATGAATGCCCGCTAGATGTGCTTGACGTGTTTCACGAGACGCTGCAGCGCTACCCCGAGGTGGACAAGGTGGGCTTCAGCCTGCGACTCGATGACCTACCCGAGCACTACGCCCACCGTGATGACGTCATTCTTTGGGAGTCACAGTTCTGGAAGAACACACACCCCTCGGGTTTCTATCTCGCCGAAATCGACACCACCTTCGCCATGTATCGACCTGGTGAGGGTCACCAAAACAATCGAGCACTTCGGTCGAAGCCGCCCTATGTTGCTCGACACACACCCTGGTATCAGGATTCGGCGCACCCCACCGAAGAACATCGTTTCTACGTCGAACACGCCGACTCATTGATCATCAACTGGGACAAGAAGGTGCTTCCTGCGTCATTGCGAGCCCATCTTCAGCTTCTGCGCAACCAGCACCGCGAGACGGCGACTGGGTAGAGTCGCGAGCGCATGTCGAACTCGGCAATCGTGGTGGAGCACGTCTCCAAGAACTTCCGGCTTTACCGCGAGCGAAATCGCTACATCAAGTCCGCGGTTTTGCGTGGTCGTCGCGCACGTTACGAAGAGTTCTGGGCTCTTGATGACGTGTCGTTCGAAGTCGAACATGGCGCCACCGTTGGGCTGATCGGCTCCAATGGGTCGGGCAAGAGCACGATGCTCAAGTGCCTGACAGGCATCTACCGGCCGGACAAGGGTCGCATCGCGACAGACGGATCAGTGGCCGCGCTGCTCGAACTCGGTGCCGGCTTCCACCCGGAGCTCTCCGGTCGGGAGAACATCTTCCTCAATGCCGCGATCCTCGGCATGTCGAAGAAAGAAGCAGAGCGACAATTCGACAGCATCGTCGATTTCGCTGGTCTCGACCGCTTCATAGACACACCCGTCAAGAATTACTCGTCAGGAATGACGGTGCGACTTGGTTTTTCCATTGCCTCCCATGTGGAACCGGACATCCTGCTCATCGACGAGGTGCTGAGCGTTGGTGACCAGGCCTTTCAACGCAAGAGCACCGATCGCATCGAGCAGTTTCGCCGCGAGGGGAAAACGATCGTGGTGGTGAGTCATTCGCTTACCTCGATTCAGCAGTTGTGCAAGGAAGTGATCTGGTTGGAGAAGGGCAAGATTCGCCAACGGGGCCCTGCCGCCGATGTCATCGCCAACTACACCGGCGAGAGCTACGACGTGCACGCGCAACAAGACGTCGAACATCGTGAGCGCTGGGGCACTGGGGCAGCACACATCACCTCTCTGCGATTGATCGATGTCGCGGGAAATGTCTCCGAACGGATGGCCACCAACGCACCAGCCAAGGTGGTCGTCGACATCACGCCTGCAGAAAAGTTGCACTCGCCCACGGTTCGACTGACGATCACCCGCGCCGACGACACCGTCGTCTGGTCGGGAACTTCCCAGAACTCTCGCCCACCGCTCGGGAACCTCGGTGAGCAAGCTTCTCTCGAAGTAGCAATCGAACGAATGCCGTTGTTGGAAGGTTCGTATTTCCTTTCAGCGGCAATCACGGATGCCACTGGCACCACTGAGTTCGATCATCTACGAAATTGGGTGAAGTTCGAAGTGCACCAAGAACACTTCTTCGAGGAGGGTGTGCTCTCATTGCCCGCCTCGTGGACGCTCAACAAGCGCGTCTGATCAGAGTTCTTCGGCGATGCGACGAGACAACCGCTGGAAGATCGTCCACCCCGCCACGAACGAGACTAAAGACACGATCACCAAGTAACCAAAGTGTCCCCAGTCGGGGCTAGCCCCTGAATACAGCATGTGGCGGAACTGCATGATGAACACCTTGGCGGGGTTCCACTCCCAGAGAAACTCCAGAAACGCTGGAAGCTTTCCTTCAATGCGATCAGGTGAATAGATGATCGGCGTGGCAAAGAACATCACTTGGATGGCGATCGTCCACAGATAGCGCAAATCTCGGAAATAGACGCTGGACGCCGACAAAGCAAGTGCAAAGCCCGTTGAGTACACGGCCAATAACACCATGTGCAGCATGATCACCGGCAGCCAAACAAGGAAGTGGCTGCCGAAAAACAGCATCGCGAGTGCAAGCAGTCCCATCTCGATGGCGAACTGAACCAGGCAAAACAGCACCTGTGAAAACACGAGAGTCTCGCGGGCAAAGGCCACCTTGCGCACCAGACCGGCGTTGGCGGTGAGCGACGCCATGCCGAGGTTGGTGGTGAGCGTGAAGAAACCCCAGGGAAGGATTCCGCATAGCAGGTACAAGGAATAGATCTGCAGACCCGATGGATCACCCTTGGGCGCCGTAGCGCCGAACACGACGCTGAACACGAACGAGTAGATGAGCATGCTCGACAACGGGTTGAGCATCGACCACGCCCAGCCAAGGATCGAACGCCGATACTTTGCGCGGAGTTCACGCAGGGTGAGATTCCACAAGAGGTTTTGGGAACGACGAAGCTCGGCGAACTGCTGCACGATCAGACCAACCTACTCAACGGGGGAAATTCACCGTGCCTAGTGGGCGAGGGGGGACTTGAACCCCCACGTCCTTGCGAACACTGGCACCTGAAGCCAGCGCGTCTGCCATTTCGCCACTCGCCCGAGCAACGCTGTGACGCTACCGACGCATGAAGTGGGCTCCAACCGTGCCCTTCAGCACCTCAAGTAGCATTTCAAGCATGTCGGAGGGACAGTTGAGCGTCTCGCACGACCCAGACGACCTTCGCGATGCCTCTCGGGAAAGGTTGCTCGCCGAGATCGGTCGACTGAACCACCAGTACCAACTGCATCGTGTGCCCGAAATGCAACAACGACTTTCTCAGATCGAGATGGAATTGCTCCAGAATCGTGATTATGTCCGTGGATTGATGGCAGAAATCGGTGAACTTCAGGATCAACTTGCCAAACAGCACCGAGATCTACATCGTGAAGTGCGACGCAAAAACAATCAGCTTGAGCAATTAAAGAAGTCTGCTACCTGGAGGGTTGGTCGATTGATCATGACTCCCATCCGAATATTGCGAAGAATGCTGAAGTTATTGACCTGATGCCTCGTTTCAGCATCGTCACTCCCGTCTACAACACACCGAAAGACGTCCTTGAGCAGTGCATCGATTCTGTGCTTGCTCAGACTTTCGCTGATTGGGAGTGGTGTCTCGTCGACGACTGTTCGACTGAACCTCATGTTCGCAAAGTTCTCGACCGAATTTCCCATAAAGATAAGAGGATTCGTGTCGCTCATCGCGCAACGAATGGTGGAATCGTTGCCGCTTCCCAGGATGCGCTCGACATGGCCACTGGTGAGTTCATTGCACTTCTCGACCACGACGATGAGTTACACCCAAATGCTCTGAAATTGGTGGCAGAAGAACTCGAGCGTGACGACCTGGTCGACTACGTGTACACCGACGAAGACAAGATCGACCTCGCTGGCAATCACTTCGATGTTTTTCGCAAGCCGGATTTCGATCCGATTCGGCTGCTTGGTCAGAACTATTGCAATCACCTCTCGGTTTTCCGCTCGTCGCTCATCGATCAGGTGGGTGGGTTCCGCTCGGGTTTCGAGGGCTCACAGGATTACGACCTGGTGTTACGTGTGGTGGAACGTGCACGAAAAGTGGCTCACGTGCCCAAGGTCCTATATCACTGGCGGGCTCTCCCCGGTTCGACAGCGGAACTACAGCACGCCAAGCCGTATGCCCTCGAGTCGTCGGTGAAGGCGGTGTCTGAACACCTCTCCAGGACGGGCGTTCACGCCAAGACGTGGATGTCAGACGATGGATACATCCAGGTGTTCCCTGAACTCGACTCTCGACCCAAGGTGAGCATCGTCATTCCCACGCGCGGCGACAGCAAGCGAATTTGGGGTCAACATACCAACCTTGTCGCGTACGCCGTCGACAGCATTCTGCGCAACACGACCTACCCGGATTTCGAGGTGGTGGTGGTGTACGACTACGTCAATGGCGAACCCGCCAATCCCGTTCAGATCCCCACCGATTGGCGAGTGAAGTTGGTGCCGTATGACGCACCGTTCAATTTCTCCGACAAGTGCAATGTTGGTGTGAAGCAGTCGAGTGGTGACGTGATCGTGCTGTTGAACGACGACGTGTACGTGGATGACCCAACCTGGTTGGATGCGCTCGTGGCGATGCTGCAGTTCGACAATGTGGGCATGGCCGGGCCACTTCTGTTGCTCGAAGACGGTCGCATCCAAAGCGCTGGTCACACCAATGACCCGACACCTCACAGCCTCGGAAGCGGCGAGTCGTCACAGGCAACCGGACTCTTCGGTATGTACCGAGTGACACGACGCGTGAGCGGCGTGACCGGAGCATGCGCCGCAATCCCCAGATCGGTGTACGACGAATTGGGTGGGTTTTCGATCGACTTTCCGGCCTGCTTCAACGATCTTGACTTCGGATACAAGTTGCTCGAGTCCGGTCGTCACATCGTGTGGACCCCGCTGGCACGGATTTATCACTTCGAATCGCTGACGAGAGATCCCTCGGTACAGCCTCACGAGATGGCCATGTTGGAGAAGCGTTGGAAGCGATTCTTCGGCCACGAAGAATACTCATTGATCGACGCGTAGAATAAGACACGTGTTTGCCCGCATTCGCGCACGCGGCATCCGTCCCATCTCTATCGGACGAAAGCTTGTGGAAGCACTCGACCAACATGTCGATGAGCACAACAAAGTGCCAGGCGCATACGAAGTGCGACTGCACCCCAGCGATCTCGCTCAATTTGAAGACGTTCGTAAGCCACTCTTGAGCGAATTACGCCAAGTGGTCACCAACCACGCCGAGTACGAGGGGTACCAGGTGGTCGGCGAAGCCTCCGTTGGACTCGTGGAAGCAGATCATGTCACTCCCGGACACGTCGTGATCGAAGTGGCCCGCGGCCCTATCGGAGTGGTGCGAACAACGAACACTCCCTCTTCTGATTCACGCTGGACCTTGAACTTGAACGGCACCACGTATGTCCTCGAAGGGGACGTTGCCACGATTGGCCGCCAAGCCACGTGCACCGTTCATATTCCCGACATCAACGTGAGCCGCCTGCATGCGGAGTTGCGCCGCTCGGGCGACTCTTGGACGATCGAAGATCGGGGTAGCACCAACGGCACCAAGGTGAACGGAGAGCTCATCGTTACTCCGACCATGCTTCAACAGGGAGACACCGTTTCGTTTGGAACTGTGCAGCTCGTGGTCGAGCATCGCTGACCTGATGGTGAACATCCGCCACGGGGTCGCCACCGACACCGGCAATCTGCGCCAACAAAACGAGGATGCGGTCGTCGCGACCGATCGACTCATTGCCGTTGCAGACGGCATGGGTGGACACAACGCCGGTGAAGTGGCAAGTGCACTGGCCATCGCCAAATTGCAGGAGCGTTCTACGACTCCGATTACCAAAGTGGGCGAGCTTGTTGATTTGGTAAGCGAGATCAATGCAGCGATCTATCGCGAGGCCACCACCACATCAGGGCAACGCGGCATGGGCACCACACTCACCGCCGCTGCGCTTGTCCTTGATGACCCCATTCCGCACGTGCTGATTGCCAATGTCGGCGACTCTCGCACCTATCTGCTTCGGGGAGACGAGCTGCGTCAGATCACCGTCGACCACTCCTACGTGCAGGAGCTCGTTAACGAAGGCGTGCTTACCCCCGAAGAAGCACGCCAACACCCGAGACGAAACATCGTCACTCGCGCGCTCGGCATCGATGCGAACGTGATGGTGGATTCATGGACAGTTCCTGTCATTCCTGGAGATCGATTCCTCTTGTGCAGCGATGGCCTGGTCGACGAAGTTTCGGTCGACGAGGTGAAGACGCTGCTTCGGCAATCCCGCGACCCAAAGAATGTCGCACAGTCGCTGGTTGCTAAGGCCAAGGCAAGTGGTGGTCGAGACAACATCACTGCTGCCATTTTCGACGTCTTGGGCGTGGAAGCGATCGAGCCAACTGAAAAGGAGAGCAACAACCGCAAAAAGGCTTTTGCTTTGGTTGCGGGGTTGGCGGCACTTGCGATCTTCTCCGTCCTCTCGTTGTGGGGTGTTGCCGCCCGCGGCGGATACTCCGTTTCATTCGATGGCACAAGCGCTGATGCGGTTCTCGTGATTCGCAAGGGAACCAATTGGTTGTGGATCAATCCCACCATCGAGGAATCAACGGACATCTCCCGTGATGACGTTTTGCCGGCCCTGGAAACCGAAATTGACCGCGAGCCGACCTTCCAATCGTTCGATGAAGCCAGCGCCTACGTGGAGTCGATTGCTGAGGTAACCAATGGCTGAACGCGAACTACCACTGGTGAACAACCGCTACCAGGTGGAACGAAGTGTGGGGCGTGGCGGCATGGCCGAAGTCTTTCTTGCCAAGGACGTGCTGCTCGATCGACCGGTGGTGTTGAAGGTGTTGTTCCCTGAGTTCGCCACCGACCCCGCATTCGTGGAACGGTTTCGGCGTGAGGCCCAAGCCGCGGCCAACCTCTCGCACCCGAACATCGTCGCCGTCTACGACTGGGGAACACTGAACAACACGTACTTCATTGCAATGGAGTACGTGGCGGGTCGAACGCTCGCCGACTTCCTGAAGGAGAAGGGTTCGCTCAGTGTCACACAGACGTGCGACATCGCGATCGAAGTGGCAGCGGCACTCGGTTTCGCGCATGACAACGGAGTGGTGCATCGTGACATCAAGCCGGCGAACATCCTGATCAGCAACTCCGGACAAGTGAAGGTCGCCGACTTCGGGATTGCGCGTGCCCTCGGCGCATCAATCGAGGAAGGGCTCACTCAAACCGGTTCAGTGATGGGTACCGCCACCTATCTCTCGCCTGAGCAAGCCCAAGGCGCGCAACCCGACCCGCGCAGCGACCTCTATTCGCTTGGTGTGATGATGTACGAGATGGTGGCCGGCAAGCCTCCATTCGTTGGTGAAAACCCCGTGGCCATCACCTACCAACACGTGCATTCGATGCCCACACCGCTGCGTGACCAGCGCGACGACGTGTCCATGGAGTTCGAAGCCATCGTTGCCAAGTGCATGGCCAAGTCGCCCAAGCGTCGCTATGACAACGCCTCTGCGCTACGTGACGACATTCGACGTGCGCTGAGCGGCGAGCCAGTGAAGGCGTTGCAAGCCGTGTTGGCAAAGACAGCAGCCGTCGAGGCCACCACTGCAATACCGGTGTTAACCACCGAATCGCTGCCCCCTTACGAGGATGAGTTCGATGCCGCCGTCCCCGGACGCACGGCAGCGTACGTGTTCGGCGCCGTGTTCATCGCCATCGCCCTTCTCGCTGGCGGATTGTTCCTCTTTCGCGTTCTCGGCAACAACTCCTCGGCGTCCATCGCCGTGCCGAACGTCACCAACATGCAACTCGCCGAAGCGAGTCAAGTGCTGCTCGATCTTGGCCTGACACCGATTCCCAACGCAGTACCGCAGGACGGCATTGAAGACGATGTGGTGTACGCGCAGGATCCGCCCGCAACCTCCATGGCTCGTGAGGGCGACGTGGTGACGATCACCTACAACCCAGCCTCTGAACGAGCAACTGTTCCGCCCATTCAGGGATTGTTGGTAAAAGATGCGACTTCGCTTCTCGCTCCCCTTGGTCTGCAGCTGACCATCAGCGAGGTTCGCAACGATCCCACGATTCCGCTCAATCAGATCATTTCGCAGGATCCCATCGCGGGAACCGAGGTTCGCGTGGGGTCGGCGATCCAGGTCATCGTCTCGGGCGGTGCAGGAAACCTCGTCGTACCCAACGTGGACGGTCAACTAGGCACTGCAGCGGAGCAATTGATGATTGCTGCGCCCTACAACTTCGTCGTCACCATCACCGAAGAACCCAGTGACACCGTCGAGAAGGGTCGGGTCATCCGCACCGAGCCCGCCATTGCTTCACCAATCGGAAATGGGGCTGCCGTGACGATCTTCGTCTCCCGAGGTAGCGACAAAGTAAAGGTGCCCCGCGTGGAGGGACTCACTGAAGCAGAAGCGCAAAGCGCTCTCGGCGTTGCCGGACTCACCTTCGAGACTCGTTACCAGAACGTTCCCGCCGACGACCCAAACGCTGGAAAAGTGATCTCTCAAAGCCCACGACCAGAAGAACTCGTTGCGCCAGGGACAAAGGTTTCGCTGGTGATCGGACGGGTTTCTAGCTAGCAACGCGCGATAGGAAATTGCGCAACATCTCGTGGCCAGTCGTGGTGAGGATGCTCTCCGGATGAAACTGCACTCCTTCGACATCGTGCTCGCGATGGCGCAATCCCATGATCATGCCGTCGCTTGTGCGCGCGGTGATCTCGAGTGATTGAGGTAGCGAGGCTTCTTCGACGATCAGTGAGTGATACCGCGTGGCAACGAGTGGACTCTCTAAACCTTCGAACACTCCGCGGTTGAGGTGCGAGACCTCCGATGTCTTGCCGTGGACAAGTTCGGGGGCGGCAATCACTTTGCCGCCATACACATGACCAATCGCCTGATGACCCAAGCACACACCAAACACGGGAACCACCCCCGCAAAGGCTTCAATCGCTGAACACAGGATTCCCGCATCTTCCGGTCTGCCCGGCCCTGGCGACAACAACACGCCGTCGGGTTGCAGCGCCCGCGCCTCGTCGATCGTGATCTCGTCGTTGCGGAAGACGATGGGATGGGCGCCGAGTTCGCCCAGATACTGCACGAGGTTGTAGACGAAGCTGTCGTAATTGTCGATCACGAGCACACGCGGCACCCCCACATCGTGCCGTCTCCCTGCGCTCATCGCACCCTTAGACTTGGAGCCTCATGGCCCCACGCAAACGACGCACCGGCGGGCGCACCACGCCAAAGGGCACCGAGCCCGGTCACCTGCATGAAACGCACCGCTTGGATCATGCCGATCCGCACTCGATGCACGGAACGAACATCGCAGACGCGTCCTCTCGCTATACGCCACCTACTCCAAAAGAAGTTCGTGTGAGCCCGCCGTGGGTGCCGGTCGTGATGTTCGTGTTGCTTGGCGTTGGCGCGTTGATCATCCTGCTCTACTACCTAGGTTTCGTTCCAGGTGGCCGCAGCAGCTGGTATCTCGCACTCGGACTTGCGGGTGTGCTCGGCGGGTTGTTCACCGCCACCAAGTACCACTAGTCGATCGGGGCGACGAGGTCCATCTCCTCGAGACAGTGCTTCGGTGGCGGCGGGTCTTCGTCCGGCGCCATCACCATTCTCAGTTCCACACCGCACACCGTGCAGCGATACCGAACGTTGATGCGACGCATTTCACCTGCGGGAGGCGGCGGTGGTGGTGGCGTGGTCATCGAGCGCAACATGCCGATACCCACTCGCCAAGTGACCACGAGGATCACCAGTCCGCCAAGGAACCACAGGATGGTTCCCAACATGAGCGAAACCTAGAGGCGCTCGATGATGGTGGCGTTTGCCATGCCGCCACCTTCGCACATGGTCTGCAACCCGTAGCGACCACCGGTTCGCTCAAGTTCGTTGAGCAGTGTGGCCATCAGGCGAGTGCCCGACGCACCAAGCGGGTGTCCGAGGGCAATGGCGCCACCGTTCACGTTCACCTTGCTCATGTCGGGGTGGAGTTCCTTCTCCCATGCGAGCACCACCGAAGCAAACGCCTCGTTGATCTCCACGAGATCGATGTCGTCCATTTTCAACTTGGAACGCTCGAACACCTTGTGCGTAGCAGGGATTGGTGCGGTGAGCATCAAACGCGGGTCGGCTGCCGCCATGGCGAAGTCGACGAAACGCGCGCGTGGCGTCAGACCGAGCTGCTTGGCCTTGGCCTCGCTCATGATCAACATCGCCGATGCACCATCGGTGATCTGCGACGAGTTGCCGGCGGTAACTCGACCACCCTCTTCTTCGGGCTTGAACGAGGGCTTCAGTTTGCGAAGTGATTCCATGGTGGTTTCACGCAAGCCCTCGTCGGTGGTCATCATGTTGCCGTCGGCGTCGAGCACCGGAATGATCTCGTTTTGGAATCGACCTTCGGCGGTGGCGCGCTGGGCGTTCTGCTGTGAACGCACGCCGAACGCATCCAGTTCATCGCGTGAAATGTTCCACTTCTCGGCAATCAGTTCGGCAGAAACACCCTGGCCGACGAGGCCGCCCTCAGAGGCATAACGACTCATGACCCGAGGACCAAAAGGGAATCCGTAGTTGCGATCCGAAACCGACGCGCCCATCGGCACGCGGGTCATCACTTCCACACCGGACGCAATCACGATGTCGTACGCACCGGCAATCACGCCTTGCGCTGCGAAGTGAGCGGCCTGTTGGCTCGAGCCACACTGACGATCGACGGTGGTTCCGGGCACGCTGTCGGGCCATCCAGCCGCAAGCACCGCACTGCGTGCGACATTCAGGCTCTGCTCTCCCACTTGCATCACACAACCCATCACCACGTCGTCAATGAGTGCAGGGTCGAGATTGTTGCGCTCCACCAACTTCTGCAGAATCTCCGCTGCAAGGTCGACCGGGTGCCAGTTCTTCAACTTGCCATTTCGCCTACCGAGCGGACTGCGGACTGCATCGACGATCACTGCGGTGTTCATGAGTGTGCCTTTCATGTTTTGATGGTGGAGACGATGGGACTCGAACCCACGACCCCCTGCTTGCAAAGCAGGTGCTCTAGCCAGCTGAGCTACGTCCCCGTAGTGCGCTTGCAAGGGTAGCCGTAGAGCATTCATCCGACTCGAGCCCGGGAAGTCGTCCGAAATTACACGGGTAGCCTTCTGCACATGGCTGCAGAACTCATCTACGCATTTCGAGTCATGCGCCTGCCCTTGCTGGACGGCGGAGGTTCGCCGATTGGCCGAATCGAGGACATCGTCATCGTGACCGGCCGCAGCACGGAGGCCCCCACGGTGCTGGGCTTTGTCGTCTCCAGCCAGCGACGCAAGATCTTTGTCTCCTCCACCCGCGTGGCCTCACTCGACAACTCCGGCGTTCGCCTGAAGTCCTGGGACGTAGACCTGAACCCCTTCCGCCTACGCCCCGGAGAGCGACTCATTGGCAAGGACGTGCTCGACCAGCGCGTGGGTGACGAAGTAGTAAGCGACGTCGCCCTCGGATCGCACACCGGCAAGAAGCCCGGTTGGCATGTGGCAAAGGTCCGACTCACCAAGCGCGGGTTGTTGAACCCGCGACCGAGCTATCGACTCGTCGACTGGACGCAGGTAGCAACGCTGTTTGCTCCGAACACGCCGATGGCTGCCGAAGTAGCGCGTCTTCGTGACATGCACGCAAGTGATGTGGCCGGGGTAATTCGTGCCTTGCCGATCGAACAACGCCGACTTTTGGCTGAAGCGATGGATGACGAACGCCTCGCCGACGTGCTCGAGGAGATGCCCGAGGATGAGCAGTTGCGCCTCATCGAAGGCCTCGACATGGAGCGTCTCACCAACGTGTTCGACGAAATGGAATACGACGACCTTGCCGACCTGCTCGCCCAGATGCCTGGTGAGCAACGCATGCAGGTACTCGAAGCCATGGATGACGAAGATGCGGAAACGGTTCGCTTGTTGCTGTCCTTCCCCGAAGGAACCGCTGGAGCATTGATGACCCCCGACATCATTGTGATGTCACCCGACGCGACCGTTGCCGATGCTCTCGCCCGCATTCGTGAACCAGAGGTGTTGGTATCGATCGCCGCACAAGTTTTCGTGGCGCACGCGCCGCACTATCCGCCCACGGGCTCCTACCTCGGGGTGGTGCACTTCCAACGATTGCTGCGGGAGCCGCCGCATCTTCCACTTGGACAGTGTGTTGAAGAAGAACACACGATCTCACCGATGATCAAGGAACGCGAGGTTGCCGAGCGACTCGCGTCATACAACCAGTTGGCCATTGCCGTGTGTGATTCAAACAACCGACTGCTTGGGGCAATCACGGTGGACGACGTGCTCGACAAGGCGCTGCCTGTTGACTGGCGGCGCCAACCGAACTCGGTGGTGGGCTCATGAAGCGCGCAGAGAACCTCGCTCGTCCTCGTCGTCGCACGACCAAGTTGCCGTACGACCAGGAGGCCTTCGGCCGCCTTTCCGAAACGGTTGCCCGATACATGGGAACTGCTCGTTTCTTGATGATCCAGAGCGTGCTCGTCGTTATCTGGGTGGTGCTGAACGTCGCCTTTGTTGCGCTGCAGTGGGACCCCTACCCGTTCATCTTGTTGAACCTGATGTTCTCCGTACAGGCCGCTTACGCAGCGCCGTTGATTCTCCTTGCCCAGAATCGCCAAGAGACCCGCGATCGACGCCAGGCTGAAACTGATCGTGCCGTGGCCGCCGCCACGCAATCGAATGCAGAGTTTCTTGCGCGTGAACTGGCAAGTGTTCGTCTCGCCCTGTCCAACGTGGTCACCGTTGATGAGCTACGGGAGCAACTTGACTCACTGATTGCTCGACTCGACGACAAAACAAAGTCGAACTAGCGGCATTTCTTGCAGACACCGACGACATCAAGTCGGTGATGCTGCATCACATAACCCTCGCTCTTCGCCAACGCGTGCAAGCTGTCGTCAAGACGCTTCTCTACACTGCTCGGCACCACGATGTCTTTCATTGAACCGCATCGCGAGCACACCAGGTGGTGGTGGTGGCCGGCGAGTCGCTCCGAGAGTTCGTATCGCCCGGTGTCACCGGATGTCTTCACTCGCACCGCCACGCCTGCTTGCTCCAAGACGGCGAGGTTTCGATAGAGCGAGCTTTGTGGAACCTTTGGTAGTTTCCGGAGCAGATCACCAATGGTGAGTGGTGTGGACGACTTGGACATCACCTCCACAATGCTGCGCCGTAACGCCGTGTATCGCTGCGTCGCTTGCTTCATCAGCACCGCGGCCTCGGCATGCGCGTTCCGATTCGTCACAATGACCCCACGAAACGGTGCACACGAATCCCTGCGCCGATAACTGCCTGATAGATCTCGTTGTTCGGGCAATGGTCTGAACCCAACACCTGACAACCCGGCTCGAACCCAGCGATCTGAAGCGTGATGGCCGCAGCGACGACACCCGCGATCTGACCTACTCGTTCCGCCACGCCGGCGACTTCTACCACTCGTGCTCGGCCTTTGAACCCCCGCACCTCTACTCGCACTGCGCCCATGCCACCTTCGGCATGAGGGGGTGTGAGCATGGGCAACCGAGAGGTGAACCGATCGCGCCTGGTTGCAGAAGACCGTGCCGTCACTCGCTGAAGGTTTGGCATCGCAAGGCGCAACAACAGCGGATCGACCATCTCTGATCGATAACAGTCGTATGAACCCACGGGTTCGGGAAACCAACAGAGCTCGCGGCCACTGCCGCCGGGACGTCGAAGCCATTCGCCGTCGTGCCAGCCCATTGATTGTCCACTCAATGCGCGGTGGTGTTGACGCGCACAATCTGGTCCGCCAGTGCCATGCATGGCGACATGAGCCTCGTCAATGTCGTCGAAGCGTTCATGTAAGTGCCACACCAACAAACCAGTGAGGCCCGGGGATGCAGCTGCGCCAACAACAACGGTTCGACCCAGTTCCTGTGCGCGAGCGTCGAGCTCCAGCAACTGCTCAGTATCGTGCAGGTCGTCGCCACAGGACACCACGTGGGATCCCGCTTCAAGCAGGCGAGACACCATCTCTATGTGTGGAGCACCCACCGCGATGACCACCGACGAGAGGCCGTGGAGGTCATCGAGTGA
>Ga0315902_10006848_pt1 | contig 15701 bp, 16 predicted proteins | sample LakEriMetagenome_9_FD_203523 | JGI IMG/M metagenome (GOLD analysis project Ga0315902, IMG submission 203523) | Freshwater fungal communities from buoy surface, Lake Erie, Ohio, United States - Buoy 12 MA117 | ecosystem: Environmental > Aquatic > Freshwater > Lake > Lake biofilm | place: USA...
CCAGTTATCGCTGTTGGGTCTATTACCCCAGCGGTTCTTAAATTCGGTTTGGCCACGGTTGCGACTAGTGGCGTTATAAAAGTACCATTCACCCTTAGCCTCACCCGGCATGAACAAAGTGTTGGTAGTGACCGGTTGTAACGGATTGCCGGCTCTTGGTCCAAGGGCGGGATCTTCAGCGAGACCTTGTTGTTTTTTAAAGTCCCTGAGTAGTTTTCGGGCCCATTCTTTTCGCTCTTCCTCGGGTAGTCCTGCTATTCGCCAGAGACTATCTTGTCGCTGCAAGACATCGATATGAGGTATTAGTTTTTGAAGTGCTTTTTTTCGTTGCTCGATCTGTCTGAATTCGACCAAGCTGCTGTCCTTTACCTGTAGGCTGTCATAAAAGCGGGCAGCCTCTTTGTATTGACCATTTTCATAGGCAATCTCGGCAAGTTGTAAAAATGCCTTGCTGCGTTGCTGCGGACTATTGCTCGAGGCCTCGATGCTGTTCAGTAGCGATCGAATGGCGCGGGCTGTATTTCCCCCGGTTAGATCCATTTGAGCGGCCATGTAATAGATGATATCCCGGTAGGCCTCGTATTTATCTTGCGAGGCCATCTTTAAGAGCTCATTTACATTTTTGTCGACATTGGCCGTTAGGGTTTGTCGGTTATTTCGAATGGCCCCCAGACGAGCATAGATCTCCAGCACCAGGTCGGTGGTGTGCGGAATTACTTTTTGATAATAGCGATGGGCCTCTTCGCTACGGCCTGCTTTTTCGTAAAGTTGTGCTATCAGGTATTCCCAGCGGGCTCTCTCTTGTGTGGTAGCGGCCTCGGGGAGTGCTCGTGACAAATGGACCGCTGCGCTGTCCCAGTTCTCCAACTTATAGAACTGGAGTGCGATCACTTCTTCTAAGGCTGGTTGCAGTCGCTTGGGAAAGACAGAATCTTTTTTTAATACATCGATAAGCGAGGAGGCCTCTGCAAATTCATCTTGGGCAAGGTGGTTGCGAATTTGCCAGATAAAGGCATCATTGCGACTGGGTGGGGTACTGAAGAATTGTTTGACCGGATTTTTTTTCTCTTCACTCGCGATGCTGTTAGATTTGTTCCCATCGCGTCCGCTGCCAATCACCTTATAATAACCATCCTTTTCGCGCGGGGCGAACGAATAATTGATAAATTGAAACAAGAGATAAGCCGAATCGTATTTCTGTTGAAAGTAATAAGCGGCTCCCCAGAGCAGGTAAAGATTATCGACCCAATCGTTGCGCAGGTCGTGTAGGGCAATGCCCGAGGAGGCTTTTTGTATTACGGAATCCAGTTGCACCGAATCGGCCTGTATCGCGCTTGGTGAGTAATTGTAAAAAGAGATCAGCTTGCTGTAATCTTCCTTGTAAGCGGCCTTGGCCCTGTCGATTACCTCGTTCAGTTTTCGTGAGGCATTGTAGGTAAAATTGTAGTGGGTGACCGTATTTTGAACAAAGCGGGGAACCGCACGTAGCTTTCCCTCGGAGGTTTTTTCGGAGCGCAATACGCGCTCCTCATATTCTTTGGGTTTGGGAATGTTGATCTTAAAGCCGGTCTGACCCAATAGGGCAGGGCTTTGAAGTAACAGCAGCAGCCAGGCCGACCCAGCGAGTCTCCATCTGGTTAGAGGTTGCATATTCTCTTGCAATCTAGTTTCTTATTAACTGAAATTCAAATATTTTAGTATCTGAAATCCTTTATTTTTTGTGGGTATTTTTTCATCGGGGTCCCCACTTTTTTGCTGGCTGGCCCTTACCTTTAGTCGGAACAGTAATTATGGCCAAATTAGAACTAAGGTCGGGGTTAAAAAGACTCCAAAATCGTTACCGCTTGGTAGTGATGAATGATGACACCTACGAAGAGGTGGTAACCTTTCGTCTTTCTCGTCTTAGTGTGTACGTGACCATGAGTATGATCTTTGTGGTATTGGTGGGTCTTACCACTGCGTTGATCATCTTTACACCCCTCAAGTATTATATACCCGGTGCGGGTACCGATTACCAATCAGTGACAGCCTTAAAGCGATTACAGTACCGCATCGATTCGTTAGAGAAGCAGGACGCAATTCAATACCAATACCTTTTGGGGATACAGCAAGCGTTGGCCGGCAGAGGTGCATCGGAACTGGATACCACGCTACTGCGCATACCAGAGGCAGAAATTAGTAACGATTAATTTAATGTAACGCTATATGTTTAACAACAAACCAAAAACAGACATGCAAACCAATGCAACCTTGCCCGCAGGCAATGCCACGCTCATTAGTGCCGGCACAGTGCTTAAGGGTGATATCTCCAGTAGTGGAGATCTTAGAATCGACGGTACCGTTATTGGAAATGTAAAGACCTCCGCCAAAGTTATCATAGGAAACTCTGGTGTAGTAGAGGGAGACGTAGCGGGGGGACAAGCTGATATTACCGGTAAGGTCAATGGCAATATCAGAGCCAGCGAGTTGTTACAACTGCGTGGGGAGTGTATGGTCTCTGGCAACCTCTATGCAGGTAAGCTGCAAGTGGAGCCCACTGCCACCTTCAATGGTCAGTGTCATATGGGAGCCAACATCGTAGAGATGGGCAGTACAGAGCAAGCTACTACGGCTGCTACCGCTACGTGGGGTTCTGTGTAGAAAAATGCTCCTATTATGAGCATTCGCTCTAAGCCCTCTTCGACTCAATCGAAGCGTGATGTTTTGCGATATGCCGGTCTTGCCACGCAGTTATTGGTATATTTATCGCTGGCTGTGTTCGGAGGTCTCAAGGCCGATCGCTGGCTGCATTGCTTTCCATTGCTGACGGCCTTATTGCCACTGATAGTGCTGGGGGCTGTATTCTATAAATTATTCAAGGAGACAGGCTCTGCCAAATGATAGTTATGACCGCAAAGAAAGCCGAGAAGTATTTTGCCCTAATCTGTTTGGTCGCATCATTGGTTCTGTTGGTGCTCAGTCAGTACAGCCTAGTTGGCGGGTCGGCGCTTAAGGTGATGGCTATTTCGAATTTATTACTTTACGGGCTAACCCTTTTCCTATTCAGATATACGCATAAAAGTTTCTCCGATCCTAACCCAAACGTATCGATTCGTGCTATCATGAGTGGCATGATGATCAAATTTTTTGTATTGGCAGTAGCGGCGCTGTTTTATATCCTTTACATGCGAAAAGAGGTGAGCGTACCGGTTTTGGCCGTAACGGCTGTGTTGTATGTGTTATACACGGTGGCAGAGGTAAGGGCTCTGTTGCTCTTGCTTAAGACTGCAGACCATGCCTAGAAAAGAAGTGCCGGTCGGATATCTCTCTCGCTATTTACCGGCGGGTGCTGAGCGATTGGTACTACACTATATCGAGTATCATAAAGTACATCTGACCATCACCAGAAAGAGGCAAACGTTGCTGGGTGATTATCGTCATCCCGTACCGGGCCAGTCACATCGTATTAGTGTTAATGGAAATTTGAATCCTTATGCTTTTTTGATCACCCTGCTGCACGAGTTGGCGCATCTGATCACCTTCGAAAAGTTTGGTTCGCGGGTGGCCGCTCATGGCAGGGAATGGAAGCTGTGTTATGGGCAATTGCTCACCGAACTGCTAGATGGGGTACAATTGCCGCTAGAATTGCAAACAGAGCTAAGGCGATCTTTAAAGAATCCTGCGGCTAGTAGTTGTGCCGAGGAGTCGCTAATGCGGGTACTAAAAAAGTTTGATGCACCTCGGCCAGGAAGTTGTCTGGTCGAACAGTTACAGCAGGGAGATTGCTTCAAGATCGCTGATGGACGAATTTTTATAAAAGGAGAAAAACTGCGCAAGCGATACAAATGTGTTGATGCCAATAGCGGGGCGACATATCTTTTTTCTCCGATCTACGAGGTGGAACCCTGGGTGGGCGAGCCTACAAGCAATGGATAACCGCCCCGCCCTCAAGCCATAGACGGTTGTACCATCAGCGAAATGTGTATCGTTGAACGACGCGTAGATGAGATCGGTAAGCGATCTTTTAGGCTACTGCTTTTTTGACCAGGTCGGCCGCTTCACTGAGCAATATGGCCGATTGCACCTTAAGCCCACTCTCATCGATCAGTTTTTTGGCTTCGGTAGCATTAGTGCCTTGTAGCCGCACGATGATAGGGATATTGATGTTACCCAAATTCTTGTATGCGTCGATAACTCCTTGCGCCACGCGGTCGCAACGCACGATACCGCCAAAAATATTGATAAGGATGGCTTTTACGGCCGGGTCCTTTAAGATGATCTTGAATCCGGCTTCTACGGTTTGTGCATTAGCTGTTCCTCCCACATCCAAAAAGTTGGCGGGCTCTCCGCCACTCAACTTGATCATGTCCATGGTGGCCATGGCAAGTCCTGCTCCATTGACCATACAGCCTACATTCCCATCCAGCTTTACAAAGTTCAAATTGTATTCTCCTGCTTCAACTTCGGTTGGATCCTCTTCGGTCACGTCACGCAAAGCGGCTAGGTCGGGATGGCGGGTGAGGGCATTGTCATCCAAATTCATTTTGCAGTCCACGGCCAAGATCTTATCATCAGCTGCCTTAAACAGCGGATTGATCTCGAGCATGGAGCAATCCAGCCCAACATATGCGTTGTAAAGGTTGGTCACGAACTTAACTGCGTTCTTGAACGCATCTCCACTAAGGCCAAGATTAAAAGCGATCTTTCTGGCTTGAAAGCCTTGCAGCCCTCCTCCGGGATGCACCCACTCCTTGAAGATCTTTTCGGGGGTGTTGTGGGCCACCTCTTCGATATTCATGCCGCCTTCGGTGCTGTACATGATCACGTTTTGTCCTTTACTTCTATCAAGAAGTATAGACAGGTAGAACTCTTGTCTTTCAGAGGGACCATCGTAGTACATGTCTTGCGCAACCAATACTTTGTTTACGATCTTACCGGCAGGTCCGGTTTGCAGGGTTACAAGGGTGCCCCCCAATATCTTCTCTGCAAAGCCGGTTATGTCTGCTTCTGTCTTACCTACTTTTACTCCATTGATCCCCGTTTCTTTTACGGTGCCTTTTCCTCTGCCTCCGGCATGGATCTGTGCTTTTACCACCGCAAAAGGGCTGCCGGAGCTGCTCTTGATCTTTTCATACGCTGCTTTAGCATCGGCCACAGTGGCACAAGCAACGCCCTCTTGAACCGGAACATTATATTTTTTTAATAATTCCTTTGCCTGGTATTCGTGCAGATTCATTGGAGAAAAATTTTCGCAAAGATAAGGCAAATCGCTCGTTGTGAAATTTGATGACAAGGCCCTATTTTCGGATATGATCCGCCTGCTGCTGTGTTGTTGTTTGCTAGGTCTGGGGGCTTGCCGGCCGACCCGCCTGTTGCCGCTACCCAAGAGCAATCCGTCTGCGGGGGGAGCGGTATTTTACCAGCAGGCCTTCGCCATGGGATGGGCAGCGCGCGATTCATTCATATTGCAACAGCTACAAGCGGCAAGCATTCCCTCTTTTCTGCGAAAGTTGGTTCCGGTGCGTGTTACCATACCCTCCGAGCCTAAGCCAGTAGAAGTTACTTTTTTTGTGTCTCCGGATTACCTCAGTGTTGGTAACGATCAAGACTGGGCCCGCGTGAGTCTAACGGCAAAAGGGGCGGCTCAGGCGTTGTCGATGCTCGATTGTTTTGCTCCTACTCCGCGGTTGATCGATCTTATTTACCGGCAGGCCAAGGTAAAGCTGGCCCCTGTACCACTTTTTGCCCATCGAGACAGCACACCAGTAATGTGGCATCACCATTTGATCATAGAGGGGCAGCGAAAGCAACGAAAGGGGTTGATAGCCGGCATAAAAAAAGATATTGTTTTTGTAAATGCAAAGGGTGATTCTGTGATGGGTAATCGGGTAGGGATCTACGGTTGGCATAAGACGGATGCAGTACCCATTCAGCCTTTTTATCATGGACATGTTTGGTGGTATACCGATTATAGTCATGGGTTACGATTGGTTTCGAGGCGGGTAAAAGTAGGTCGTAAGTGGACCAACGTCGAGGCCTTACTGAGAGATACTATCTTGCGAGCGAGTTTGTTTTAACGTTACCTTTCGTTTGTAGCCGTTAAATTTGTGGCACCGCCAAAACACTGCCTGTCGTTTTGTTATTGCTAAGACCATACCTGCTCATCTTGCTTTGCCTGACGGTTTTGCAAGTGAGCGCTCAAGACCCTCGCGCACAACCGTTGCCTACCCGAGGGGGTATGCCAGTTAATATGGGGGGTATCGGTGGCAATCGTCAGGGTATGGGAAACTTGCTTCGCTCAGAGGGCACCGATAGTTTAAAGCGTCGTGACAAAAATGAGGATTCCATTACTATTTTTTATCGATTGCTCGACCGATGGGGTCCCTTTATGCTTGACTCCTCCGTTTCTGATTTTACCAGGCGGTTTCCTATAAAGGCTTCTACCATTCATTTGGGTAATCTGGGCAGCGCCTCCCGCTCCTTCCTGTTTAGTGCACCCGGTCAGATCGGCTTAGACCCCGGCTTTCATGCGTACGATCTATACAAGTGGAGCGAAGAGGATGTTCGTTTTTTTCAAACGACCCGCCCTTATTCGGAGATCAATTATCAACTCGGCAGCAGGGTAGAGCAACTGATCAGTTTGTTGCATACCCAGAATATCAAGCCTAACTGGAATTTTATGTTTCAGTATCGGTTAGTGAATTCTCCGGGTATCTTTCAGCATCAGCGAAGCAATCATAATAATTATTTGTTCAGCAGCCGCTACCAGTCAAATAATCTTCGCTATCACGTGTGGATGTATGTGTTGGGCAACCGCCTCCAGTCGGAAGAGAACGGCGGCATCATCGATACCACCAATATTCTTGACGACCCTATCTATAACGATCGATTCAATATTCCGGTATGGTTAGGAGGAACCTCAACATTCTCGGCTAATTTTTTCAGCAACGCTATCAGCACGGGTAATCGCTACCGACAAACACAGTTTTTGTGGCGCCAGCAATATGATCTTGGGAAGAGGGACTCCCTGGTCACCGATTCTACGGTAGTGCCGTTATTTTTTCCCCGCTTGCGACTGGAACATCAGCTGCGTTACGACCGTTCCGATTATAATTTCTTTGACAAGCAGCCCCGTTTCGAATTTTACGAAAGATTTTATCCGGGCCGTCCTGCCCAATTCGATTCGCTGGAGCTGCGGGATAATTGGCGAACCCTGTCGAATAGCTTTTCGATATATCAATTTCCGGACGCAAAAAATCTTCAGCAATATTTTAAGCTAGGGGCCGAATTGCAAGTGTTGCAAGGACAAACGCGCAATGGCGAATTTTCGTTCGTCAATACGATCGGCCAGTTCTTATATCGAAATGTAACGCGAAACAAGAAATGGGAGATCGAGTTGGGAGGCCAGGTCTTTTTGGCCGGGGAGCACAGTGGCGATTACCGAATTCGCATGCAGTTACAGCGGTCCTTAGCCTCAAGGAACGGTACAATACTGGTGGGTGCGCAGCAAATCAACCGCACCCCTTCCTTCATTTATGATGCCCGCAGCAGTTTCTTCTTGACCTCGTCGACTTTTTCTTTCAAAAAAGAAAATTACACTCAATTCTTTTCGGTGATCGACTGGGGCGCGCTGGGCCTTACCCTTAGAGGGGATTATTTTTTGGTAAACAATTTCAGCTATCTGCTCGATTTTCAGAAGCCTTTTCAAGCCATCTCTTTGTTCAATGTGTTGCAGCTGCAAGCTCTCAAGACCTTTCGACTTGCCAAGCATTTTCGTTGGCATGCCGAGTTCTATTTTCAGCAGCGTGTAGGTGCGGCTCCGCTTAACCTGATGCCCTTTTTTACGCGCCACCGATTGGCTTATGAGGGTAACTTGGGGTTTAAGAATTTAAAACTGGCCACCGGCTTGGAGGCTCGTTACCGACCCCCTTATAAGGCCGACAGCTATTCGCCGCTGCTGGGTCAGTTCTTTTTTCAAGATCGGGTAGTGATCAGCAATACCTTACCCGATATCTCGGCCTATGTTAATTTCAGGATCCGGCCATTTACCGCTTTTGTTCGGGCCGAAAACCTTAATACGGCCCGTGACCTGCAAGGATTTGGGTTTACTCGCAATAACCTGTTGGCCGAGGGCTATCCCTTGCAAGGGCTCCACTTAAGGGTAGGTATTTTTTGGCAATTTGTTAATTGACAAGCCCCTCTGTGCGCCGCTCTTCGGAAAGGGTATTCCCATGCTTTTTATAAAATGCTTATTTTTGTACTGATGTCTCGGGCACTTTTATCCATATCGATGCTTTGTTTAGTGATCCTGTCAAGCGGGTTGACCCTGAACGTTCATTTTTGTATGAATCAGGTAGAGGATGTCAGCCTTTTTGCCACTGATGAACATCAATGCGGCACTTGCGGAATGAAGCAGCAAGAAAGCGGTGGGTGCTGTCATCAAGAAAAGCAGTTGGTTAAACTGATGCAGGACCAATGCCCTCCGCATTTTATTCAGTATACAATTGCCTCTGCCAGTGTTTTTGCACTGCCTGAGCAGACTATTATAGGGTTGATCAACGAAAAATCGCTTGGTTCGGCCACCGATCATTTCTACCATCCACCTGATTTTTCTTCGCCACCGCTTTTTCTACGTAATCGTGTTTTTAGGATCTGATAGCTGGTTTACGTGATCGTAAATCGCGTGCCCTCGTCCTGTAGAAAAATAGTAGTCAAAAGACCAGCTATGCGTACCAATCGTTTTTATATACAAATTCTTAAAAGAAAAAAATCTTTATGAAAAAGCAATATTTATTCTCTCTTCTCCTCTCAGCTTTGATGAGTGTTTCTTTAGTTATGGCCCAGTCGGTTACCGAGCGTTTTCAGGTATCCGGTAACTGTGGAATGTGCAAGTCCAAGATCGAAAAGGCTGCCAAGGCTGCCGGTGCTTCTTCTGCGGCTTGGAATGAGGACAGCAAAGAACTCGTCGTAAGTTTCGACAGTGGCAACAGCAGCGTGGCCCAAATTCAGCAAAAGATCGCCGAAGTAGGGTACGATAACGCGGGTGCCCGCGCTACCGACGCGGCTTACGATAAATTGCATGGCTGCTGCAAGTACGAGAGGACTGCGGCAGTCGCTAGTCCTGCTTGCTGCAAGGGTGGTGTTTGCTCCAAGTCTAGCGAGAAGAATTGCTGCAAGAACGGCAAGTGCACGGCTTCCTCAAAAAAGGAGGAGTGCTCTAAAGACGATAAATGCGCCAAGGGATCTGATTGTAAGAAGAGTTGCTGCTCTAAATCCTAAGGCCTCGTATGCTTAAAAAAATTACCATGCTGTTGCTTCTGTTTTGGGGGCAACAGCATGGCTTTGCACAGTTCAGTGAGGCCAAGTTACAGGCCACGGGACTGACCTGTGCACTGTGCAGCAAAGCCATCCATCAGGAACTCGAAAAATTGCCTTTTGTTCAGAAAGTCAGTGCCCGCATCAAGGAATCGGCCTTTGATATCATCGCAAAGCCGGGTGAATCCATTGCTCCCGACCAAATTCGGACTGCCGTTGAGGATGCCGGGTTTTTCGTTGGGGCTCTGTACCTGACTCGAGCCCAATCGGCTTCAATGCCCGAAGCTAATGCCCCCTTCAAAGAAGGAAGTAGTTACTTCTTCGTTTTGGGTTCAAATGGAAAAGGACAGGGCAACACCTACCAGGTACTCAATGAGCACTTTTTGACCGAGAAGGCCTTTTCAAAGCTTAGTGCCGGCTCGCTGGGCGCCACACTCCGGCAGCAGCCCGTATCGATCGAGGGTACTCCGGTGTTTTATCTTAAAATGCAATAAGGATGCAACCGATCTTCAAACAACTTCTTACACTGCGTGTAACGATGTTGTTTATGTTAGTAGCGTTATTAGCACTACCGAATAGTCCAACTTCGACCTTTGCCCAGCCCCAGTTTCAGCAGCCTGCTCCTGCATTGGTATTGCCAGACAGGACCGGCAAGCAGGTCGATCTGCGCACCTTTAGAAACGGCTATGTCTTGGTAGATTTTTGGGCATCGTGGTGCCCTCCCTGCCGGGTTTTTAATCGGACACTGGTAAAACTATATAAGCGGTTTCATTCCATGGGTTTTGAAGTATTGAGTGTCTCACTCGATGAGGATAGAAAGGCCTGGCAGCGTGCTATTCGCACCGATGGCATGGTGTGGGCCCAATTGGTCGACACGATGGCCTGGAATTCAAAAGTGGCTACTGCTTGGGACGTATTGGGCGTGCCCAATAGTTTTCTCATAGATCCCGAGGGAAATATAATAGCCCGCAACCTGCATGGTGGCGAATTAGAAAAGAAGCTAGAGGAGATCTATAAAAAGCAAAAGCCATGAAGAAGAAAGTAGGAAGTCTTTTGCTGTTTTTGCAGCTTGCCTCTTTTGCTGCATTGGCACAAGAGCTCTATGTTTTTACCGAACCGGCCTCTGTAATGCCCGCTCGCTCACTTACCGTTCGCTCCCGAACCCATATGATGGGCGAGAACGTAATGTACGATCGTTTTACCTTCCGCAATGGATTGCAACTGATAGCTGGTTTATCGGGTCGTTGGACCATGAAGGTGGGGGGTAGTTGGGGTAATATGATGACGTATGCCGTAAAGCCCGAGTCAATCGGATTTTATTCGCGTTATCGATTGTTATCTACCGATGATGTACATCGTCATTTTCGATTGGCGGCCTATGTGGAGGGAGCTTATACGGCTGCTCCCTTTGATCATGATGAAGTATCGCTAATGGGAGACAAGTCTGGAGTAGAGGCGGGTATTATCGCTACGCGGTTAACGCAGAGGCTGGCCCTTTCAGTTACGGGTTCTCATACACAGGTGCTGCATTACTCCCGCAAAAATGCGGCACTCTTCGATCCGGCCCGTACGTTTCAGACCATGCAACTCAGTCTCTCCGGAGGGTACTTGGTTTTTCCAAGAGAGTACAAAGATTACCGACAGACCAATTTGAACATCTATACCGAATTATTAGGCCAGCGTTCTCTCGACAACAATAGATATTACGTGGATATGGCCCCGGCCTTACAGTTGATATTCGCTAGTCGCACGAAACTAAACCTCGGTTATCGTTTTCAGCTGGGCGGAACCATGAACCGCATGGCCCAGCGAAGTTGGCTCTTGAGCCTCGAGAGTACCTGGCTGGGTTTCTTTAAAAAGAGAGCCTAGCGTTTGGTAAAGGCGGCAACGCGAAAAGAAAGTCCTACTGCAATGTAGTTGTCGATCGCTTGCTCTGAAATACCCACTCCGGCAGAGACGTCTAGTTTAATATCATCATTCACATAGTAGGCGACACCCCCATCAACGGCATGTGCCGGCTTTTCTCCACGAACGATGCTACCAAAGGCCTCTACATAGCCGTACCATCTTTTTCCGATGTTCATGCCGGGCGCGATGGTATAGATCCAGGTGGCCTGGTTGGAGAAGCCGTTCCATTCGGCGCCTAGGTTATAGCCGAGTGCTGTTTGTTCTCCGAGGGTGTGTTGCATCACAAAACGAAAATTGGGAGACCAACGTGGGGTGCGAAAATTTTTTGATCCCAGCGAAGGTATTCCGGTATGAAAGATGAGCGAGGTGGCGGGTATTAATTTGTTCTCTTTACAGAGTGCGATCTTTCCCCCTATTTGTACGGGTAATAATCCGCTGGTATTCTCTGGAAACGAAGGGCTCATTAGCAAGGGCTTTACCGTGTTGAGTTCGGTAATAACGCGCAATTCGAATTTCTCGTGCAGCCCCGCCTTCCATAGCGCAGTGGGGTGAACGACCACTCTCGAACCCAGATATCTTTCATTATTAAAGCCGATCTCTCCTTGTATGTAGCCTTTCTTCGTAATGTAAAAGCTTTCTGTTTGATCGGGCCGGTCGGTTTCCATTCGTCCACTCTGTTGAGCACGGGTCGAAAAACTGATCAGGATCAGGCCGATTAGCCAGCCAAAAGATCGTATTTTTAAAATATTATTTTGTAGCATGCTAGTTATTCAACAATAAAGATAGTAGTATCTCGTCCTTTGGCAAATGACAGCATTCATAAATTAAAGATTATGGAGACCAACAGAAGAACCTTTCTTAAAAGCACGGCTGGCTTACTGGCTCTTTCGGGCTGGACGGCTGCAGCCCGCGATACTTTTTTTTCATTACCTATGGGTGATATCAATTACCTGCAGCAGCCCTTGCCGTTCGCGTATGCGACCTTGGAGCCTGTCATCGATGCTATGACCATGGAAATACATTACACGAAGCATGCGGCTGGCTATACCAAGAATCTGCAGGATGCCTGCCTTGCGGAAAAGGTAGATAAAGCCAACACATCGCTAACAGCGTTGCTGGCGCGGATCTCGAACTACTCAGAAAAAATGCGAAATAATGCAGGCGGCCACTACAACCATGAGTTATTTTGGCAAACGCTGCGGGCGCCGCAAGATGCAGCCAGTAATAAGCCTTCTGGGGTGTTGGCGGAAGCTATCGACAAAAAATTTGGTTCCTTTACTGCCTTCAAAGAACAGTTTTCCGAGGCCGCTAAATCTCGCTTCGGCAGTGGCTGGGCTTGGTTGCTGGTTGGGCAAGAGGGATTATTACAGTTGGGATCCACGCCTAACCAAGATAATCCACTTATGGATAGTTCTTCGCTAAAGGGTTTTCCATTGCTGGGGCTAGATGTTTGGGAGCACGCCTATTACCTGCGTTATCAGAATCGCCGCGTCGATTACATTTCCTCGTGGTGGCAACTTGTCAATTGGCCCGTGGTGGAGCAGCGCTATTTACAGACAATACGCTAAGTAACCCTTACGACTTCTCAAGCCTCTTCTGCATAAGATGATACAGGTTCGCAGGTACAGACCAGGTTTCTGTCTCCATGCGTATTGTTGACCCTCGATACGGTAGGCCAAAACTTGTTATGCGTTACGTAATAGAGCGGAAAGGCTGCCTCTTGGCGGGTATATGAGTGCGGCCAGTGGTCGGCCATCACGGTTTGCTGTGTGTGGGGTGCGTTTTTAAGGGGGTTATCCTTCTTATCGACTTTGCCATTCTCGATAGAGCGAATCTCTTCTCTGATAGAGATCATGGCATCGCAAAAACGATCAAGCTCTGCCTTGTCCTCACTTTCAGTAGGCTCGATCATAATAGTACCCGCAACCGGAAAACTCATGGTAGGCGCATGAAAACCATAATCCATCAATCGCTTGGCAACATCTTCTGCTTCTATCTCGGCCGACTTTTTAAAAGGGCGCAGATCGACGATGAACTCGTGAGCGCATTGCCCACTTTGGTTCGTGTATAGAATGTCGTAATGCTGCTCGAGTCGGGCACGCATATAATTTGCATTCAATATCGCATACTCGGTCGCTGCCCGTAAGCCGGTGGGTCCCAGCATTCGAATGTAAGCATAGGAGATCAGCAAAATAGAAGCCGATCCATAGGGTGCTGCCGACACGGCCGATGAACTTCCTTGGTGCATATGTCCGGGTAAGTAGGGGGCCAGGTGCGCCTTTACACAAATGGGACCCATGCCAGGGCCGCCACCGCCGTGGGGGATGGCAAATGTCTTATGTAGATTTAGGTGACAGACATCGGCACCGATAAGACCGGGGGCGGTAAGTCCTACCTGTGCGTTCATGTTAGCGCCATCCATGTACACTTGCCCGCCATGCTCATGAATGATGCCGGTAATTTCTTTGACGGTCTCTTCGTAAACACCGTAAGTACTAGGATAGGTGATCATGATGCCGGCCAATTCGGTGCTATATTGAATGGCCTTGGTTTTGAGATCATCCATGTCGATATACCCGTTATCGAGTGCCTTTACCACTACTACCTTCATGCCAGCCATTACTGCAGACGCCGGGTTAGTACCATGTGCAGAGATAGGGATCAGCATTACGTTACGATGTGGCTCTCCATTGGCCTGGTGAAAGGCACGAATGGTGAGAAGACCGGCATATTCTCCCTGAGCTCCGCTATTGGGTTGCATGCTACACGCATCGAAGGCAGTGATGTCGCACAGGTAATTGCTGAGTTGATCGATCACATATTGATAACCTCTTGTTTGTTCGGCAGGGGCGAAAGGATGAATGCTGCTCCACTCCGGCCAACTAAGGGGCATCATTTCAGTGGCGGCATTGAGTTTCATGGTACAGCTGCCTAGCGAGATCATCGAGGTGTTGAGTGATAGATCGCGGTTCTCGAGTTGTTTGATATACCGCATCATTTGGCTTTCACTGCGGTGGGTATTAAAAACGGGATGTGTCAGATATGCACTGTTCCTGAGCAGCGAAGCGGGTATAGCCTCACAGCTTTCTTTCTCGTTGAAGGAGGTTTCGCTATCGATGGAGGCTTCAAAGCATGCGGCAATAGCTTGGAGGGTGGCACTATCGGTTGTCTCATCGAGGGTAATACCAATGTGCCCGTTTTCAAAGTAACGGAAGTTGAGTTGCTTGGCCTCGGCCTTAGCACGTATCAAGGCTGTTTTGTCCGTTTCGATCACCAATGTATCAAAATAGTGCGATGCAGTCAGCGTATGGCCACTACGTTTGAGAGCGGTAGCTAGTCTGTGGGTGAAACCAGCTACTCGCATGGCGATGTGTTTAAGCCCGTCAGGTCCATGATACACGGCATACATGGCAGCCATGTTGGCAAGCAGGGCTTGGGCGGTGCAAATATTCGAAGTGGCTTTTTCGCGTTTGATATGTTGCTCACGCGTTTGAAGGGCCATTCGCAGCGCTCTTTTTCCTTTTGCATCGATACTGATACCTATAATACGACCGGGGATACTTCTTTTGAATTCATCTTTGGCTGCAAAAAATGCGGCATGAGGTCCTCCGTATCCCAACGGAATACCAAATCGTTGGCTAGACCCTACGGCCACATCAGCTCCTAATTCTCCGGGAGGGGTCAACAAGGTCAGGGCCAGCAGATCGGTGGCCATTACTACATAGGCTCCTTGTGCATGAACTTGGTCGATGAAGGCCTTATAATTTTCGATGCCGCCTTTTTCGTTAGGGTATTGCACGATGGCGCCAAAGTAAGTCTTATCGATTACGGCTTGCTGATAATCACCGATTACAATTTCGATCTGCACGGGTATAGCACGGGTACGAAGTAAATCGATGGTTTGTGGAAAGCACGCGGCATCTACAAAGAACTTGGGTCTTTCGATATGGTCTTGTCGGTTCAGGGAGTTAAAGAACATCGTCATAGCCTCTGCTGCGGCCGTAGCCTCATCGAGTAACGAAGCGTTAGCTATGGGTAGCCCAGTCAGGTCGCTCACCATGGTTTGGTAGTTAAGCAGGCTCTCCAATCTGCCTTGTGCGATCTCTGCCTGGTAAGGCGTGTATTGCGTGTACCATCCCGGATTTTCGAAAATGGTGCGTAATATAACAGAGGGAGTGATGGAGGGATAGTATCCTTGACCAATAAAATTCTTCCAGACTTGGTTTTGTTTTCCGACTTCGGCTATATGTTGCAAGTATTGGTATTCACTGAGTGGCTGCGGTACGTTGAGCACCCTGTCCATTCGGATACCAGCAGGAACTGTTTTGTCGATCAGCGAAGAAAGTTGTGATTCGCCAACGGTCTGCAGCATCTCTTTTTCGTGCGTGGCCGATCCGTTGTGACGGGCGCTAAATTCATTGGATTGCAATGCGAGCAAATTCATAACAATACAAGGTTAATAATGTAGGCTGCAAAGGTACGGTCACCTGTGCACATGC
>Ga0315902_10006852_pt1 | contig 15695 bp, 13 predicted proteins | sample LakEriMetagenome_9_FD_203523 | JGI IMG/M metagenome (GOLD analysis project Ga0315902, IMG submission 203523) | Freshwater fungal communities from buoy surface, Lake Erie, Ohio, United States - Buoy 12 MA117 | ecosystem: Environmental > Aquatic > Freshwater > Lake > Lake biofilm | place: USA...
AACCGGGCGATGTGATTTCACTGAAAGACAAGAGCAAGGATAACAGCTCAGTTACAAGCCAGATCAAAGGAAAAAATCCCAAGTTCAACTGGATCGACTGGAATGAAACAGAGGTAAAAGGTACATTTATCGCTTACCCTGAAAGAGAAAGCATTCCGGAAAATATCAAAGAACAGCTGATAGTGGAATTGTATTCTAAATAATCTTTTCACGATAAACTAAGGCTCACAGCCTTTTTATAAACAAATAAAACCCAAATTCAATATGGCCATTTTGAATTTCGTCAAACCCGATAAAATCGTTTTGCAAAAAGCAACCGATTTCGAAGCTCAGTTTGAGTTTCGTCCGCTCGAACCCGGATTCGGAGTAACTATTGGTAATGCATTGCGTCGCGTACTTCTCAGTTCTCTCGAGGGCTATGCTATTGTTGGAATCAAAATTGAAGGAGCAGATCATGAGTTTGCAACCCTGAAAGGGATTTCAGAAGACGTTGTGGAAATCATTCTCAATCTGAAGCAGGTTCGTTTCAAAAAGAAAGTTGACCACGATGTAACAGCTGAGAAAATCACACTTAGTCTGAAAAACAGAACTGAATTAGCTGCTGCAACTATCGGAGAAGCATCTCAGAGTTTTGAGGTGATGAATCCCGGTTTGATCATTTGCACCATGGATAACAGTGCAAAACTGGATATCGAAATTCATATTGCAAAAGGACGTGGTTATGTTCCTGCTGAGGAAAACAAGCCCAAAGAAGCACCATTCGGTTATATCGCTACAGATGCAATTTTTACTCCTATCAAGAATGTAAAGTACAGCATTGAAAATACTCGTGTTGAACAACGTACTGATTATGAGAAGTTATTGATGGACGTAGTAACTGACGGTACAATTCATCCGGAAGAAGCTGTGAAGCAGGCAAGCCGAATCCTGATTCAGCACCTGATGATCATCACAGATGAAAACATCACTTTTGATAACAAAGAAGAGAAGAAGGAAGATGTGGTTGATGAGCAAATGCTCCAACTACGTAAGGTGCTGAAGACGCCATTGGAAGACCTGGATCTTTCTGTGCGTGCCTTCAACTGTCTGAAAGCAGCTAAGATTAATTCACTTAGCGAACTCGTTCAATACGAGCAGGAAGATCTGATGAAGTTCCGCAACTTCGGACAGAAATCACTTTCTGAAATTGAACAAGTGCTGGGCGAAAGAGGTCTTCATTTCGGAATGGATCTCGGTAAAATGGGATTGGATAACATCGACTAATCGCATATTGGTCAAGTGTAACGACTGTAATTCCTGACACGGTACAGTCTATTGTTAAAATGCGAATACTATTCGCGAAAATTTAAAATGTCATGCGTCACGGAGACAAAATTAAAAACCTGAGTCGCACCGCTTCACACAGAAAAGCGTTGCTGACCAATCTCGCAATTGAACTGATTCGTTATAAGCGAATCGTAACTACTCATACAAAAGCGAAAGCTTTGAGAACCTGGATTGAGCCGCTGATTACGCGTGCCAAATCAAATACCACTCACAACCGCCGTGTTGTTTTCAGTTACCTGCAAAACAAAGAAGCAGTGAAGGAGTTGTTTGATGTGATTGCTGAAAAAATTGCATCACGCCCCGGTGGTTATACCCGCATCCTAAAGCTTGGTATCCGCCTAGGAGACAATGCTGAAAAAGCTTTGATTGAGCTGGTAGATTATAACGAGATCTATGGCAAGGGCAAAGGTGAAGCTGCTGCACCTGCGAAGAAAACACGCAGAGCAGGTAAGAAGAAAGTAGAAGCTGCCGCAGAAGCACCAGCTGCTGAGGCTCCAGCGTCAACTGAATCAAACACACCCGCTGAGTAATTTATGTTGAAAAATTTTAGTCATCAGAGGCCTTACATTTTGTAAGGCCTCTTTTATTTTGCATACAGAAATGAAAACCCAACCACATTTACCTACAGGACAAAAACCGGCTCTTCTAATTCTTGAAGACGGGAATATTTTTTACGGAAAAGCTTTCGGCAAAATTGGTACGGCATCCGGCGAAATCTGCTTCAATACCGGAATGACAGGTTACCAGGAAGTATTTACAGATCCCAGCTACACCGGTCAGGTGATCATCATGAACAATGTTCACACCGGTAACTATGGCACTTTTGTAAAAGATGTTGAAAGTAAAACTGTAAAAATCAGCGCACTGATCGGCAGGAATCTGGAAGACAGATATTCTCGTTATACTGCAGATGCATCTTTGCAGGAATATCTGGAAAAAGAGAATATCGTTGCGATAGAAGATGTTGATACCCGTGCATTGGTTGCCCATATTCGTACCAAAGGTGCGATGAACTGCATTATTTCTTCTGAGATATTGGATGAAGCATCGCTCAGGGCCGAGTTGAATAAAGTACCATCGATGGCCGGACTTGAACTTGCCAGTAAGGTAAGTACCAATGAGGCATACACCCTCGGAGATCCGAATGCTGATGTGAAAATCGCAGTAATGGACTTCGGCACCAAGCAACACATACTGCAATGTATGGTTGACAGAGGTGCACATCTGAAAGTGTTTCCTGCTAAAACGGATGTAAATGAAGTGAAGGCATTTCAGCCCGACGGCTATTTTATTTCCAATGGTCCGGGCGACCCAGCCAGCATGGATTATGCCATTGAAACGGTGAAGCAAATTCTCAATGAGCAAAAGCCAACCTTCGGTATTTGTCTTGGTCATCAGCTGATTGCTCTTGCAAGCGGTATCCCTACGTTTAAAATGCATCATGGACACAGAGGACTAAATCATCCCGTTAAAAATCTTTTGACAGGATTATGTGAAATCACCACCCAGAATCATGGCTTTGGTGTAGATCCTGAAGCGGTGCGCAAAGCCGATAATATAGAAATTACACATGTGAATCTGAATGATGATTCAATTGAAGGCATCAGGCTGAAGGATCGTCCGGCCTTCTCAGTTCAGTATCACCCGGAAAGCACACCAGGTCCGCACGATTCACGTTATTTATTTGATGATTTTATTAAACTGATCAGACAGCATAAATAAAAGATTACGTCAACTGCCTATAAAGGGTCGCCATGATTTTCATTGCGGCTCTTTTTTAATAATTAGTATATTCGGAATATGAAGATTGCCATTATTAACGGACCAAATTTGAATTTGCTGGGTACGCGCGAGCCGGATGTTTATGGTGCAGAGACATTTGAATCATTTTTAGCGTCGATGTCGCAGCGTTATCCTTCGGTTGAATTCAGTTATTTCCAAAGCAATGTGGAAGGGGAGTTGATTAATGAACTTCAGCGAGTGGGGTTTGATTACGATGGCATTATATTTAACCCGGGAGGCTATACGCATACATCAGTTGCAATAGGAGATGCGATCGCTGCTATAAAAGCTCCTGTAATAGAAGTACATATCTCAAATGTGCATGCAAGGGAAGATTTCAGAAAGATCTCACATGTAACCGCTAAATGTATAGGAACAATTTCAGGGCTAGGATTGAAGGGGTATGAGCTGGCTGCATCACATTTTATTTCTATCAGTCAATGATGTATTGAGATGCTTCATTTTCAATCCATTTCATTTCTTTTCCATCAAGTATAGTGTACGTTGAGATCCTTGAATGATTTCTTTCTTTATAATTGTGAATTGTTTGCTGAATTTTTCTTCAAATTCATCTAAAGTATAATCCTCAAAAATATCTTTTCTGCTACTCAGCATTTCAATCACTTTCGGATCTGTCTTTGGAACAAATTCTATGATTAGTTTTCTACTAGTATCAGCAAATAATGAGGCAATCATTTCTAATGGGATGTTTTTTGCGATCGCGAGATGATGTACCAGGGCGAGGGCCAAACCCAGATCAAATTTCTTTCTCGACCAAAATGATTTTTGCTCTTCATTGTTCCATCCTGTTGAAGGAGATGGCTGTGTGAGATCGAGCACCAGTGGAAGTATATGGCTTTCGGATTTGCTTTTCAGATGTGTATACAATTCATCAATACAACGGCTGTCAAAATCAGCAGCAATGATGAAAGCTTCTTTGTTGCATATTGCAGAAAATTCGCCATTGTTAGCACCATAATCAATTGCTGATTTGTAATCTGTTTCACCCAGCCATTTGCTGATCATCTCTTTCTTATTAAAGAGATAATCCTGACTAAGTATGGTTTCAGAATAGTAATTGCTCCATGTAGATTTCTGTTTTGGATATTTTAGTTTTTCAATACAGGATTTCAGATGATGAATGATATTTTTTATCTGCGCAGAAGATAGCTTCTTCTTTTTGTATTTATGTGTTGCATTCTCTTTACCTGATGAAAATTTTGCCTGAAGGTGAACATGCAGTAAAACAGAGAGGTTTAGCTTGCTTTTGAAAGGTAAAATAGAAGAAGTTGTACTTGCCGGTATTCCTTCCGGCCATGCGCGAAATAATTTGTGCACCTCCAACCTGCAATAACCTGCTAATAATAAAGGATTCAGAAAGCATTCGCAGAACTGACGATAAGCAATCCACTCATCTCCTTCTTCATAAAATTCAAATGATAACGTATCTATCAACTGCGGCCTACCATTTACAAACTGAATATTTAAATGAGTTGCATCCTTTAAAATCATGCCATGTTCTAGTGCATTTAAGCAAATTTGCAATGTTAACAGAGCTGCATCTTTCAGCTGCTCAAAGCTCCATTCCCATGCATAATTCAGAAAGGGAATCTGCAATGGTTTGATAATCTTAAAACAATTTGATTCAATCTCTTCATTATGAACTTCTTCGAAAGGCAATAACAATTTACTGCGTATTAATTTCTCGGACAGGCCTGATTCTCTAAGGTGAGTATACTGTTTTTTATAATTATTTGAAATGCATCGATAAATGATGCCGTCTGATTGAAATACAAAACCGGCAGGATCCCGAAAGGAAGCAGGGTTTCTATTGTGTGCCGGAATCATTCGCTTCTTCAGATTTATCCGGTTTGTTTTTTACAAAAAAACTTTTGACCCAGTTCCATCCGGTTTTGAAATAAAAAGCAATACCAAGAACGGCAGCAATGATTACCTGTATCAGATAGCTGCCTCCTCCCGGGTCTATGTAGAGCATTTCCATTATAAGTAGCTGAGATTTGTTTTCGGTGTCAGCGCAAGCACCGTTTCGTAAATGAGTTGTATTGTATTCTCAATATCACTCTTATGCAGCATCTCAACAGTAGTATGCATATAACGAAGCGGAATACTGATTAACACAGAGGGGCAGCCGTCATTTGCATAAGCAAATGAATCGGTATCGGTTCCTGTGCTTCTGCTCAATGAACGCCACTGAACAGGAATTTTTTTCTTCTCTGCAACATTACTTACAAAGTCAAGCAGCTTGTTGTGAATTGCAGGAGCTGTAGCAAGAGAGGGGCCTTTGCCGCAAGCAATTTCTCCTTCTACAATCTTACTAATCATTGGTGTTGTTGTGTCATGCGTTACATCCGTCACAATTGCCACATTTGGTTTAATGCGTCGAGCAATCATTTCTGCGCCTCGTAAACCAATTTCTTCTTGTACTGCATTTACAATATAGAGGCCGTATGGTAATTTGTTTTTCTTTTCTTTTAAAAGTCGGGCTACCTCTGCAATCATAAAGCCTCCTATGCGGTTATCAAATGCTCTTGCGATGTAGTAGTCATGTGCTAGTTCATCAAACCCTTCTTCATAAGTTACCACACATCCAATGCGTATACCTAACTCTTCCACTTCTTTCTTGCTTCTTGCTCCGCAATCGAGCCATAAATTATCTACTTTAGGTTGAGTTTCTTTTTCACCGTTGCCCAACCGGGTATGTATTGCAGGCCATCCGAAAACAGCTTTGACAATTCCTTTTTTCCCATGAATAAGTACGCGCTTGGCAGGTGCTATCTGGTGGTCTACTCCTCCATTTCTTTTCAGGTAAATTAAACCATCGGGTGTGATATAATTTACAAACCAGCTGATTTCATCGGCATGTGCTTCAATAACCACTTTAAATGGATGATCAGGATTGATAACACCTACGGCAGTGCCATATGGATCGGTGTAAAAAGTATCAACGTAGGGACGTATGTACTCAAGCCATACTTTTTGTCCGGCTGTTTCAAAGCCAACAGGCGAGTGAGTATTATGATAGTTCTTAAGAAAGTCCAGAGAGTCAGCGGTAAGGATTGATTTCTTTTTTGTTGTTTTAGACTTGGCCATCTGTTTGTGTTTTTACAAAAATAAAAGATTTGTTCACAGGATTCTTCAATATAGTACGAGGCTTTATCGTATTACAGAGAAGCACAAGTTACCTTGGAATTGCTATCGGAGTTGTTACAAGTTCATTGCTGATATTTCCTGCTTTGTCTTTTACCCGGAACCTGAAAATAGAAGTGTCTTTTCTCGGGAGACAATTGGCCCCTCCCAGTAAAGCATAACCATTTAACTGAATAGTGGAAAATTTCAGCCGGAAAATTGCTTTTTGTCTGGGAGAGGAAGGGTAGTCGGGGATCTTGTAATCGAGATTTGTTAAAATGGAGTTAGCCGGACAAGGGATTTTTGCAGCATCTACTTTCTGGATGAAAATGCTGTCCTTCACATCACCTTCTTTATCCAAAACATCAAACTCAACTTCAATAATTGTTCCGTTTCCGAAGCTGGTATTCACTTCCTGTACTTTCACGTCTTTCAAAACCAGTTTAGGGATGGTTTCGAAGGCTTCTTTTCTGCATCCGGCAAAAAACAAGAGAACAACCAGAAGATATGATAGTTTTGCAATCATCAGTTAAATAAATTCTTTTGTAAAGTTAAGCATTTCAGTGTCCGAATCTTTATCCATACCAGAATATAAAAAAGAGCTTTTTGAAGTGAATGCATCTTCATTTAATAGGCTTGTACATAAGGCGTTTCTTTTTCAGCTTTCAGAGAACGAAGTGCTGAAGCAATTCTGCGGTACAGTCCATCATCGATTTACAGAAACGGAAGATCTTTCTCAGTTGCCATTTCTGCCAATTCGTCTTTTTAAAACACATCCGGTTATTACATGCTCTGAAAAGCCGTTGCTTTTTTTTGAAAGCAGCGGAACAACCGGACAGGATCGCAGCCGGCATTATGTGAAGGATTCGGGATTATATGAGCAGTCGCTCAAAATTGGTTTTGAAAAAGAATTTGGTGCAGTAAATGAATGGCAAATACTTGCCCTGCTTCCGGGTTATCTTGAGCAGCCACATGCCTCGCTGGTATATATGATTCGTCATTTGATGAAGCAGAGTAAAAGTGGAGAAGATAATTTTTATTTGCATCAACATGAAGCATTGTTTGATTGTTTAAAACAGTCAGAATCTGAAGGTATTAAAACCTTGCTTGTTGGTGTAACGCATGCCTTGCTTGATTTTGCGGAGAATTTTCCGATTAAATTAAAACATACACATGTACTTGAAACAGGAGGGATGAAGGGGAGGAGAAAAGAAATGGTGAGAGAAGAGGTGCATGCGATATTAAAAAGTCAATTTGGTTTGGAACATATTTATTCGGAGTATGGAATGACTGAATTGCTCAGCCAGGCCTATTCGCTTAAAGATGGTATTTTTTCTTGCCCGCCCTGGATGAAAGTATTGGTGCGAGATGAAGATGATCCTTTTCAGGTAAGAACTAGTGGAAGAGGCGCTTTGAATATCATTGATCTTGCCAATATTCACAGCTGTTGTTTTATAGCAACAGATGATATCGGCGAGGTATATGAAGATGGCAGTTTTCGTGTTCTTGGACGAATGGATGCAAGTGAATTGAGGGGGTGTAGTTTGATGGCAGTTTGAGGGGTTGTTGGTTGTTAGTTGTTAGTTGCTGGTTTTACTAGAATTATACTAATAACCAACAACTAACAACTACTAACAGTATTTGTATTATGAACTTAAAAGATAAATTACAAATGTTTTCCAATCGGCTGACGAAGGTTTATCGTCACCGAAGCAAGCAATCGAAAGGCATGGGTGTTTCCTGTTATCGTTTGTATGATCGTGATTTGCCTGAGTTTCCGATATCGGTTGATTATTATGAGGGAAGGCTATGTGTAAGTGAGTATCGTGCGAAGCATGGTATGACAGAGGAGGAGCACAATGAATGGCTGGAGGGCACAATACAGGTCCTTGCTGATGTATTGCAGATTGATGATGCAAATATTTTCACGAAGGAACGCAGACGGAAAACAGATCGTTTGTCGCAGTATGAAAAAACAGCGGAGGAAAAAGTTTTTTTTGAAGTGAAGGAATCAGGTTTGTCTTTTCTGGTGAATCTTTCCGATTACCTCGATACCGGATTGTTTCTTGACCATCGTTTAACAAGGCAAATGGTAAAAGCAGAATCAGAGGGAAAGGATGTATTGAATCTATTTGCATATACAGGTTCTTTTAGTGTATATGCTGCAGCCGGAGGTGCAGCTTCGGTAACAACTGTTGATTTATCAAATACCTATATTGACTGGGCAAAAAAGAATTTTCATCTTAACAATCTGAATGATACTAAGAGATATCATTTTATCGTAGAGGATGTGAAGCAATATTTACGTGAAGCAAAGGCGGCCTCCTTTGATCTTATTGTGATGGATCCGCCTACATTCAGCAACAGCAAGAAGATGAAAGACATTCTTGACATTCAGCGTGATCATGCGGAGCTGATTAATGAAGCACTTCGTTTACTGCGACCCGGGGGTGTTCTTTATTTTAGTACGAATGCACGCAAGTTTGAACTGAATGCGTCAGCTATAGAAACAAACTTGATAAAAGACATCACGAGGCAGACAACACCTTTCGATTTTGAAGGAAAATTATTACGCTGGTGCTGGAAAATGCAGAAGGAAGCGAATTGATTTTCATTTGCCCTTATCTTGCAGGCAAAACGATTGCCAGATGAATAAAGTTGTAGCCGGCGCCAAAGAGGCCGTTATGGATATACATGATGGAGCTACTCTCATGTTGGGAGGTTTTGGTCTATGTGGTATTCCCGAAAATTGTATTGGTGCATTGGTGGAAAAAGGAGTAAAAAATCTCACCTGCATTTCCAATAATGCAGGAGTGGATGATTTTGGAATTGGTTTGATGTTGCAGCGAAAGCAGGTGAAGAAAATGATATCTTCCTATGTAGGTGAGAATGCAGAATTTGAACGGCAATTACTAAGCGGAGAGTTAGAAGTAGAACTCATTCCTCAAGGCACACTGGCTACGCGTTGTATGGCAGCAGGCTACGGAATGCCTGCAGTGTTTACTCCTGCCGGTGTTGGCACCGAAGTGGCAGACGGAAAAGAGTCAAGAGTTTTTGATGGGAAAGAATATTTACTGGAGTATGCATTTGATGCCGACTTCGCCATAGTAAAAGCATGGAAAGGAGATACGCAGGGCAATCTGATATTTAAGGATACTGCACGAAATTTTAACCCGCTGATGGCGATGGCCGGAAAAATTACCATTGCAGAAGTTGAAGAATTGGTGGAAGCGGGAGAGCTTGATCCCAATCAGGTTCATACACCCGGTATTTATATACATCGCATTTTTAAAGGGAAAGATTATCAGAAGCGTATTGAGCAGCGCACTACTCGCAAGCGCGGATAATCTGAATTCAATTTATTATTTCAACATAATTGATATATGGCACTCAGCAAAGAACAAATTGCACAACGCATTGCAAAAGAATTAAAGAACGGCTATTATGTTAATCTTGGTATTGGCATTCCCACATTGGTGGCGAATTATATTCCTGCCGGCATGCATGTTGTTTTACAAAGTGAGAATGGGTTATTAGGTATGGGTCCCTTCCCATATGAAGGAGAAGAAGATCCGGATCTGATCAATGCAGGTAAGCAAACGATCACCACCGTTCCGGGTTCTGCTTTTTTCGACAGTGCGATGAGCTTTGGAATGATCCGTGCAGGTAAAGTGGACTTAACCGTTTTAGGTGCAATGGAAGTGAGCGAGCAGGGAGACATCGCTAACTGGAAAATTCCCGGTAAGATGGTGAAGGGAATGGGCGGCGCAATGGATCTTGTTGCCAGTGCTAGAAATATCATTGTGGCGATGATGCATACCAACCCGAAGGGAGAGAGTAAGTTGTTGCCTGCATGCACATTGCCGCTTACAGGTAAAGGATGTGTAAAAAAGATTGTGAGTGATCTTGCGGTACTTGATGTTACCGAGCAGGGGTTTGTGCTATTGGAACGTGCACCCGGTGTTTCGGTAGAAGAGATTAGATCAAAAACAGCAGGCAAGCTGATTGTAAAGGAGGATGTTCCTGAAATAACTTTTTGATCTCAAAGCCTGTTAGGTAATTATCGGTATTTTCATATTTGTCTTTTAAGTAATTCATCTTTTCATATTTTCGAATGTATTTTTGGGCATAAAGAAGTACATTACAACATTATAAAACTCTTTTAATGAAAAAACCTAATTGGTATTTTCATGACAGGTAGTTTCTTTAAAATATGCAACGCCTGAGAAACATAATTTCACTTTTATTTTTTTTCTTTCTTGTTTTTCAGAAAACCGGTGCTCAGGTTGTTTTAAATGAATTAATGGTTCGACCTGCAGGGCCAACATCTACCCCTCCAAACGGATTAATTTATAACGGGAGTACAGAATACATTGAGTTGTATAATACAGGATGCGAGCCGGTAAATGTAGCCGGATATTTCATTGCAATGAGGCAGGTTTTTTCAAGTATTTTTTCCGGTGGTACTTTTCGCATACCCAACGTGCCTGCGGCTATTATCCCTTCTAAAGGTCATCTGGTACTTGGTCCGGCTACTGCGGGTAACTCAGGGGATGTGGATATTAATATGGCAGATCCGGCATATCAGAGTCTGATTTGCCAGTACGGAACAGGTTCTGTACCCGGAAATTTTGTGCTGGCAAATGACGACGGTTGGTGTGCATTGTATGATGCTGATGGAAAACCAGTCGATGCATTGTATTGGACCAGTAATTCAGCAAACCTGAATACATTTAACGGAGATTATGGTGGAGTCATTTGTGTGCCTTCCGGTATCATGGCCGTTTCTTTATTGAATCCACAACAAATTAATACGCAGGTTCCTGGTCTTTTAAAATATGTAGGAGATAATTTTTTCAATGGAGGCACGCCGGTTAGCAGGAATCCTGATGGCGGAAATTGGGTCAGAAATCTTTCACCATCCATCAACAATTCTTCAGCAAGAGGCAATTGTAATGCAGCATGTTTTGTCAAAGGTGCTGCAGTTACCGGCTTTTCCTATGGAGGTACTCAATTATGCGGAAATGGAAGTGCAGCACCTACAACGGTTTCAGGCTTTACGTCGGGCGGGACATATTCTGCTTCAACAGGCATTATAATAAATCCGCAAACGGGAGTGATTGATCTTGGTGTAAGTACTCCCGGTGGACCTTACATTATAACCTACACTGTGCTGCCCAATGGGTGCACAAATTCCGGAACAAGCACAGCATCCATTAACATTCAAGTGCCTCCAAAGGCAGGACGGGATACAGCCATAAATATTTGTGAAGATGCACCGGCTGTAAACCTTTTCAGTTTTCTGGGAGGAAATGCAGATCTAACCGGAACATGGCAGGGGCCGGCAATATTATCGGGTGGGTATCTTGGGATATATAACCCTGCTACAATGCCTGCGGGTGATTATATATACACTGTTCCTGTTAGTGGATGTCCATCAGCAGATGCAACAATCAGGGTTACTAAAATTGATTGCAGTTGTCCAGTTTTTACAGGAAATAATACGGTTGTATCTACTTGTCTAAACGAAGGTATTCCTGAGTTTACACTGCCAACAGATGCCACCTCACCTTATCGTGTTGTTTTCAAATTTTTTGAAAACAGGCAGGCTGATCCGGCATCCATTTATTCAGGAGGCGTCATTTTGGGAGCGGTAACACCTAACGGGATAAATGCAGTTTACAATGCAGGGCTACCGGGAAATACGGGCTCTCTGCCTAATGTAGCAAAGAAATACTATGTGTATGCACATTTGGATCCTTTACCATTTAATCCTTTATGCAGGCCTGTTCGTGAATGGGAAGTAGATATCCTGTCACTGCCAAAAGTAAATGCGGGCTCTGATAAAGAGATCATTCAGGGTGAACAGGCTTTATTAAACGCAGAAGCCGAGAATTTTAATACAGTTAACTGGACACCAAATGTTGCATTAAGTAATTCAACGGATATTGTCACAAAAGCATTTCCAATGCAGACAACTACATACACAATAACTGCGATTTCACAGCAAGGATGTAAGGTGTCGGATGATGTTCTGGTAAAGGTTTATTTGCCGATCGATATTCCCAGTGTGTTTAGTCCCAATGGAGATGGTATTCACGATAAATGGTTGATACGCAATATTGAACAGTTTCCGCAAAGCAGGATCGAGATTTTTAATCGCTACGGAGATTTGATTCTTGAGCGGTTCGCTTATTCATCTGCCAATGCATGGGATGGAACGCTTAATGGTAGTCCCGCACCGGTTGGTGCATATTATTATGTTCTTACATTGAATAACAAAAGACGGCCAATAGCGGGGGTTGTTTCTATTATTCGATAGCTAGAAGGCATGTATTCATCTGAGAATACTTTGGTCTGCGTCCCCAAAAATCATATTTTTTTAACATTTGTTAGTTTTCCTTAAATTGTGCGGCAACTTTTAAGTTTCGATAAAACGACAGAACCTTTAGTTTTGCTGACATAAAAAAGTTGCAGCTTTAGGCAATTTTTATATAAAAAAATAGTTAATAAATAGTTTACAAAACCTGAATCAAAACCAACCCATGCTTTCTTTATTCACGCTTATTTACTCTCGATGGAAGTTTCTGATAATTTTTTTCTTTGCTTCATTTGTTGTTTTAGAAGGACAGGCGCAGGTTGTTCTTAATGAAATATATGTACGACCACGAGGGACTTCATTTATTCCTGGCGGGACAAGCCCAGGGTTTAATGGCTTGGTTTTTACAGACAGTGAAGAATACATCGAGATTTACAATAAAGGTTGTAGCCCGATTGACCTTGCAGGTTATTTTATTGCTATGAAGCAAGTATTTGGAACAAGTGTGATAGGAGGTACACTGAGGATACCAAGTAGCGCAAATTCTATTATTCCTCCAGGGGGGCATCGAGTTTTGGGATCGGTTGCACCACCCAATCCCGGAATATTAATTGGGAATGTTGATATAACATTTTCAAATGCAGCAGGCGATATGTGTAGGTATCCTGTAGGCGCAAATTTTTCAAATATTGCATTACCTAATACTGATGGATGGGTTGGATTCTTTTCACCTACTGGTGAGCCACTTGATCTTGTATATTGGACATCTAACGCTAATAATATTAATACGGCTACTGATGATTTCAATCCCGGTGGGGGTATTTGTTTGCCTCCCGCTACTCCAGCTAGTCCTACTGTGACGTTAAGAACAGCAAAAGGTGTTTATGATACCAAACGATGTGTGGTTACTCATATACCGAATGGATCTCCAATCTTAGTATACAGAACGACAGATGGGGCTCCTAATTGGACTACCGTTGCAACTTATAATGCAGCAACTTTGCCTGCCACAATCAATAAGTCCGTTCCAGGAGGAAGATGTAATGGCGGTACTTGTAATCCGGCTCCTCAACAAGCACCACCTGTCATCGGTGCAGTTACCAATGCTGCAGCTTGTGGTACAACAGGTTCAGTTGTATTAAATAGTTTGCCCGGCGATTTATCTAATGGCGTTGCTCCTTGCTCTGACTGGACGGTTACCCAAACTCCTGGAGGCGCTACTACAACTGGTAACACAACTTCCACGACCATCACAGGGCTTGCTCCCGGTAACTACACTTTTACTGTTTCTAATATAGGTGGTTGTACGTCAAGTGCTTCTGCCAACGTTACAATTACAGGACCTTCGAACTGTTGCAACGTTACACCTGCATCATCTACTCCGACATTATGTATTAACACTCCACTGTCAACTCCAATAACTCATACTACAAATGGTGCTTCGGGCATAGGTGCGCCAACTGGTTTGCCGACAGGTATGAATGCAACTTTTAATGCATCGTCTAACACAATTTCTATTACAGGTACTCCTACTGTATCTGGAACGTTCAATTATATAATTCCTGTTACCGGCGCAAGTTGTACAAATATCAATGCAACCGGTACGATTATAGTTAATCCGACAAATACAATTAATTTGACATCTGCTGCTGGTAGCAATAATCAAACTGTATGCGTGAATGCGAGTTCTCCCATTACGAATATTACATATGTTACAACCGGAGCTACAGGAGCTACGGTGACTGGTCTTCCTGTTGGTGTTACAGGAAGTTTTGCAGCCAATACAGTAACTATCAGTGGTACACCAACTGCCTCCGGCACATTTAATTATACCGTTACGCTAACTGGAGGCTGCGGTAATATTACTGCAACCGGTACTATTACTGTTAATCCGACAAATACAATTAATTTGACATCTGCTGCTGGTAGCAATAATCAAACTGTATGCGTGAATGCGAGTTCTCCCATTACGAATATTACATATGCTACAACCGGAGCTACAGGAGCTACGGTGACGGGTCTTCCTGCTGGTGTTACAGGAAGTTTTGCAGCCAATACAGTAACTATCAGTGGTACACCAACTGCCTCCGGCACATTTAATTATACTGTTACGCTAACTGGAGGCTGCGGTAATATTACTGCAACCGGTACTATTACTGTTAATCCGACAAATACGATAAATCTGACATCTGCTGCTGGTAGCAATAATCAAACAGTATGCGTGAATGCGAGTTCTCCCATTACGAATATTACATATGCTACAACCGGAGCTACAGGAGCTACGGTGACGGGTCTTCCCGCTGGTGTTACAGGAAGTTTTGCAACCAATACAGTAACTATCAGTGGTACACCAACTGCCTCCGGCACATTTAATTATACTGTTACGCTAACTGGAGGCTGCGGTAATATTACTGCAACCGGCACTATTACTGTTAATCCGACAAATACGATTAACTTAACTTCTGCAGCCGGCTCAAATAATCAGTCTATCTGCTTGACTTCAGGTTCTCCTATTACAAGCATTACATATGCTACAACCGGAGCTACAGGAGCTACGGTGACGGGTCTTCCCGCTGGTGTTACAGGAAGTTTTGCAACCAATACAGTAACTATCAGTGGTACACCAACTGCCTCCGGCACATTTAATTACACTGTAACACTTACTGGAGGATGCGGTAATATTACTGCCATTGGCACTATCAATGTAGTAACTTCTAACACAGTTAGTGCTGCATCCTCTACTCCGACCTTGTGTATCAATACTCCATTAACTAATATTACTCATACTACAACCGGTGCAACAGGCATAGGTGCAGCAACAGGACTACCGGCGGGAGTAACTGCTACGTGGAATGCAGGAACGATTACAATCAGTGGTACACCTACAGCAGCAGGTCCGTTCACTTATACGATTCCATTAACAGGAGGATGTGGTTCGGTTAATGCTACAGGAACGATTACTGTTACAGCAGCAAATACGGTTACAGCACCTTCAGCAGTTCCTGTTGTATGTTTGAATACGCTGATGCAAACGATTACGCATACCACGACGGGTGCAACAGGCATAGGTACAGCAACGGGACTACCGGCGGGAGTAACCGCTACGTGGAATGCAGGAACG
>Ga0315902_10006853_pt1 | contig 15693 bp, 17 predicted proteins | sample LakEriMetagenome_9_FD_203523 | JGI IMG/M metagenome (GOLD analysis project Ga0315902, IMG submission 203523) | Freshwater fungal communities from buoy surface, Lake Erie, Ohio, United States - Buoy 12 MA117 | ecosystem: Environmental > Aquatic > Freshwater > Lake > Lake biofilm | place: USA...
GTATGTCCCCCGAAGAAATCTTTACGTTTAATGAGAGTATGGTCTTCAACGTAATGCATAACCTGAATGGAAACAATGGTTTTGTAATTAACAAAGGTGCTACAGAGGTCGAAGTTCAATTATATAAAGACCAAATTTCCACACTAAAGGAAGAAGTTCAGCATTTGAAAAAAATTATCGAGACGATTTTAAAACAGTAAAAAGGTTCAGATGAACTTTTTTATCTTCAAAAACGATAGCCCAATCGAAAACGGAACAATCACCGATACCGAAAAGGAAATAATAAACTTCATCCAAAACAAATACTCCTCGTCTATTTGCAATCCAACAAGTTGAACTGAGTGCGGCCTGGAATTCAAATACCATAGAAATGGAATGTTCTTAATAAAGAAGAATAAACCTATCAAACAGAATAAGTAACCTACTGTTTTTTGCAATCTCTTTTCCATAATACGAGAACGAGAAAACATGAGTAAAATGCTACGAATTGTTATTTGAGCCAGGAATACCCGAATTAGTGACCTTGCTTTCATACTCCTTAACGACACTTTTTCTTGATGTCTTATTGTATTTCAACAGAGTGGTTGTTTTCATGTGGCCGGTAGTGAGCATTAAATGGTGATGTGAAACTCCTTGCTCCAATGAAAGTGTAACATATGTCCGTCTTCCTGTATGCGATGATACAACTTCCCACAAATGTTGACTTCTTTCGAGTTTTTCGTTTCTAATCCTCCAAACGAGATTTATCCTTCTATCAATTCCGATTTTCTCCAAGACCTTTTTAATCTCTCTATTGAATACCTGTTGAGGTATATACTTTAACAATCTTGGGTGATGTTCCTTCTTTAATTTGCCCTTTTCAATCAACTTTAACATATGTTCTAAAAGGGATTTCTTTCGCTTTAAAGAAACTTGGTTATAGGAGTATACATCTCTTTCAATAGCAATCCACTCCAAAAGAATATCTATTGTAACATCTACAATTGGGATAATTGATTTGTGAATGCTTTTTAATTTCTGTCGACTAATTTCAATCGTTACATACTTCTCATCTTCCAATCTGTTGTTTTCTATCTGAATATGATGGAGCCTCAAATTAGTGAAATCGACATAGGAGAAACCTGTGGAACATAAGAAAACGAATATCTGGCCAATCAATTTTTCTCTGTCAGACAAACCCAATTGTGGTGTTCCATACCAACCACTATAAAACACTTCCCTCTTAACTTGCTCCAATTCATCTTTGGTGAGGTGAACGATTTCAGTTCCATGCTCCTTATCTATGACTATTTTCTTGAATGAAATTGGAATTTCTGTAATCTCCTTCTGAAAATAACAGAAGTTCAAGAACCCCTTTATTGTTTTGATATATTTGCCTACCGTGTTCTCCTTTAAATCCTTTTGAAAAAGGAAACTTCGGAAGTGTTCGAGAACATCTAAATTCATTTCAGTAACAAAGAGATACCTTCCGTCTGAGAACTCATCCCATTTATCTTTTGTATACTGATAGATGTTTAAAGTAGATTTCTTAAATCCGTCTTTCTTCTTATTCTCCACATACAACTTAAACAACTCTGAAATAAGTAAATCAACTCTTACAGGTATGGTCTCCTCCTCTTTTAAAGAATAATCCTTAATCTGTTTAAGATAAGTGGAGGGTGGATACTCCCCTTTTTCTTGGAAATACTTATGAATTAATTGAATGTATCTCTCCTCAAAATGAAACATCTCTTTCCGTAAGGCGTCACATAACGGGTAACTCGTTTTTGGTTGTGCAGCATCCTTACTCCAAAACTTGGGGTCAATAGTTCGTTTCAGAGGAATGTTAACCCAATCTCTTTTGTTTATGTAACGCAGAAAAATTGAAACCTCACCCTTCTTATTGGGGCGGTCATCTCGTATTCCAAAAGAGAGTGAAAAAGACATAAATTAAGTTGTGTAAAACATTGTGTAAAACAAATATAGTCATTTTTAATTGTTTTCAGAGGGATGTAAAAACTTAAAATACTACTATTCAACACCTTAACAAAACCACTAAAAGTTAGTTCAATTTCCGTCCCGACCGCTAGTTAAGAGATTAACCCCTTGATTATCAAGGGGTTTTTCTTTTTTAAACCCTTTTGTGTAAAACACTGTGTAAAACATTTGATGTTCTTACCCCCCATTTCTCCTCTATTCTCACATGAAATAATTTAGATTTTTTGCCTATTGGTTTTAGGAGGTATTTAAAAGTATGAACCTAACAACCATCAACAATGTCCATTTTACTTTTCAGATTGTTGGAAGAGAATCAAAACTTGATGATTGGTTACTTGTTAAGGTGTCTTATTGGGGTAACGGAATTAAACACTCTTATACCGACCCAGCTCTAACAATGGAAGAAATAGATGAGCTGTCTATTTGGTTAGAAAAAATATTCTACAATGATTCACCCGAACGAAGGTTCATAAGCATAGACCAAATGATATTCTTCCGCTTCTTTGGTTATGAGAAAGGAAAATCAAAAATTCAGGTTGAGCTTAATAGTCAATTTAACAATACAGGAAATCCCCTAAAACTCAATTTTCTGATGAGTCAAGGAGAAATTATCAAATGGATTAAAGAATTAAGAGACCGAGATTACTAAAAAGGATTATCCCCTTTGTAACTCTTACTCTCTATTTACGGAATAATAAGACGCATATCTTGCGTTCTTCTCAAGTTGGAGATATTTATTAGTATGAGTCCTATACCCGAACTAATAAAGAAGAGAACATCCTTCTTAGCGAGTAACTTCCTTAAGAAACTACCCGGCTCCTGTTTTAACCTTAAGAAGAAAGAACAATTGTTCCGCACCCCATTTCTACCCTCTGACATATATGATTTTGTCGGTAATCAATACAAACAAAGAGGAAACGACTCCTTCTGTGGATACTTTATAGAATTCCCAAACCAAGAAAATGAAAAAGAAGGAGTTGTGGTCACATTTTTTGAGATTACATCTTCAGATAATGAGGAGAACAAATGTTTTGATAAACATCACCTGTTCATTGACATTCTTCCAATTTTCCCTTATGATTATGGCGAGAATAGATTAATAGAAGAAAATAACCTCTACAATTTTTACTTTAACCCTTTTAGAATCCTTGAATAAAACACACCGTAATAACCCTTTATTGCTGGAAAACGATAATACTTGGATAAAACTAAACTTATATACAAGCGTCAAGTCATTCACTAAAAAAATTGGAGAGAATCAATCTTTTCATCGAAAATTATTCTATTCCACAAGGAAAATAGGCGGACTAACAAATAGAACATTCTTCAAGAACTACTTTTCCTCAATCTATTTCTCTACCAACTTGATAAAAGAAGAAACAATAGAACTGACCTTTTACTTTCTACCCTTCTCGCCAAAAGAAATAAAGAAAATATTCAACCAACTCTTGACCCGTATAAAATCTATATACTACGGTCAAATTGAGGCTGAGTTTCTTCTACAAGAAAACCTATTCCCTCTCATTTACCCACAATTCTTTAGAAAAAAAATAAACCTTAAACTAAACAAAAATGACATTTAAGATAGACATCAAAGATTACGAATCTGACGCCGAGATAATCAAATCAGTCAAAACGATTCTCAAACTAACTCGCAATCAAGAATTCGCAAACTCATTAAAAAATGAGAAAAACCCATTTCTAATAGAACAGGATGGATTTACTATTATCATTTATAATTAACCCCCCTGGCTCCTTATATGGGGGTCAGGGGTGGGCTCGGGGGTATCCCCCCCGATTTCTGACAAGTTGTGATACAAAATATGGGGTATAGTCCCTTTAAGAAAGCAATACCCCAAAATTGAAAAAAAATTTTTGGGATTTTTTTTCAAAATATTAACTAACGTCAACGAGTATCGCTAAACTCTGTATATCCTTTTGGTTGAATGTTACAGAAAAATATGCTCTTATGTGTTTCTCAATAAACGAACAAATATCTGATGTGTCAGGTATTTCCTTAGAAAAAACGACATCAATTATGGGAGTTTTAAAACAATGCACTGAGTGAAAATTTTCTCGTGCAGCCAGTTGGACGTAAAGAAGATTCACTTCTTTAATTTGAAAACCTTCCGACTTGAGTAGTTTCAAAATTATCTTCTCCAATATTATTTTACTTTGCTCCATGTGCATTTCTTAGATTGTTGAGCTTCTTTTTACATTTTCTACAAAACTCCCCTGAATCCATCGCATCATTGTGAATTGCCATTATACATGTCAAATCTTCGCAGTGATTAAGTCCGTATGTGTGACCAATCTCGTGTATCAAAGTTTCTCTTAAATGTTCCCCACCTCTGACAACTACTACACTACCACCCAAATGAGTCATTCCTCTTAATTTCTCGCTGGACTTACTAACCAAAGGTTCTGAGGTAATATAGATTACTTTCCTACTACCAACCTTCAGCTCATTCAGAACTTTTTCTGCAACAAGTGTATCACTGTTATGGTGATACAAGGAATTCATAGTGTTTTTTGGTGAAGCGATTTGTGATTCCATTTGGAATACCTCATTTAGAATTTCTTTTGATTTTCTTAAATCTTCTTTCCTAAATTCTCCCAATCCAACAATCAAAACAGGATTAGATTCTTCAGAGTTAGAAGGATAATCCAATGATATGTTTTTCTCTTTTTGACTTTTAAGAACAGAAAAACCAACAATCAAAACCAAAATTGCGAGTAGTGTTTTCATGTTTTTAAAACATTCTTTCAACTAAAAAATTGCATCAACAGGGGTGCAAAGAAATAGGACTTGACTATCACATTTTCATGTCTATGATTAGGAAAAACCAAGTAATCACAGAATGTCGTGATATGGGTTAATTATATCTAATTACTACTATGACAGAATACCTAACACAAAAAGAAATCATTGAAAAAACAGGAATATCAGAGTCCACATATCACAGTCATAAAAGAGAAATATTGAGGTCACCCCATTTTTCAGGATACACCGAAATTAAAGGGGTGGAATACATAAAGGACAATAAAAACAATCAGAAACCACTATACTTCCATAAAGATATTCTTAACTACTTCTTCCATCTAAAGATTAAACCAAAAGACAAAAGTGATTTAAAAAAATATCGTTCTTATGTTGTCTCTCGCAAGGTTGATTACACAATTACCATTACCCCTCAAATGACCAAAAAAGACAACATAGAGATAATGGAAATAATCAGAAATGACTTTAGAAAAACATACGGAAAGGAACTTCTAACGTTTGAGTATAATGTGGAATATGACACGAAAACGAAATACTGTCACACTCACTTATTGTTAGGGTTTGTGTCGGAAACGAATTTAAAGGAGGTTAAAGAACATTTTACTCGCTACATTGAGGAGAAGGTCGGGAAAAGCAAAATAGTTGAAGTAACCCCCTATTATGGGACAAATAACAATGCTGGAAAATGGTATTTCCTAAAGGAAGGTCTTGTTCGTTAATGAAATTGAATTTGTCGTCAAGAAAAACTCAATTTTCCTAACTTTGAAAAAGTCCATATGAACCTTTTAAACCCCTTAACTATATGTTCGTTTTGAATAACCTTACTGAAGCCGGTTACCTTCAAATTAAGAAGGATAAGGAACAGTTAATCAAGAAAATTCAGCAATATCAAGCCTTAGTAGATGAATTTGACCTTGCTCTGCCCTTTTTAACTGCCATATACGACCCCACGATTAAATTGTCATTTGAAGGGATGAATAAGGAAATATTAATGGCAAGAACTTCTATTCCCATGAACGATGGAGAGAGACGAATCATTAGGGCAAGGGTTGGAAGTAAAGACGATTTCCCGATGGGAGAAAAAGATTATAAAGCTGTATTGAGAGCAACAGAGATTATCAAGTATAGAATCAAAAAGGAATTCCCATTACACTTTGAAGATTAATGGAAACAAGAGCAATTTCCCAATTAATCCCCAACAAGTATAGTATTCAACTATATGGTGAGTTTAGTTTAGCAAACGAGGAGGATTATTCTTTGTTCACATCCATTAGCGTAAATGGAATATTAGAACCAATTATCATTAATGGTAGTAATCAAATTATCTCAGGTGTGAGGAGGTATTTTGTGGCAAAAATGCTGAACCACATCAAGGAAGTTCCTGTAACCATTATTGACTTAAAGAAGATTTCCGAATTAGATGTAGTTGAACATAATCTCCAAAGGGTAAAAAACGATGTTCAACTGGCCTACGAACTTGAATTGGTAAGAAAGAAACTTGGCTCTAAACAAGGAGTTAAGTTAGATAGTGAGAGCAAAAAACAACTTGAAAAAATTAAGTCCTCAGTCAGAAATGAGATTTCGGATAGCACTCGAAAACGGGTTATATCTTCCGTTAAAATATTAAAAGAAATGCACCCTGAAAAGGATGAAAAGGAGATTTGGTCGGAGTTGAGTAAGAAGGTTGATAAGGGGGCAAAGGTTAATACAATCCTTAAAAATCTTGAAACTCAAAAGGCAAAACTTCAAAATACAGAACTTGCCAATCAATATGATGATTACCAGCACGAATGTTTTAAGATTATTCAAGGTGATGCCCTGACCGCACATAGTCAAATAGAAGATAATTCCATAAACAATCTAACTACAAGTCCACCCTATTGGGATTTCCGTTTTTATGACCAAAACGAGGGTAAAGCAGACAGAACACCTCTTGGAAACGAACCAAATGTTGACCTGTATATTGATGCTTTGGTAGAAATATTCGTGAGATATAAGTCCAAAATGAAATCAAGTTCTTCCATTTTCATTAATGTGATGGATAAGATTTTTAAAGGGAAGGTTTGTGAAATCCCTTCAAAGCTTTCGTATAAAATGCAGAAACAAGGGTTTGAATACATTCAACCATTAATGTGGTTCAAGAAAAACCCTCAATATCAAGGTAATCAGAAGACGCATCAAACATCTTGTGAGTATATCCTTCACTTTACTCTTGATGTAGATAACTACTATCAAAATAAGAATTGGATTAGCGAATTGGAAAGTCGAGAATTGATACACGATGCCTTGTATGGTGTTGATGGAGAAGTTCCTTTGATTAGAAATTTGATAATTCCACCGAGTTATATGTTGGAGGATGGAATTAATCACAATCCATCTTTGATTTCAACTACGGTGATAAATAACCACGCTTTAAACGTGTTATTACAGAGCAAAGGATTTCAGTTAACCCATTCTGCCTTGTATTCCTATGAAATTCCCATGCTTTGTATTCTGCCATATACCAAAAGAAATCAGGTGTGTTTAGATGTATTTTCAGGGTTGGCAACCACAGGAATAGTCGCTTATGCCACCGACAGGTCATTCATCGGGGTAGAAAACTCAAAGATTTACGCTGCCCAAAGTAAGGCCAGGTTTATTGAGTTGTTCAAACAAGAACACCCTGATGCTTTTGTCTCCTAACAATTAGGCAAAACACCTAAAACGCTGTATAATAGCCTCATTCAATCAAAAATGAGGTTATGGACACTCTTATTATTTTAAAAGAATTTCAAAAGGTCGTTCCTGTCCGAACATTAATGACCATTGCTATTGAAAACTCAAATACCTACAACAATAATATACTTTGGGAGGAACTGCTAAAGAAATTTGATGTTGAAAATTACACATGCCTTGTTCAACCCCTTCTTATTCATCAACATCAATTCGGGGTGGTTGGTTTTCCTCATTTTAGATGCCTTGTTGAACTTGACAACATTCCAATAGTATTGCTTCAAGATTTGTCTTTTGAGCAATGGTTGCAAATATCAAATGACTAACACTTCATTATCTTTGGAAATAAACTGACCAAATGAAACTTTTCGAAATTTTAGATAATCAACTCAAGAAAAACACGAATTTCATTAGTGATAATGGAGAGTTAAAGAAATGGGTTGTTTTAGACAATGCTAGAAACTTTGATGAGCAGTTATTAGAACTCCTAATTGATAATGAGGAAATTAAAAATTACTTTTTCAAAGAGGTAAAAGGCACACTGATTTTCAATTTAAACATGTTTGTGCAATTTTTAGAGCAGAAAAATTACCTGAATGACAGCTACACCCAGTACAAAAACAAAGTAGGACTGACCATTGACGGGAAATACTTGAAACAACGTAACGAAGTAGCTTTGGTGTGGCCATTCAAAGATTGTATTTTGGAAGGTGGACAAAGCCGTGAAGAAGATAAACGAGAAGAAATTTTCTTTAATGAAATTTTGGCTCAAGATGAAATTACCCAACTTTTAGAACCAAAAGTTTTAACCAATGCTAAACGCATTGACAAGGACGGAGAAAAATCACTTGACCAATTTAACAGAAACGGAAATGGCACGATAACCGACAACATTATTCTAAAAGGCAACAACCTTTTGGCATTACATACTCTGAAAGAAGAATTTACAGGAAAAATTAAACTGGTATACATAGACCCGCCTTATAACACTGGTGGTAGTGGGGATACTTTTGCTTATAATAACTCTTTCAAAAGAAGCTCTTGGCTTACATTTATGAGAAATAGGCTTGAAGTTGCCAAGAAACTGTTGCAAGACAATGGAGTATTGATTGCAGCTATTGACGATTATGAAATGCACACTCTAAGATTTCTATTAGATGAGATTTTAGGTGATGAAAATCGTTTAGGGACTGTTGTTGTGGTTCATAATCCAAGGGGAAGAAATGACGACAAGTATTTTGCAACAATGCACGAATATTTATTAGTCTATGCAAAAAATAAAGAATTAGTTACGTTGAAAAACTTTGAATTCACAGCAGAAGATTTAAAGCAATTTAACAAAGAGGATGATATTTCTACATACTCTGAAACTCCTTTTACTCGAACAGGAAATAATTCAAATAAACACGAAAGACCTAATTTGTTTTACTCAATTTTTTACGACCCAAAGACTAATGGCATATCCTTAAAACCTTCGGATAATTCAGTTGAAATATTACCAATTAATGCAGAAGGCGAAGAAAAAACTTGGCGTTGGGGCAAAGAAACATTTGAGCAAAAAAAGGACACAGAGTTACTTGTAAAAAAAGTCAAAGGTGACTTCAAGGTTTTCAAGAAAAGAAGACCTGGTGACATACAGGGTAGAAAACCAAGGACTGTTTGGAGTGATTCAAGGTATGACGCTTCAAGTAATGGGATTATGCTCCTTAGGTCCGTATTAGGGAAAAATGAATTTTCCTATCCCAAATCACTTTACGCTGTGATGGATATAATAAAAGTCCTATCTGATAAAAACGATAGAATACTTGACTTCTTTGCAGGTAGTGGCACCACCGCACACGCTGTTTTGGAGCTTAATAGAGAAGATGGCGGTAACAGACAATTCATTATGTGCGAACAAATGAATTATGTAGAAACAGTTACAAGTAAGCGTATTCAAAAAATAATAGAGCAAAATAAGACTAACAATTTTGTTTATGCAGAACTCAAAAAATACAACCAAATATTCATTGAGCAAATTGAAGAAGCCAAAGACACCAAAGCACTTTTGAAGGTTTGGGAACAGATGAAAGACAAAAGTTTCCTGAATTACAATATTGACATTCAGAAGCAAGATGAGCATTTGGAAGAATTTAAAACCTTTACGCTTGCCGAGCAGAAGCAACACCTTTGCGAACTATTGGATAAAAACCAATTATACGTAAACCTTTCTTCACTCAATGACAAAGATTTCGCTTGCACCGATGAAGAAATGAAAGTAACAAAAGATTTTTATCAAATTAAGAAGTAAGCATATGGCATTTCTATATGACGTATTGAAAGATGAATTTGGTAAAAAAGGCATTTCACAAATTTCCGTTCCCAACCACATTACAAACAATTTAAAGCCCGGATTTGGTCAGCGTCCTTATCAGATTGAAGCATTTCAGCGTTTTATTCTTTGCGATTCAGAAGACTTTGGAGGAAAACCCAAAAAGCCGTTTCACTTGCTTTACAATATGGCAACAGGAAGCGGAAAGACTTTGATAATGGCAGGTTTGATATTGCACCTTTACAAAAAAGGTTATCGCAACTTTTTGTTTTTTGTAAACAGTAACAATATCATTCAGAAAACCAAAGACAATTTTCTCAATCCGCAGGCTTCAAAATACTTGTTCAACGACAAAATTGTGATTGATACAAATGAAGTATTAATCAAAGAGATTGACAACTTTGATGAAGCCGACAATCAAAATATTAATTTGAAATTTACCACCATTCAACAGCTTCATATTGACCTGAATAACACCAAAGAAAACAGCGTAACCTACGAAGATTTTAAGGACAAGAAATTAGTATTGATTGCTGACGAAGCACATCATTTGGTATCAGGGACAAAGTCGGGCAATATGTTTGGCAGTTGGGAAGACACCGTTAAGAAAATTCACGATTCCAATTTTGAAAATATCTTGTTGGAGTTTACGGCTACCATTGACACAGACACTGCAGAATTAGTAAAACACTATCAAGACAAGGTAATTTTCAAATACGACCTTGCAGAGTTTCGTAAAGACAAATATTCTAAAGAAATCAACCTTATTCGTTCATTATATGACGAGCAAGACAGAATCATTCAATCCTTGATTTTGAATTTGTATCGTCAGGAATTAGCAACTTCAAACAATATCAATTTGAAGCCAGTAATTCTGTTCAAAGCCAAAAAGACAATCAAAGAATCGGAGCAAAACAAAGAGAACTTTCACAAACTGATTGATGAGTTTTCAGTTGCAATGGTTGAGAAAATTCAAAAAACTTCAACTGTATCAATCGTTCAAAAGGCTTTCCTCTATTTTGATATCAAAGGCATTTCAGCCAACGAAATAGTAAAACGCATTCAAGCCAATTTCAGATTTGAAAATTGTATAAGTGCCAACAATGACGCAGAAGCCGAGCAAAACCAAGTATTGCTCAACACATTGGAAGATGAAAATAACCCAATCCGTGCCATTTTTGCCGTTCAGAAACTGAATGAAGGTTGGGACGTTTTGAATTTGTTTGATATTGTTCGTCTCTATGAAGACCGAGACGGCAAAGACGGAAAGCCAGGAAAAACCACACTTTCAGAAGCGCAGTTAATTGGTCGTGGTGCAAGATATTACCCATTTGCATTGGAAGAAGGGCAAGACAAGTATACTCGAAAGTTTGATGATGACATTTCCAATGACTTGAAAATTTTGGAAGAATTGTATTACCACACCAAAGAAGATAGCCGTTATATTTCAGAGTTGAAGAAAGCACTTATTAATTCAGGTATATATGAAGATGATGAGAATTTGGTGCAACTAAATTTATTCTTAAAACCTGAATTTAAGAACACTGATTTTTACCGAGACGGCCAAGTTTTCTTCAATAGGAAGATTCCAAAAAGTTTCAGCAACATTAAATCATTTACCGATTTAGGAGTTAAGAATACCAATTACCGTCACACTTTATCTTCAGGGGTGGGCAGAATGTCAAGTGCATTTTTTGAAATGGAACCAACACAATCCAATGATTCCGTTATTAAAACAAAAGATGTCAAGCTTACCGAAATTCCAAAAAACACAATCCGGTTTGCATTAAGCCAAAATCCATTTTTCTATTTCGACAGCTTATCACACTACTTTCCAAGTGTTGGTTCACATTCAAACTTTATTGAGAGCTCTGACTTTTTAGGCGATTTGGGAATAACCTTTTTGGGAACAGTTAATCGTTTAACCGAAATCAACAATTTTGATTTTTTACAGGCAATCAATGGACTACTCCGAACCATTGAAGTAGAAATTAAGAGTAACTCGACTCAATATGAAGGTTCTGACTTTATTAATGAATCAATTCACAAAGTATTCAAAGACAAACAAATTAAAGTTGCAAAAGGTAGTGAAAGAGCTGATGGTCAAGAGACATTGGTAGCAAATGAGCCCTGGTATGCCTACAACGCAAATTACGGAACAACAGAAGAGAAAAAATTTGTAGAACTATTTTCAAGAAGATTTACTGGGCTTAAATTGAAATTTAAAGACATATTTCTTATTCGAAATGAAAGAGAAGTGAAAATATTCAACAAACAAGGTCAAGCTTTTGAACCCGATTTTTTGCTTTTCTGCAAACAGATTGATGATGAACAATTGATTTTTCAGGTTTTCATAGAGCCAAAGGGAAACCATTTACTAGGATTTGATAAATGGAAGGAGGATTTCCTTATGGAAATTCAAAAGGAACAGAAGACAATTAAAATTCATACGGACACATATTTGATTACTGCAGTTCCCTTTTACAATTACGACAGACAAAATGAATTTGACCAAGCGTTGGACGATTCGTTAAATCCACAATCCAAAACAACTTCTTAAAGAAATTAATTTACCTGTATAAAATTTAGAAATTTCATTTAACCAAAATAAATGGAATAATCACCATCTTCATTAGCTGCACGCTACCAACTTACACTATTGTTAGAAGTATAAGGTACAACCCGTTGATTTTCAAATAAAAAAGCTTTTAGACACATTCCAAACTTATACTATTATGTATAAACAATAAAAGTATAAGTAAAATCGTTAAAATTGAAAACGGAGGAAACATGAGTTTAAAAGGGTCACATACCACAGCGACATATCTTGAATGGTCAGAGTTCCAATTCCTAATCCAAAGATTGGAGAGAGACCGAGATTATAAATACTGCTTACTTATCGCAACTGGCGTTTATACCGGTCTCAGAATTTCTGACCTACTGAATATTAGGTATTCAGACATTATGGGAAAAGAGAGATTGGTTGTTACAGAGAAGAAAACAAATAAAAGACGTGAAATCAAAATCAACAAGGATTTACGAGAATTGGTAGAAAGAATATTTCAATTGCAAAGTGTAACTAATTCTGATAGTTACATGTTCATCAATCGTTTCGGGAACAAACCAATTGATAAGTCGTATGTTAACGTCCAGCTGAAACGAATTCAACGGAAATACAGAATTAAGTTAGATGCCGGATTTTCAACTCATACATTCAGGAAAACTCTTGGAAGACGAGTATTATCGGTAAACGACAACAACGAAATGTCTATTTACCTCCTGATGGAACTTTTCGGTCACTCCTCACCTCAAATTACTAAGAGGTATCTTGGAATTAGACAACAGGAGATTTTTGATGTTTATGATGCTTTGTCTATTTAATCATTTACAATAAGTCCAAATACGTTGCTCTCCATCAAATTCTTGTAAATCTTGCCAAGCTCCATTTGAATATTTTCTTATCAAATATTTGGTTTGTCCTAAACCAGAATTTGCTCCATCCCAATCGATAACCACATTGGTGGCATCTCCAAAACTAACATACTCCTCTTTCCATTGTCCTGTGATTGTCTTTACCAAATTACCATTCTTGTATAAATTATAAATAACCTTACCTTCTCCTTTTTCTTTATTGTATAGCTTTAACTCATATTTATTTCCTGTATAGTCTTCTTCATAGCAGAAATTGGTTGATTTTTCTTGCTTGCCACTTTCGAACTCATTGCGCGGAAGACCACTGTTACTTTCGAGAAAGTATCTCTCATTTACTTCTATTTCCCACTTAGAGTATTTTTCAATCATTGTATTAAATTCTTCATAATCAATAACTGATTTAATAATATCTCTTGGGCCAAAGGCTAGCTGTAAAGATTTCAAGTCTGAAATTATCTTATGCAGTGTTCTTCGACTATCTCCTATTATGTTCAGATATTCAGCTTTTCTTGCTTCTGTTAGTGCTTTTTCAGCTTGATAATTCCAATCGATAAGAGTTTTAACTACGAAACCATTGTTGTAATTCAATCTAATCCTTTTTTCAATTGCGCCTCCATTTCCATATTCAGGACAAAAATATTCGACAAACCTAACATTCTTGAGCTCATCTGTCATTTCAAGACTTTTTTCCTCTAAGAAGACTTGAAGTAGGATATTATCAAACCTAAATCCATCTTCACTTTCTGCCCCTTGCTCCTTTGCTTCTTTGTAACCTTTTTCGTTTCGTCCTTTTACAAATACATAATAATCAGAGTTATATAGGCGACAAATATCCTTACTAAAAATAATTCTGAATATTAAATTTCCATTTTTTTTGCCACTTATACTTTTAATCTTACCTTTTGATAATGATATTTCTTCTTCATCAACCGTTGAAAGAAGCAGTTTAGTTTCTTCAAAATCTTTCTTTTCTTGTCCATATGGATTGAAGTTTGAAAGCCAAGTCATTAAATAATCTGAAGTGATTTTTTGACCATAAAGTTGAATTTCGCCATTGTAATCACTTGTGTTTTTTAATAACGTTAAAATAAAATCTTCCGTATTTCTAAACTCAATTCCCAACTGCTTCAAGTCTGAAATAGTCTCTTCAATATAACTGAATTGCCTTGTCTCATCTCCAATTTGAGCTAGAGAATACAAGACATCTTTACAAACTAATTCACTCACCTCAGGAAATAAATTCTTAGTTTCGTTTGTAAGTAAATCAGGGTGAGTTAAGCTATGAAATTTATAATTTTTCAAGAATTCCTTGGCCTCAGAAGTGTTTTTTGTTGAAACAGCCTTAACGTAAGTTTCCTTCAATTCTTTATTGATACTAAATATTGAGTCTCTTCTTGATTTTGCAGCTTTTACGCAATCCGAATTAGGAAATTCACTAATAAAATTATCAAAAACAGAAACTTCGGATTTCTTTGAAATTTCTTTATACTTTAACCTCATAAATTCCTGAGTCGCAGAAAGATAAACGTTTTGATGGCTGGTCTTCTTAGAAATTTTATAAAAGTCAGGACATAGTACATCTAAAAGAACTAACGGGCCGAAAAAGCATATATCAGCTGTAAGGACACCAGGCCGAGGTGCCCTTCTTATTTTTATAGTATCCGGTTCATAACCTTCCTTAGATATAAGAAGTTTTGTCCTCCCCAATCGGAGTTTACTGTATGTATTAACAGAGTAAAATCCACTACCTGACTTTGCATTGGTAGGTTCGAAATTCTCTTTATCAGGTTTATTTAGCACTTCTATCTTTGCGCCTTCAACATTTGAATAGATGTAAAAGGTATTATTCTTTTTAACTTTTTCAGGTGACTGACCGCTAAGAATTGCGCAGGAAGTTATGGTTAAACTTAAGATAATTAGCAACCAAAAATTAGAGATTTTCATAAAAATAACTTTACAACAAAGCTATTCATGTGCAATATTAAACTTATCCGTTATAAAGAATGTATTATTCCTTAAACGAATAATATAGTTGCAGAGTTTTACTCGTTTCGCTAAATTTGAAAAAAGCGAAAGAATGGAAACTTCAAAAATGAATTTGGGGAACAAGATAAAGAAACTGAGGGAGTTGAAGAACTTGACGCAATCACATATGGCCTCAGAATTGGGTATTACTCAGAGCACATATTCAAAAATAGAAATTGGTGAAATTGACTTATCTTTTACTAAGCTGGAGAAGATATCTGAAGTTCTCGGTATGTCCCCCGAAGAAATCTTTACGTTTAATGAGAGTATGGTCTTCAACGTAATGCATAACCTGAATGGAAACAATGGTTTTGTAATTAACAAAGGTGCTACAGAGGTCGAAGTTCAGTTGTATAAAGACCAAATTTACACACTAAAGGAAGAAGTTCAGCATTTGAAAAAGATTATCGAGACGATTTTAAAACAGTAAAAAGGTTCAGATGAACTTTTTGTT